>Ga0210396_10001556_pt1 | contig 24622 bp, 19 predicted proteins | sample IncBWH17OmetaG_FD_155466 | JGI IMG/M metagenome (GOLD analysis project Ga0210396, IMG submission 155466) | Forest soil microbial communities from Barre Woods Harvard Forest LTER site, Petersham, Massachusetts, United States - Inc-BW-H-17-O ... | reverse complement strand
GTCACGCGAGGAGAGCCGGTGAGGATTAAGACTTGATCGGCTGGGGTATAGCGGGCGCGGTCGCCCCAGGCTTGGCGCTCTCCGTCGACGTAATTGACGCGTCCCTGCTGCACGATGGATTGGATGTCGCTGCCGGGCTGGAAGGTGGCGTCGACGACGCGACTGGTGCTGACGCGGTCAGGCTCCCCGGGATTCTGGCTGACGATGCGTGCGTCGGGCTCGCCGTGAACTGAAGTGAACTGCCCGGAACTGTCAAAGTGAGCGTCAAACTTCGCCGCCGTGACTAGCGTTTGCTGTCCGCTGCCGGCGGCGGGGCGAATGGTGATCTGGGTGGCACCCGAAGTTTCGGCTCGGTCGAGATGGCTTCCCTCAGCGGCATGGGAATCGTTAGCCATAAAAAAGTCCATGCCTTGCGCGGTTAACTCCAGATCCTGCGCGCCCGATGGGGTGGTCACGGGATTCTGATGCTGCAGCAACTTCACGTGGTCTTCGGCGTGGACTTTGTTCAGAAAATTCTTGCTGGCGAATTCGAGGACGATACGACCCGCTTTGCCTTGCATGGGCCACTCTTTTGGCGTTTCGTCCGCGAGCTTCGCTGTGGCGCTCGGATTGGACTGGCGGGGACGCCCGTCCTCCACCGAAACTGGTGGCGAGTTGCCCGCGATCTGGGTTTGGACATCTCCAGAAAAAATAGCGGTTCGCAGAGTGTCGTGCTGTTTGGCCATCATCAGCTCGAGTTGCTCGGATCGTGCTTCGGCGGGCTGCGAGCCCTCGGCTCTTACCAGCACGTTGCCACGGGCCAGAACACGGTCCACAGTGTTGTCCGAGCGCAGAAAAAGTGTGGCCTCGTCGGCGTCGCATTGCCGCGTGCCACTCTGCACGTGGGGATGATCGAGTACCACAAGGTGTGGATCCTTGGTAATGGTTCCCCGTACCGCGGTTATAGTTGCGGCGGTCGCACCGCTGAACACGAGATTCACCTGTGACTGCAAGGTCAGTACGTTCGCCTTTGCCGCATAATTCACGCCCACGGCAGATCCGCTGCCTTGCGGCAGATCAAAGTCGACTCTCTCCTTGGTGTGGGCGTCGCCCGTGTTCTGGTTGAAGATCAGGCCGCTGGTCTTGAGGTGGATGGGATTTTTCAGGTCCGTCGGAGGGGACTGGTCGGGATTCAGCAGGCCTTCCGGATTTGACTGCAGATCAATTTGGACGTCGCCTTTGGCGATAACGTTTCCAGTCTGCTGGTCGTATTCGAAGTCGGCGCCACGGATCTGATCGAAGCGGCTGGAGTCGCTTCCATAAAGCGTGATTTGCACATCATGCAGTTCGGCGTGTCCGCCTTGCTTGAACTGGACGGCCTTGCTGGCCTGGATGGTAAATAGGGTGCGTCCCCGCTCCGACTTCGAGACGGTGAAGCCGGTTGCGCTTTGCTTGATTTCGAGGCCGATTTTCGCTGGAACCTGTTGCAGGGCGTTCTGGATGCGATGACGCGCGTAGAAATATGTCCCCGCGACGAGCAATATGGCTGCAATCGTGGCGCCAGCAAACCAGCGGCGCAGGCGGGATAGATTAGAGGGCATCTGGAGATTAGTGTACTTCAGGGTCGGCTTCGGGCTTGTGGCTTCCGGGTAAAGACGGTTGTCAGTTCGTCGTTCTCGGTTCTCAGATGGGTTTTCTGTGCACTGCATGTTCGTTCGGGTGTAAGATACGCGACCAGAATTAGAGTTGTCGGGCCGACCCTGGGCACTCGATCAGGAGGATCCGATGAGCCCCCGCATTTCTTATAGCGCTGCACAGGATGATTTGTTCAATCCCGGACGTCGGGACGGTTTCTTTTCTCCGGCACCGCAATCTGAAGCGGCTTTATGCGCGGAGATGGCAAGGTTAGCCTACTGCAGGAAAGAACCTGACTTTGGTTTCGACCAAGGGCGAATCCAGAAAATTTTAAAGGTCGTCGGATTCACATGCCAATTCTTCGAGAGCCAGAACAGGCCACAAGGCAAAGGAGTTCATTGCTTTCTGGCGGTCAGGGATGACGCAGGGGAGAACGGCAAGCTGGCCGTGGTCTCGTTCCGGGGAACGGATGTTGAGGACACGAGCAATCTGGTCTTCGACGTTGATCTTGAGCTGGAGAAGTGGCCGGGCCCGGCCAAGGTACACAGAGGTTTTGCCAAAGCGCTCGAAGAGGTCCGGCCCGATCTTACTCTGGCACTCGAAAGCATTGGACCCTGTCGCTCGCTTTATACGGGCCACAGTTTAGGCGCCGCCATGGCGACCTTGATGGCCGGCTTGCGACGGCCCGATGCTCTCTATACTTTCGGCAGTCCGCTCGTCGGCGACGTCGATTTTGTCGCTGCGCTGCAGAACCTGAAGAGCTTTCGCTATGTGGACTGCTGCGATCTGGTGGCGCGGGTACCGCCGGAGGGGTTGGGCTATCGGCATCTCGGCGTACCATATTACATCAAACGCAATCGCAAAGTGACCATCAATCCGAGTGAACGGTCGATTTTCTGGGACCACGTCTCGGCGGTCGCGGTGTATGTGGTGCGATACGGCTTCGGGAAGAACAACGAAAGAGTGCGCGAGCTGGCCGACCACGCTCCGATCAATTACGTTTGGCCGGTGAAGGGGCAGGCGTAAAGGCTGGCTTCGGGCTTCGGGAGTCGAGCTTCAGACCTTAGGCTATCACTATATTTTGTCATCCTGAGCGGAGCAACTGCTTCGCGCAGCGGAGCAGTTGCGGAGTCGAAGGATCCCTACTTGCTCAATGCGGTCGTGCTGCGGCGAGGCGTTCTGGTTTGCTCGCAGAGGAACACGTCTGCGCTGAAATGCCTTGCAGCATTTGAATCACAATCGCCTTCGCAGGGGTCCTTCGACTACGTTGCGGTCGCTTTGCGACCGCAACTTCGCTCAGGATGACATCTGTTTGGGTGCACGATGCGCAACTCCGTTCACGCTGGTCGCTTGGTGGGTGAACCTGGAACTCCCGAAGTCGCGGAGGGAGAGTTCCAGTCCTCCGAATTCGGGGTGGTCGTTGTGATCTAGGGTGAAGGCAATATCCAAAGCATCGCCGGGAAGCAGTTCTGCTTGCTGGATGCGCTCGGCCATACGCCATCCGAGGGCATCGTGGATGATTGATTTTCGCCAGCCACGATCGGAACTCCGAGCGTGAACTCGGGGCAGTGCGCCTGCTCCGCCGAGGTCTTCGTTTTGCGACGACAGTTTCAGCTTCACGTGTTTTTCTTTGATCACTCGAGGCATCGCCATCACGCGCAGGTTGCGGGCGGCAAAAACTGGTTCGGGATTGCCCATGCCGAAGGGTTCGAGTCGTCGCAAGGCTTGAAACAGGTCGTGGGTGATTTGATCGAATGGAAGTTCGGCATCGAGATCGAGTACGGGTTCGAAATCAGCGAGCGTCAGGCGGGCGCGGGCGTATGCGTCGAGATGGGTACACAGCTCGGGCAGATTCGCGGCTGGCATGGAGAAGCCGACGGCGTGCGCGTGCCCGCCGAAGCGGGTGAATAGCGAGGGGCGGGATTCGAGCGCATTCAACAGGTGAAATGCGCGAATAGAGCGGCCGGAGCCGTGGGCCTGATCGCCGTCGCGGGAAACCACGAGCGTAGGGCGGCAATAACGCTCGACCACGCGAGTCGCGGTGATGCCGATGACGCCGCGATGCCATCCGTCACCGTCGATGACCAGGCAGAAGGCATCAAGGAGCGCGGGCTCCTGCTCGAGTCGCAAGTGAATTGCGTCCAGAATTCTGCGTTCTTCCGCTTGACGGTCGGCGTTGAGCTGGTCGAGTTTGCTGGCGATTTCGCGGGCCCGGACCGCGTCTTTCACGCTGAAGAGTTCGATCACGTCGCGGGCAACATCCATGCGGCCGGCGGCGTTGATGCGCGGCGCGATGCGGAACCCAACTTCGCCCGACGTAAGTGGCCGGCCGCCGACTTGCGCGACTTCGAGCAACGCCTTGAGCCCGGGATTTACGGCGGAGCGCAAAGCTTCGAGACCCAGCTTGGCGAATACGCGGTTCTCTCCGGTCAAGGGTACGGCGTCGGCGATGGTAGCGATGGCGACCACTTTCATGAACGACTTCAAAAGCGGGACTTGATCTCTATGCGTGAGGCGGCGCTCCATGAGAGCTTGCGCCAATTTGAATGCAACGCCCGCACCACAAAGCGCTTTGCACGGATATTCGCAACCTGGCTGATTTGGATTCAGCACAGCCAGCGCGGTCGGCGTGCCGTCCTGGCCCGGGAGATGGTGATCGGTGACAATGAGGTCCACGCCGAGGCGATCCGCAGTCTCGGCGGCGGCGAAGGCACGAATGCCGGTGTCCACGCTGATGATGAGATGAATGCCTGCGGCGGCGGCGCGTTCGATTACGTCTCCACGAAGATCGTAGCCTTCTTTGATTCGATGGGGAACGTGAAAGTCGGCAGAACCGCCGCATAGTTCGATCGCGGTTTTGAGGATGACGATCGCGGTTGTGCCGTCCACGTCGTAGTCGCCGTAGATCAGGATGCCTTCCTTGCGTTCGATAGCGGCGTCGAGACGATCGACGGCGGCTTTCATGCCAGACATTAAATAAGGTGAGTGCAGATGGGCGAGAGATGGACTGAGGAAGCGTTCCGCAGTTTCGGCGTCGTCAATTCCACGCATGACGAGAAGACGAGCGAGAGTCGCGGCGAGTTGTGTCGTTTTGAGGCCGAGGGCGCCGTTCGAAAATAAAGCTGCGGCCAGACGTTCGGTCTGGGCGAGATCAGCGGTCTTTGGAAGCCATTTCATTCCGTGATTCAGATTGCGGGAAGTATCATTCTACTCGCAGCGGAGTCTTAGTAGCGCCGCCGTTCCGGCGGCAGAGCCCGCCCCGAGCGAAGCCGAGGGGATGGCGGCGCTACAAAAAGCCGCCGAGCTTTGCTCGACGAGACGAGTCGAAGACCCCTCTCTGCACTCATGAGTCCGTCCTGTATTTAATAGGGCTTGTCGTCGTCCTGGTCGGGTTCGTCGATGGAGAGGCCGGCGAAATCGTCAGCCATTTCTAGAATGTTCTGGTAGCGCTCGTACCAGGGCGTCGACGCTTCGTAGACCATCATTACACCCTGTTGAGGGAAGCCGAGTTGAACGAAGCCGGTCTTGCCGACGTAGGTGCGCAGCCAGCGGGCGTCCTCGATGTCCTCATCGCTGGTGAACTCCGCCGTGCTCAGGCGCTGGATCATGGCATCGAGTTCGTCGCGGTCCAACCGCCACGAGTCCATCGTGAGGAATGGGGCTGCCGCAGCTTTGGCCAGCTCGACGAAATCTTTCCAGCTGTCGGGGTTGTCTTGCGACTTCCAGGTAACGCTCTGCACTTGTTCGTAGTCGACGAAGCCGGGAAAACGGCGCATGCCATGGCCTTCGATGAAGGCGACCATGTCGTCTTTAAGGCTGCTGAGATCGTCGGAGACAGAAGGCATATGGGGCTCTGGATAATTGCATTGTATGCCTGAATGCGGGGGAGAGGGCAAATGGGGATCGGTCGGTCGTCGTTCGCAAATGCGATTGGTCGATGTTCGTTGGTGGTTGGTCAGCAGCTGAACGACCAAGGACCACCGACCAACGACGATCTTCACTATGCTACACTGTTTGTTTCACGACGAACCTCCGATCCGCACCATGCTTCTTTCCAAAGAATATGTGGGCTATTTGGCCCGCGAAGTCACGAAAAAACTGATTGCGGGCAAGTTCATTGAGACCAAAGCTGCGGCCGCGGTCACAGAGAAGGTGCATGCGGCGATACTCGAGGAATTCTCGCTCGAGGATCGAATCAATGACGAGGTCCGCGTGATTCTGGAGGCCTATTCGGCCGAGATGCAGAAGACGGGAGCCAACTATCAGGAAATGTTCCGCAAAGTGAAGAACGAACTGGTGCGTAAGTACAAGGCGGTGCTGTGAGAGTAAGCCGTGACAAAGTGAATAAAGTGGCGCACGTGGTCACGGACGCATTGGCCGAGACCGATGATTTGGACTTTATCGAGGACCGAAATACAATCCGGCTGGAAGTGCGCAAGGTTCTGGAAGACCTGCTGAATCAGGAAGAGAAAATCGATCAGGCAGCGCGCCACAAGATCGAGAATCAGAAGCGGACCATCCTCGAGGGCAGTCAGGAATGGGATATTCTTTATCGTAAGTACTACAACGAAGAAGTGAAGAAGCTGGGAATATAAGGTCGCGGGAATCTCGTTCTCAGCGGGCCGCGAATTTCTACACTGCCACAACCACAAAAGCGACTAGCCCGACCATATACGCCCAGCCCCGTCCTTTTTGGAACCTTTCCTGATCGATCATGGAACATCTCGCAAACCTGTTCTGACTATGCTACGAACGTGGATGCAAAGCGAGAACTCTTCTGTTCATCGCAGGCCATCTGTGCCTAAGGTGGTCCTGCCAGTTCACAAAAAGTAGCGATTTTGGTGCCTTGTAGCAGTAAGATTGTCACGGTTGCCGGTGATAACGATCACGGCAGAAATCAAGGCGTGGGCTTTTAATAGAACGTTGGCCAGTTTCATGAGTGCGCCACGTTCAAAGAAGCAAATCGTAAATTCTGAGAGCATTTCTCACATTGGAGGAAAATCCTATGAGTGTAATGACGCCGCCCGGGATTAAAAATCCGGGCGATTACATTGAAGACGTGATGTCTACAGTAAAAGCGAAAAACGCGGCGGAACCTGAATTTCACCAGGCAGTTCAGGAAGTGTTCGATTCTCTAAGACTGGTGCTGCAGAAGCATCCGGAATATAGATCGTCGAAGATTCTTGAGCGCATCACTGAACCCGAGCGCGTAATCATGTTCCGCGTGCCCTGGTTTGACGATCGCGGCGAAATTCAAGTGAACCGCGGCTTCCGCATCGAGATGAACAGCGCCATCGGTCCTTATAAAGGCGGGCTGCGTTTTCACCCCTCGGTCAACCTCGGCATTTTGAAGTTCTTGGCGTTTGAGCAGGTGTTCAAGAACTCGCTGACCACGCTCCCCATGGGCGGCGGCAAAGGCGGATCGGATTTCGATCCCAAGGGCAAGAGTGACAACGAAGTCATGCGCTTCTGCCAGAGCTTCATGACCGAGCTGTCGCGGCACATTGGCCCGGACACCGACGTTCCGGCGGGCGACATTGGAGTTGGCGGACGGGAGATCGGTTTCATGTTTGGCCAATACAAGCGTCTGCGCAACGAGTTCACCGGCGTGCTAACCGGCAAGGGCCTGAGTTGGGGCGGTTCGCTGATTCGTCCCGAAGCCACGGGCTACGGCTGCGTGTACTTCGCGGAGGAGATGCTGAAGTCGCGTAAGGATTCGTTTGAAGGCAAGCTCTGCCTGGTCTCGGGCAGCGGCAATGTTTCACAGTATACGGTTGAGAAGCTGCTTGATCTGGGAGCGAAGCCGCTCACGTTCTCCGATTCCGACGGCGTCATTTACGATCCGGATGGGATCGATCGCGAGAAACTGGCTTGGGTCATGGATCTAAAGAACGTTCGCCGGGGGCGCATCCGCGAATACGGCGAGAAGTTCAAGAAAGCGATCTTCATGCCTACCGACATCAAGCTGGAGCACAATCCGCTGTGGAACATCAAGGCGGCCTGCGCGTTCCCGAGCGCCACACAGAATGAGATCAGAGCGAAAGACGCCGCGAACCTCATCAACAACGGTTGCAAGCTGGTGGCCGAGGGCGCGAACATGCCCTGCACGCTCGAAGCAACCAAGATGTTGCTGGAAGCCAAGGTTCTCTACGGGCCGGCCAAGGCCGCGAATGCCGGCGGCGTTGCGACCTCCGGCCTCGAGATGGCCCAGAACAGCGCACGGCTGAGCTGGACCCGCGAGGAAGTGGACGACCGGCTGCACAAAATCATGATCGCCATTCACAAGAATTGCTTCGAAACGGCCGAGAAATACGGCACGCCGGGCAATCTGGTGAACGGCGCCAACATCGGCGGCTTCCTGAAGGTCGCCAATGCCATGCTGGATCAGGGTTTGGTGTAGCGATCGTGTGGCGCGGGCCCCCTCGCCCGCGTCTCCGTAGCGAGGTTGCTCGCAACGTCTCGCGTGCCTATGATGCGGGGTGGAAGGGGTTCCACCCCGCAAGTTTTTGGCTTCACAACGCCGGGAACATTGAGCTGATGGATTCTGCACGTTTCGAAAATGCGAACAAGTTGCACAATGCTGGACGCATAGAGGATGCTGCACTTGAGTTTCACGCTCTGGCCGATGAAACGGACGATCCAGATGAAAAAGCGGCGATTTTTGCAAACGAGCACAAGTGTTACTGCCAACTTGGTTGGTTGGATAAAGCGAATGCACTCATGCGTCAAATTCGCTCGCTACCTCATCAGGACAAGATCGTTCGGATGATTGTGGACTTCGCAGACGCTTGCATGATGGCTCAGATGGCCCGTAAATATATTTACCAAGGACTATCACGTACCTGTCACTACTTGGGTGAATTCCAAGAGGAGCAGAAGTATCTGAAATTGGCGCAATCTCTCTGATCGCCGGGACAACTGTTGGAGACAGCTACCTCGAAAAGCAGGCTATCAGATGGCTTCGAGCCCCTTGAAATGACTGCAGCCCACACCCCCGATCCCATCGTCGACCCCGAGCGTCTCTTCGAGGGCTTTGAGAACCTGATGCCCTTTCGGGTGCAGGATATCCTGCTGGTGTCCAGCCTTTACGACTCTTTCATTCTTCGCGAGGACGGGCGGCTGAATGAGTTGCTCATCGGGGAATCTCTCGAACTCGAGCAGCAGCAGATTCCCGGCATCATCCATGTTTCATCCGGCGCGGAAGCACTGAAGCTGGCGCGATCTCAGCCACGATTCAATCTGATCGTCACCAACCTCGAAGTCGAGGACATGGACGCGGCGCAGTTGGCGCGCGAGGTCAAAGCGACAGGGCTCGACGTGCCCGTGGTAGTGCTGGCCTACGACTATCGCGAGATCAAGAAGTTCGTGGCCCGCAACCCGGTCACCGACTTGCAGCAGATCTTCCTGTGGCAGGGCAATGTCCGCATTCTGATTTCGATCGTCAAGTACATTGAAGACAAACGCAACGTTGACCATGACACTCGTGCCATTGGCGTACCTGTCATTCTGGTGGTCGAAGACAATATTCGCTATTACTCCTCGTTTCTCCCCACGATTTATACCGAGCTCATCACGCAGTCCCGCCGCCTGCTCAGCGAAGGATTGAATGTCGCCCACAAGCTGGTGCGAATGCGGGCTCGGCCCAAGATTCTGCTGGCGACGAATTACGAAGATGCGGCACGGCAGGTAATGAAGTATCGCGAGTATCTGCTGGGCGTGGTGTCGGATGTGGAGTTTCCCCGCGCTGGCGAGTTGAGTCCCGACTCCGGATTCGAATTGGCCCGCATGGTTCGTGAAGAAGTGCCGGATGCGCCCATCGTCCTGCAAACGAGCCGAACCGAATTCCGGGCGCGCGCGCATGCTGAGGGATACTCGTTCCTGCGGAAACGCTCGCCCACGCTTTTGCGCGATCTGCGGCGTTTCCTCACCGAGCAGTTCGGTTTCGGCGACTTCGCGTTCCGTCTGCCCGACAGCAGCGAAGTAGCGCGGGCGAGGGATTTGAACGAACTTGAGGCCCGGCTTCACGAAGTTCCGGCAGAGAGCATCGCGTACCACAGCGAGAGGAACCATTTCTCGCGCTGGTTGTGGGCGCGGACCGAGTTTGCGCTGGCGCAGAAACTTCGGCCGCGGAAGGTTTCCGATTTCGCGACGCTGGAGAATTTGCGCCGCGATTTGATTGAATCGATTGCCGAGTATCGCAATGAGCAGAGCCAGGTTCTCATCGGGGATTTCAACGCGTCGACATTCAAGTCCACCGAGGGCTTCTTTCTGCGAATTGGCGGTGGCTCGCTCGGCGGAAAGGCGCGGGGGCTGGCTTTCATCCGGCACCTGCTGCACAAATATCAGACGGCGCGCCGCTTCGCCGATGTCCACATCGCCGTGCCGCCTAGCGTAGTGCTGGCGACGAATATGTTTGACCGCTTTGTCAGCGAGAACAATCTGCTCGACTTCGCCATCAACAGCAACGACGATGCTGAAATTCTGCGGCGATTCCTTGAGGCGTCTCTTCCCGCTTCGCTGCGTGACGATCTGCTGGCGTGCCTCGCCGAGGTGCATTATCCGCTGGCGGTGCGTTCTTCCAGCTTGCTCGAGGATTCGCAATACCAGCCCTTTACCGGCGTGTACGAAACTTTCATGCTGGCCAATCAGCATCCCGATTTGTCGGTGCGTCTGGAGCAGTTGATGGAGGCGATCAAGCGCGTTTATGCTTCGACCTTCAGCCAGCATGCCAAGGGATATGTGCGGGCTACGCCGTACCGGCTGGAAGAAGAGAAGATGGCGGTCATCGTGCAGCAGGTTGTGGGCACGGTTCATGGTTCGCATGACGGGCAACGGTTCTATCCGGATTTCTCAGGCGTGGTGCGATCGCACAACTTCTATCCGGTCCCCCCCATGAGTTATGAAGATGGAATCGCCGCCGTGGCGTTGGGCCTGGGGCGGACGGTGGTCGACGGGGGAAAATGTCTGACCTTCTGTCCGCGTTATCCCCGAAATCTTTTACAGTTTTCCTCGGTGGAAGATATCTTGGCGAACTCGCAGCGGGAGTTCTGGGCACTGGAGCTTGATCACATCGAGCGCCGTGCTGAGCCTGTGTCGGATCCGCTGCTTGAGCTCAAAGAATCTCGCTTCGGTCTGGACGTGGCGGAGAGCGACGGAACCTTGAACAACCTGGGATCGACGTACTCAGTCGACAACAACGTCATTTATGACGGGCTGAGCCGGCCCGGTACCCGTGTCGTGAGCTTTGCTCCGATTCTGAAGCACGGAGTGTTTCCGCTGGCCCTGATTCTTGAGCTGCTCACGAGAATTGGCGACGACGCCTTCGGCCGGTCGGTGGAAGTGGAGTTCGCGGTGCGCCTGCCGCAGACACCACGGGAGACGGCCGAGTTTGGATTTCTGCAAATACGTCCGCTGGTACTTTCAGGGGAAGGCGAAGAATTGCGGATGGAAGATGTGAATCCGGAGCGGCTGGTCTGTCACAGCTCCAAGGTGCTGGGCAATGGACGCGTCCGGGATCTGCGCGACGTGGTGGTGGTCGACTTCCATCGCTTCGAGCGGGCCCGAAGTCAGGAAGTGGCTGAGGGGGTGGCCCACCTCAATGCCAAACTGAGCGAAAGCGGAACGCCCTATCTGCTGATCGGAGTGGGACGCTGGGGATCGAACGATCCCTGGCTCGGAATCCCGGTAGAGTGGGACGAGATTTCAGGCGCCCGCGTGATCGTGGAAGCGGGGTTCCGTGACTTTCGCGTGACTCCATCGCAAGGCAGCCATTTCTTCCAAAACCTTACCGCCTTTCAGGTGGGATATTTCACGGTCAATCCAGATGCAGGAGAGGGTTTTGTGGACTGGGAGTGGCTTGGCGCCATGACGGCGGTTGAGGAGCGGGGATGTGTGCGGCACTTGCAATTTGACGCACCGCTGGTCGTCGTGATGAATGGGAAGACCAGCCTGGGAATGGTGTTCAAGCCGGAAGGACCATAGCAAACCGCATCCTTTGTATACCTTTGTGTCCTTTGCGCATAGGACTACGATTCTAAACGGCATTGTCAAGGCGTTTTACTGGGCCCGTTCATGCGCTATGGCGAATTTTCAACAATAATAAAAAGGGCCAGTATCATATCCTCATGCTAGGGCTGCTGGGCTGGCTTTCGGAAGACATCGATATCACGGTATTCCGCGAGGACCTCAAGCAAGCGGCCTCGATCGAAGACATGGAGAAACTGTCCGGAACAAAGCGGAGAGCAAAACTCGATGCCATACGAGACGCCTGCGCCGCGCTTGGCTTGCGGGACCATTGCGTGAAAATCTTGCTGCACACATTAACGCATTCGTCTCTAAAGATGGTCGCATCGAGCTTGATCCGGAGGATGCGGACGGGCAAACGTACTGGTTTGGTTTCGGACGATAGCTGCGTCCCAATCAGGTTATGTACAGCCGGCCGTTCGAATTGATCGAATCCACGCCAGTACCGCACTGGCTAGTACCGAGCCGAGGCAGAGTTCCCTTCCTAGCAATCACGTCGGTAATTATAGAGATGAAGGTGAAGCCTAAAGGTCGGCGAGCGAAGGATGCTTACTCACTCGTGCACGCTCCAATAGTCGTTTGCGGATGAATCGTCTTGCTTTGTTCGCCCGGGTCCCGGAGTGACGGACTTGCGGACGGCCACTGAAAGCATCACACGCGTAAGGCCGCTGGTGACCAGACTCAGAGCAACCAAAATGCCCATCGTCGATGCAGCATTCGACGGCCACCGCAGGTCGATCATCAGTCCCAATATCAGGGTGATTATCCCGTCGAGCAGAACCCACCTTGAGCCTTCGATTGCGCGCAACCGGAGAAACATCGCGATGTCGAAAATGCCCTCAAACAGAAACAGAGATGCAAGCACCAAAGCGAGTGAAGGCACACCCAGCGCCGGAGTTGCGATCAGGTATACACCAAAGAAAACATAGGCGAACCCAATCATCAGTCTCCAAATCAAGCTACCTGCCCGACGGGATGGCGCCACGATGATCAAGTGCACCATGCCTGCCAAAACGATCATCCAGGCGATCACTAGGTTGACCGGGACATGTGCAAGAAGCAGCGATCCGCCTAGCATGCCCGAGACGATGAGCGAAACGCTCCGCCACATCGACCGCGTCGAAGACTGCCAAACGATTTCGGCAGTGCGATCCTCCGTGACTGCGACAATTCTCCTATTTTAATAACACCCCAAGCTCCTGCCATATCCTCTGGGCGAGCGTGTTTGACCAGCAGGTTCGAACGTGGCATCTCCTGAGCGTCGAGTTCTCCCTTTTTGTCTTTGTCCAATCGGTCGAACTCTTCTGCCATAAAACCTCATCCATTCTTGTTCATAGTCGTTCGGTTCTGAATAGGTTCCGTAATGTAATCTCGATTTAGTTGAGAGTCCACAGTTCGCCGAAGTATCACTTCTTCAAGTATCTGCAAGGTTCGGAGTGCCCTTTTGAGCTTGTCGTTCTCTTCATTGGATGAAGGCCGCAAGAGCCGGTGCACGATCGCCGTTCGAGCTTTAGAAATTCGCTCAGACAAGCGGAGATACTCCGGCTCTAGAATTGCCTGTTGGTAAAGTTCTTTCCACTCGTCGGGAAGTTCTGGCGCAGCGTTCGATAGATTCACAATTACCTCCTTTGCCTCGAAGTCCGTCCCCCAACATTCTTTCTCCGGGCCGGCCTACTTTCGGGATGAGTCTCATCAACGGTTTTACTTGCGGAACCCTCTAACTGGCTGCGCTGGCGGTTGAGTTAGTTTCTTAACGTCGAGCGTTCCCTCTTTTTTCTTGTCCAACCTGTCGAATTCGGCTTCCATAAATTCTATGAAATCCTGCTTGGAGACCTTGCCATCCTTGTCCCGATCCATCAGCGGTAACATCTGCTTGACCTCAGCCTCGCCCACCGCAACGTTATCCTGTGCTTTTGGGGTTGCTTCCTTTTGAGCTGCGATGGTAGTTCCTGCCATCGCGAACAACGCTGTGAGGGCCAAGATGACCAAGAGCATCGTCCATCTCTTAAACACGACTGACCTCCGCGGAACGGAATTGAAAAACGGTTTATGCATTTTGGCGCGGCAACGGCTCTTCATCGCCCGATAGCGCCTCTGACGCTGACCGATTGCCGGAACTGTCTAGGATCGAGTTCGCCCTTTTTGTCGTTATCCAGTCTGTCGAACACAGCTTTCATCAGATTCATAAAGTCTTTCTTGGAAGCCTTGCCGCTCCTGTCTGTGTGCATTAGAAGCAACACTTCTTTAACCCTCGGCTGTGCGAGGGCAACGACGTCCTGATGTATCGGAACATTTGCCTTCTGCGCAGACGACGGTGCCACAGCGTAGGTTGCAATAATCACCGCAAGCAATCGAATCGCAGTCAGCAGATTTCTTTGTGTCATCACAAGTTCTCCCTTTCAGAAGTCAAAACGCAGGGCCACCTGCCCGGTGCGATTGCCCGCATTCTCTGCAGTCTGCTGCGCGTCCAACACTCCGAATGTGCTCGGGCTGGTCACATTCGTCGCTGGAGGCGCATAATTCGTGTGGTTCAACACATTGGTGAACGTTGCTTCAAATCGCAAATGCATGTTCTCGCGGATTGCCATTGACTTCGCTAGCCCCGCACTTACCGCTACCGTGCCAGGGCCTTCAAGGATGCCGACACCTGCATTCCCAATACGCGCTGCACCGGCCGGCGTGGGCGCAAATGCAGAGAGATTGAAATAATTGCTGGGCGTCCGATGAGCGGGAATCGGGTTCCCAACAATGTCCGGACGAACAATTGACCCCGCCAATTCGGGATCGGTATTGGTTTGGTCAAGCTGCGGGTTAATAGTGGGAGTCAGGTAAGGTCCCGTTTCCAGCAGCGTGATCGTGTTCAGGCTCCAACCGCCGAATGTTTGGTTCAATACGCCGGACGAGCTCGACCAGTGCCGGCCTTGGCCGAATGGCAGATCGTAGGTCCCAGTCAATAGAAAGCGCTGGCGCCGTGTGCCTTCAACATTTCCACGATCCGCGCTGATATCGAAACGGTTTAGATACGCCAGTCCATAAGCGGTTTCACCCGCGAAGCCGGCTGGCGCATCGCCTTGGGCATCGCTGAGGTTGTGCGCCCAAGTATAGTTAGCCGAAAAGTACAAGCCTTTCGATGTTTTGTGAGTAGCTTCCACTTCCATAGCCTGATAATTCGCGCCTCCCAGGTTCTCCGTGGAGTAGATGACTCCCCAATTCTGGTACGGCGCCCTTGGATCGACAACAGGACTCGGCACATAGCGCTGCGCACTGGGTGCAATCTGATTCCAGTTCACGGTTACATTCAGCCGGTAAGAGTTCATCCCCACGTAGCTCACCCTCAGGGTCGTGGCGGGCGTAAGTTCGCGCTCGATCGTGACATTCCACTGCGCCGATTGTGGGTCGCGGTAGCGGGGATCGGTGGCCTGTTGGATTGTGCCGCCCCCGACCTGTACGAGTTGACTGGTCGCAATGGTATGGGGAAATTGGAAAAGGGGCACACCGTTCGGGCCAACGGAGTTCTGGTAAGTGTGGACTGAGGATTGTGGATTGCTCTCGTTGTTATTCTGTAATTGCCCCAGGTTGATCACCGTGAAGATCCCGAAGCCGGCGCGAACGACTGTCTTGTTGTCTTTGAATGGGCGAAACGCAACGCTGATACGGGGATCCAGGTTGCGACGGTAGGTTTGCCGAAGTCCCGGTGGTAAGCCTTCCTGCCCGTTTGACACGACGGCCGTGCATGGCATTGTGGTTGAAGCAACGTACCCGGCATCTGCAGGAGCCGAGAATCCCGGAGGCGCTGCATTGCACGCATTAAAGGACTGCAAAAACGCAGGCACCGGGCCGCCTAACGTGCGATACAGAACATTATTGACAATGACTGTATTTCGGATCGGATCGAAGTTGGCCTGAATTCCGTGCTGATCCACAAAGGGAGGCAGCCACTCCCACCGGAGGCCGGCATTTACAGTAAGCCGATTGTTCACCTGCCACTCATCCTGGCCATAAAGTCCCATTTCTGGGCCTCCGGCGTTGTTTCGGGGACCAGTAACGGCAAAGTATGTCGTAGCGGGAAGGCCCTGCAAAAAGTCGCCAAAGGTGTTGCCGGTCAGCGCGCCATTGAAAGTAAACAGCCCGTAGTCATCGGATGGCGTCTCAATCTCAGGAACCGCGAAGCGCACCCAGCGGTAGTCAATGCCCGTGCGAAACGTATGTTTACCTCTGATATATGTGAGGTTGTCGGTAATCTGCTTTGTACTAGAAAACGTGTTTCCCACGTGGTCTCTGCCGATCGGAGTGAAACCGGTACCGTTCGAAAAGTTGATGGAGGGAAAGCCACCGTCAGTTGGGTGATGTGAAACATCCACATTCTGGAGGCCCAACTGGGAAATTGCGGCAGCGCCTTCAATGGGGAAGCTCGGCGCCAAGAGAGTCTCCGTAAAGCCGAATCGAAACTCATTGAGCAAGTTTGGACCTATCGAATAATTGTGCGAGACCAAGAAACTTCTGTCATGCTCGTGGTCCAGATCGTTGGGTAGAAGAGGATTTATGACGTTGGTCACCAAGTTCTTCCAGTTGAATCGCGCATAGACTTGTTGTTTCGAGTTGATAATCTGATCGATCCGTCCGTCTATGCCATTCGTACTGGAAGGTATGGGCTGCAGGTTCTCATAGTTGAAACTGCAGGTCGGAGTCAGACGATTTATACAATTCACATTCGGCAGAGGATAATAATTATTTAGTAGAGCCATTGAGGAGGCATTCAGATTCGTGACCGTGCCGCCGCCAAGATCGCTAAGGTTGCCGTTTCGTTCTGATTGAGTGGGAACCAGGTATTGCTCGGGCTGCGATGTCGTTTTCCGGTTGCCCTCGTAGTCGAAGAAAAAGAATGTCTTGTTCCTCCCGTTGTAGAGTTTCGGAATTACGAGCGGCCCGCCCAAACTGCCGCCGAAAGTATTGAAGCGCTTCGGCGCCTTCGTCGTGAAGTTGAGAACCTTGGCGTCGAGCGCGTCATTCTGAAGGTATTCGAACAAACTTCCGTGAAGGTCGTTCGTCCCGCCTTTTGTGGTAAAGGTCACATCGCCAACCTGGGAAAACTCGGCGCTGTTGTTGAAGGCTGTAACCTTCAGCTCGGATATACCCTCCGCAGAGGGATAAGGGTTACTTCCAGCGCCGCTCTGAAAGATATTTGTCGTCGAAATGCCGTCCACAGAGTAGCCGACCATATTTGCCGTAGCCCCAGCCAATGCAATGTTTCCCTGGCTGTCCTGTTGTACGTTGGCGGAAGTCGCCAAAGCCGCGAGTGGACTTGTGGTGACGGCCCGAAAATTTAGGGGAAGCTGCCCAATCTCTGAGTTGTTCTTCGAATCGGCGATGACCCCGTTCTCCGTGTTTACGGTGGCCACGGTATCGGTCACTTCTACGGTCTCGGATTGGCTCTTTACGTTCATGGTGACGTCGACTCGAAGAGCCTGCCGGGCCGTCAGTTCGGCGGAGGAAATTCTGGAGTCATCAAAGCCCTGGGCCTGGACGAAAAGGGCATATTGGCCCGGCTTCAGATTCACAAACTCGAACGCTCCGTCCTGATCGGAGACGGCCGTATGAGTACTGTTGTCGTTCAAACTTTGAAGCTTGACGGACGCACCCGGCACAACGGCCTGCGTCTTGTCATGCACAACGCCCACGATGCTTCCAAAAGTTGACTGCCCCATCGCCGTCGATGCCGTGAGCATGAGGGCGATTAGGGCGCTTGCGAATTTCCTACGCATTTCTTGTTCCTCCACCGGGGAAGCCGGTTCCTTGCTTACTTCCGAAAATCTTCCGCGATGTAACGGACTGTAGTCGACCTGTACTGAGCGAGGCATGAGGAGTTTGTAAAGTGTTCGTAAAGGGGCCAAGCTGCGCGCGAGGAACGAGTTATGCTGAGAGTAAGAGGGAGAGCAGTGCAAGAAGTTCTACGTTCGCTCAAGATTCAATCAAGCGCTGGCGTTCCCGGAAGGTCCCAAGGTAACAGCAGGCAATGAACGGGATCACTTTAGTCCGCCTGAAACGTCTGGCCATCGCTGAAGCGATAACCGACGTACGACTCGGTGAGCAAATATTTAGGGCGTGCCGGATCATCCTCTAGCTTTTTGCGCAATTGGCGCACGAATGTGCGGAGATACTCCAATTCGCTTCCATACTCAGTTCCCCAAACGCTTGTGAGCAGGCGCGCGTGAGTCAGTGGTTTGCCCGCATGCGACATCAGGCAATAGAGCAGTTCAAACTCCTTGGGCGTGAGATGGACGATGGCGCCCGACTTCCTCACCAGACGGCGCTCGCGGTCCAGTTCGATCTCACCAATGGCAATCACCGTTTCGCTCTCGCCCTGAGCTAGCCGGGATCGCCGAACCGCGGACCGGACTCGCGCGGTCAACTCGCCGACGTGAAAGGGCTTGGTGATATAGTCATCCGCACCAGCATCCAGGGCATCGATTTTGTCATCCGCGCTATCCCGAACAGTCAACATCAGAATGGGTAGGCCAGGAGTTAGTCGGCGCAGCATGCGGCAGGCTTCAATACCTCCCACGCCAGGCATGTTGATGTCGAGCAACACCGCATCGTAGCGCTCGGTGCGAACGAACGATACCGCCTGTTCTCCGGAGGAGGCCTCCTCGATCTCAAAGCCGAGAGCACTCAGGGTCGTGTAGAGGGCTCGACGGATCGAAGCATCATCATCAACGAGCAGAACTTTACCTTGCGACGGACGCACGGTCCCCCCCGATCACGGGAAGAGACAGAAAGAATGTGGTGCCCGTCACCTTGTCGCTGTTCACCCAGAGCCTCCCGAGGTGCGCTTCCGCAGTTCTCATTGCAACCGAGAGGCCAATTCCGCTTCCTGGGGCACCGTGTTTGATCGCAGGACTACGGTAAAAGCGCTCGAAAATGCGCCGCTGCTCGGAAGGATCGATCACGGAACCCTCGTTGTGTACCGAGACCACAACCTTGCTGCCTTGCTCCAGAACAGAAATAGTAATGGGGGAATCGACGCTGGCATATTTTGCGGCGTTAACAATGAGTTCGTTAATCGTCATGGCAAGTAAGGGACGGTCGCCGGACACGGTTAGGCCTCCCGCTTCCTGGTGTACCCGAATAGAATGCGTCCCCACTTGATCGCAGCAGTCAGCCGCTATTTCCTCGACGAGGGCAGAGATTTCCACGTCATCCGGTCGTAGCCTTATTGCTACTGATTCCACCTTAGCCATCTGCAGACAATGGTTCGTCAACCCGCTGAGCCTGTTCGCATGCTGGTCGATCAATCCAACCAGTTCTGCCTGCGAGCGAGCAAGTTGCCCCGTCTCGATGAGTCCCGACGTCGACGCCAGAATTACGGTGAGAGGGGTCTTGTGGGCAAGACCGTCGAGGACCGTGGTACGAAATTGCTCGCTCTGACGTTCCGCTTCCGCTTGCATTTCCTTCTCGAACGAGCGGGCTCTTTCAAAGGCGACGGTGACAAGCGACGCGATGGCATCGACCATGAGAGAAGTCAAGCGGTCGCCGGACAGGATCATGCTGCCAAACGGCTGCGATCCGTTTCGGAGCACGCGTTGCCATCTGGAGGAGTTCAGGCGGTCGCTATTTGTGTCTTGAAAATAGGTGCTTCGAGCCAACACCTCGTCTTCTTGGGTCCAGTTTCCGGCGGTATACAGTCGAGGGATTGTCGCATCAAAAATAACCACCGCGTCTGCTCCGATGTTCTTCTGAATCAGGGATGCAATCTGAGCTCCGGGCGGTTCTCGTCGATTCAGCATCAGGATGCTGCGACTGAAATCGTAGAGCCGCGTGGCATTATCGTGAAGCAGAACGGCTCTCCGTTTTTGGTTTTGCGCCTGGGTGGAAAGTTGACTAACAATCAACGCGGTCAATTCAAAGACTGCGAGGGCTACCCAATTGTGGGGATCGGCGACATAAAAGCTCAGAATTGGTGGAGCAAAGAAATAGGCCAAGCACGCAACCGCTGCAAAAGACGTAGCGGTAGCTTGCCAGAAGCCGAACCAGAGGGTAATAAAAAGGACAATCAGTATATCGAGGGAGGCGGCAGCAGAAAGATTGAAGTGCAGGCGATAAGCACAAAAGCTCACGAGCAGGACTACCGCGGATCCAATGGCCACCCCGCGGAAGGGTCGAAACATTGTGCCTACTTTCGCGCTGATCATCTTGCAGCCTACTTCTTCTGTCGTCGCTGCCGTCATTCGCTCGGGCGACGTTAACCCGCACGGTCGTTCGGAGGAGACACATACTCCAATGTGTTCATTGGAGTCGAAATCACATGATTCCGGCATAAAGACTTCATAAAAGGTTCGTAAACGACCCCCTCGACCTCAAGTGAGCTAATCGCGCGCTAATCCGAAACACGACACGGCAGTTCCATGCACACGTTCTGCTGGACTCTCGTTCTATGAACTCCTTACGGACTCGTCATTCTTTACTCATCGGTGTTCGTGTCCGCTGTGGGAAGTTCGGAGGAAAAGACAGATCGATGTTAATCGAAGAAGTAAGGGCTGAGCGGCAAGATGTCTCGCGGGAATGAGTCTGGCATGTTTTCTTCAACCTTTTAGCTATGTTTCCTTCGTGTGCGTGTAGATTAAATGCCGCACCACCGGCTCGCCAGCAAGATAACTGGATATTCGCCGTTCCAGTTCCCGGTCGGCCTGTGTTTGCCGCTCGTGTTGGCGTAGATGTTCTGCCCAAGAATTCACCAGAAATATTTCCAAATAGCGATTCGCAACTTCAGTATCCCGAAAGATTCCCCACCGATAGGCACCATCACGACGTCGCACGCGACTGTATTGATGCATTGCTTCTACAAATTCTGCTATCCGCTGCGAAATGACAGCGCATTCGATTGTAACGAGTACTGGTCCTTGCGCGAGATCGGTTCCAACTTCCTCGACGACGAGGGGCATGCGCCAGTGGTTCCATGGACTCAGATCCGCGGTCGACTCAGGAAGTTTTGCCAAGAGCACGAGCATCACACTCCCGATTGTTCCAAGTCCGGCACAGACAAGAGCGACTCGGATGCTTGCTCGTTGGGCAATCGCGCCCCAAGTCGCGCGCTCCCGAGAGCGAAGCTCCCCTGATAAACCAGGATGAAGATTGCAAGTACTCGTGCTCGTACCCAGTCCGGGGCAAGGTTCTGCACCAGAGCGTTGATCAGTGAAATGAAGGTTATCCAGGCCGCACCGCCAACGAGCATCCCGGGAGAGAGTGCGCTCGGGGAAGTGGAGTCTTGCTGCTGTGAGTTGTTCTGACCGAAGCAGGATACTGTCAGTCCGAGCACGACGATCTTGGCCAAAAAACCGGCCATTCACGCCCCCAGCGAGCTATATTACCACTCGTGTAGCGGCGCACTGATGTCCCAAATTACGTTGTTCATTATAAATAACTTACTGGCAAACAAAGCGGACACAAGTCCCTTGCGAAGTCATGGGTTCATTGTCCGGGGCTCCGCTCAGTTTGCATGCGTCGAACATTTCAGTTGACAGTTCGCTTTTTGTTCGCTTACGATTCAGCTCGCTGTTCAGTTCTAAGAAAAGTCATTCACGGAGGAACGAAATGTCACTCAGTCAATCTCTTCTCCCTGAGTTCGATCAAGAAATGGCCAATACTCGCAAAACTCTGGAACGGGTTCCGGACGAAAAGTTTTCCTGGAAGCCGCACGAGAAATCCGGCAGCATGGGTTGGCTGGCCGGCCATCTGGGCAACATTCCGGAGTGGGCGGTTGTGACCATCACTCAAGATGGCTTCGACATGAATCCTGGGGGCAAAGGATTTCAGCCGCCACCGGTACCCAAATCGTGCAAGGAGCTGTTGGAGTTGTTTGATAAGAACGTGGCTGCGGCGCGCGCAGCTCTCGCCAGAGCGAGTGATTCCGACCTGGGCAAGAACTGGTCATTTCTTAACAACGGTGTGGCCGTCTTTTCCATGCCGCGAATGGCTTGTCTGCGCACTTGGGTGATGAATCACAACATTCATCATCGGGCGCAACTGGGCGTTTACCTGCGGTTGAATGACATCGCGGTGCCTGCGATTTATGGGCCGTCGGCGGATGAGTCTGGGATGTAGAAACGGAGCAGTTGGTGCGGAAAAACTCGGCTTGGTGAGTTTTTCCGCAGGCTGTCGGGGGAGAATTAGTAGCGGCCTTCCCTGATCCAGAGGCGGACTTGTTCCTCGACCGAGAAACTCGCCGTGGTATTGCGGGCGAATCTTGATGCCAAGGCCAAGGCGTGGGCTTCGAGCGGTATCGCGAAGGGCGCATTGGTTTTGAGGAAACCACGAACAAAAAGGTCGGAATAACGTTTCAGTCCGAGGATGTGAAACTGGACCGCATGTACCAGCCCGTCAAACAGGGCGCGATCCGCGATTCTCTCGTTGACCACCACTACGTCCAGAAACGTCAGAGAAGCCATTTGCTGGAAGCTGGGCAGGTTGGTAACGCCGAGATCTTGCGCCTGCGAGTAGAACGGCGGGTCCGAAATGCGCTCGCCAATGAGTTCCACGATTCTGATCCGGTTGAGAAAGGCCGTGGAAAAGAACGACTCCATAGTAGCTTTGCAATTTGCGCTGAGCGGTGCGGCGACGGCAAAGTAACGGTCGCGCTGTTCGCGCAGATACGAGCAAATGCAAGTGCTGAAGTCGCGAACCTGGTCTTCGGTCAACGGAGGGGCGCTAACCTCACGTGGTTCACCGGCAGAAGGAATTTGTCGTTCGATGGAAGCGTAAAACTCGTTCAAAGCAGCTGCTGACTCGATGGCTTTGCGCAACAGATCGCCTTCGGCGAAGCGGGCAAGATCTTCAATGGAGAAGCGGAGGCGAAGCTGGTGGGTTGCGCACTCCGCGCTCAGGAGTTCCAGGCGCGCATGCCGAAGCTCCGAGTTCATTTGAACCACGGCGACGCGGTCATCCGGATTTTCCCAGGAAAACATCTAAGGGACTCCTGAATTTAGCTATACAAAACCGGGAAAGGGGCCTATATTCATTACGTATACAGCGTTACGTTAACGATGTCAACATAAATTATTCAATCGTTTTATGTAGGTTCAGAGGACAGAAATGCCAAGGCTGCCCGATCCTGATCTGCAAGAACGTATTTTGGACGCTGCCCAGAAACTCTGGAAAAAGGGAGCGGAAAAGACTCTCACTATGCGCGCGGTAGCCGAGGCTGCGGGCACCAACACTCCTGCCGTCTATCGCCGCTTTCGGAACCGCGAGGATATCTTGCGCGCCATGCTGCGCCGGATCCAGCAGGATGTCGTCGATGCGCTTCAGCCCTGCTCATGTCCCGAGGAAGCATGCGAGCGATACCTTGAGTTTGCGGTGAGCCACGCTCACGAGTACGAACTCTTCTACACCCACGCCTACGAACTCTCGCACCCGGCCCGGTCGGATCATGCTTCTCCGCTCCGGGAGCACCGGCCGACCATGCAATTCATGGAGACCAAACTGGCCGAGCGGTTGGGAGGGACGGCGGCGGACCACACCCGCCTGTCGCTGGCCTTGTGGACGATGGCGCACGGAACGGCCATGCTGCTGATTTCGAGAGCCATCCCGGCGGCGCACGTGGCGGAGCTGCGTTCCGTCTTTACGGCCGCGGTGGAGACCTTGATCAATAACTCATCGGCTTTTCGGCCCAGAATTGAGCGAAGGTAGTCGCGGACAATCTGAGTTCTGGACCCTTCGAAGGGTTAGCTCGATTGGCCGCGCCCGGAGCCTTAGACTGCACAATTATTGCGGCATCAGGTTGGAGCGGCGAGGTCGAACGGGCAATGGATCAGTCGAGGCCGGCGGTTTGTCTGATCCGGAGCGTGCGTGATTGAGGGAATAATTGGGCATCGTTTCTTCGCCTGGGGAGGGGCGATAGCCCGCGACCCTGGTTGATGAAAGTTGCGGACTGCTCAAGTCGAGCCGCATGAGGCCCGGGGCGGGCGGCGGGATTTTCGATCCTGCCGACTGTACGTCAAATTGCAAACATCACAGTGTAAACTTCCGGCAATGGTCGTTCATTCTGTTGAAGCGGGTGCCGTACGCAGTAGCTCGAAGGCTCCTCCGAGATTGGCGGTGCCTGTCGTTCTTAAACAGTGACGGAGAGAAAATGGAAAACACAATCATGTCTGTGGTCGGTTGCTTGATGTTATGCGCCTGGGTATTTCCGCAGGAGCAGCCTCGGGAATTGAGGGGCGGTGGCCACTTGCTCTGCGAGACCGCCGGGCAGTTCTTCTCCGAAGGACTTGTTGGGGATATATTACGAGCGTGCCAGGGAAAAGACTGGAAAAGTGTGAGCCAGTTGTCTAAGAACCTGGGCAATGCGTCTAAAACCAACGCAAAGGATTATTGCGCGAAAGAGAAGCTCGCCAAGCAGCAAGCAACGAGCGGGACACGTCTAGAATACGATGGCCGCGGTGACGAGGAGACGATGAGGGCAGACACGTTCACCTTCGACGGCGGCCATTTGGTTAGGATAGACATGGTCTATGTTGCCTCGAGCGCGAACATTGAAGGATATCGTCCGAAGTCCTTTGCCGAGCTCTTCGCCGGATTACGGGAAGCCTACGGACCGCCGTCGAAAAGCTACAGCGAACCCGTGCTAAACGCTTATGGGGTAAAGTACGACGCGCATCGCGCGGTGTGGATGAGCAGCCAGGACGTAATCAGCATCATCGAGCAGCCGGGTGAGGGCGGCCGGACGGAAATAATCGCGGAAACACTTGCAGAATACAATCGCGCAGCACAAGCGCCAAAGACCGCGAATCCTCTGCAATAACCAAGATGTTCCCAGGTTAACGGCGAGCCAGAAGTTATGTCCTGGTTTAACGTGGGCTTGCCCGGGCAAGAGATTGATTGTTGATGCAATCAGACATCTGAGTAACTTTGTCAACAGTTTTTTATGTTGTCGAATTACGTTCTCACATAAGAATGCACAACTATTTCACAAGGTGGGCGCGGTAACTGTTAG
>Ga0210396_10001555_pt1 | contig 24640 bp, 27 predicted proteins | sample IncBWH17OmetaG_FD_155466 | JGI IMG/M metagenome (GOLD analysis project Ga0210396, IMG submission 155466) | Forest soil microbial communities from Barre Woods Harvard Forest LTER site, Petersham, Massachusetts, United States - Inc-BW-H-17-O ... | reverse complement strand
CAGTTGAATCAACCGTAGTTTGTGCGCAGTTGCCTCCGAAGCATGGTGTCTGACCGGCGACGAGACCGCTGTCGTAACGCCAGTTGAATCCAAACCATGGTCCGGTCCTCCACGGCTGGTACTGTAAGTGAGTCGTCAGATTGAACTTCTCGTCGTGATCAATCCGAAACGGAGTCGATCCGCCCGCCAATGCTACCGAAGGTACCGCGCCGGCTCCCCCGATCTGGGGCGTAAAGAATCGTGCTGCCACGCTGGAGAAGACTGCCAATGCTGAGAATCCATGATAGTTCGGCACACTCACGCGGCCCGCGTATCCAGGAATCTTCGCCCGATCCCATTCCACTGGAAAGGTGATCGGAGTATTGCCCAGAATGCTGAAGTCGTAACCATTGTGAGTGTATTTCCAGATGTATTCGCCCGAGAAGACGAGATAGCGCCCGAAAGCCTGTTGAATTCCGGCGTGGAACTCATTACGAAAGCCCGGATTGAACGGCGTTACACCTGGCACGGTACAGCCAAGAAGCGGATTCAGCACGGCATTCGAGCACCCCGTACTGGAGAGCACCAGATTTTCATTAAAGGGCGTTTCCAGAAGTCGCGCATAGGACACGCGGAGGACGGTGTTCGTTTTTTTGATGTTGTAGGCGACCCCCAGGCGAGGCTCAATCTCCTTGTGGGTGACGAGGCCATTGTAGAAATCCCCGCGCAGGCCCAGGTTCAAGGACCAGTTTCCCTTGGTGATGTTGTCGCGCACGTACAAAGACAACTCCTTCACGTCGGTGTGACCGTTGAACGTGTAGAGACTGCCTCCGCCGGGCTGCGTGAGATCGTAGGGGAACAAATCGGTGCACGGTGAATCGATGGCCTGGTGTGTTGCGCTGTTGTAGCAAGGGGCCCCATTTGCATCGGTGAGGGAGGGAAGGAACGTCGGATCGACAATGCCGAGACGGTCTTGCTCATCCAGGAATGTCTGCTCATAGACCGCCCCGACCTTTATATTGTGAATCCCTTTCACATACGACAAGTCCGACCGCAGGCCAGCGTTAGTCAGCTTCCGATCTTGTCCGATACTTTCCCGCTGAAGGTTGATAGGGCCGAGGTCGGCAAAAGGATTTCCGCTGGGGTAATAGTTGAATTGGTCCCGGCGAACGAAGGCGCCCAGGGTAAACACAGAGGTGGAACTGAGCAGCCGCGTCCAGGATGGCGCGATGTTGAAGGTTTTGATTTGGGAGCGCTGGTCCGCCGGCCCCACGACGTTGCCGTTGGGGTCCAAGCCGCCATTGGCCACGACGACACCATTCCATGGCGTCGCGTTCTGGGAATCGAAGGTATTCGGCGTCTGGAACCACGAGCGCGTATAGCCGAAGTTCAAATGGATTGAATCCGCTGAACTGATCTGGTAGTCCACGCGGTCAAACACATTCTCTTGATTGCCCTTGTCGTGCAGCACGACGAACTCGGGTGGATCCAAAAATCGCCCGCTGTTCAAGCCACTGGCCGAGATGAAGTTTCCCCATTTCTGGCCGCCGTAAGAGAGATCGAATGCTCCGGTGGAAGTTCCGAAAGAACCATAAGACGCAGTGAAGCTGCCGTGCGGCGTCGTCACACCCTGCCCTGAGCGTGTGGTCACATTGATGACAATGCTGGTCTTGTCACCATATTCCGCAGGCGGCGCACCGGCGATCACCTCCATTGATTGGATCGAGTCCAGCGGAATCTGATTGGAAAAGATCTTGCTCTGCTGGTCCGTGATGGGTTGACCGTCAACCGAAAACGAAGCTTCCGCGTGCTCCCCCAAGCCGTGGAATAATCCATTCGAGTCCGCCGAAATGCCAGGAGTGGCCAGCGTCACCAAATTACTGAGTGACGACGATTGACTCTCCAGCGGGAGTTTGTCGAACAGATTCTTGTCCACATCAGTGTGAAAGGTTGGGTCGTTCTCGATCAGATCCCCGCCTTCGGCCTCGACTGTTACCTGTGTGGTTGACCCCGAAACTTTCAGCTTGATGGCAACGCTGACCGGCACAGCCGACCGAGGCTCCGCGTCCTGCACGGTGGCGGCAAAGCCTTCCGCCGTGACCACCAGGTGGTAAGGATTGAATGGGATATTTGTGAACTCGAACTTCCCGGAAGCGTCAGTAATGGTAGAGCGATCAAATCCGCTCACAGGGTTGCGGATTTCGACCGTCGCTTTGGCGACGACGGCACCCGTAGGATCTACTACGGTGCCGTTGATCGAACCAGAATTTCCAACAGATTGCGCCGAAGCGTGAAAGCCCAGTGCCAAACAGAAAAACACTATGAAAGCCGCATGAAGCGACTTCTCGTAAGAAGCCAGCATGAATTCCTCCAAAGGACTTTGGTCTAAGCGATCAAAACACGGCCCATGAACACGAGCCGACGTATGTCGGACTAAGAGTCTGATCGTTAGACACTAGGAGGCGGGCGAACACTGAGAGCGAAGGCTATGAGGCATTGCTTCGCTGCGACTGGTTCCGCCCGAAAGGTGGATACCGCAACGAACCTCGCCTTCAGCGGAGCGGAAGTAGCCTTGGGAGAAGCGGAATGGGCGGCGATACAGACCGTACACTTTGCCGCCTCAGTAGCGCTCGAATGTTGATGCACGGCGAATGCTATCGCTGACCACAAAGTCAGCAACAGACATAGGCACGCGATCCGCTTCGATATCGAGCGCATGACAGCTACTCCAGGGAGTGTTTATCGAATCTATACGAAGACGACGATCAAACGCAACCAGGGCTAATCCTACATTCAAGGAATTCACGAGGCAGGCACAACATCTCGCCCGCATCCCGACAGCGCACAGCCCACTCTAGGAGACTGCGGTACTGGTCGAACTTAACAATGTTTCCCAGCCATGCTTCACCCGCTGAACTCGTAATTACGACAACGTTCGGCACATCACACGGCCCGACGCAACCACTGATCGTCAGCTGAACTCGCTTCAACAAGTCCCCGTTTCCGCTGTTCGCTCTTCAGCCATTCCACGGGAACTTCGGGCAAACCGCGCTCCACATTGCCGCAACAGCACCCTCGCCAGATCGTAATTTGCCCGATCACTAGGCGCTTCGTTTTCAGCGGACAATCTCGATCGTCTCTCACAAAGCCTGATCCGCCCTCGGTTTAAACGCCACCTAATCAAGAATTCCGTAGAGATCTTCCAGACTGAATCTGCTGGACAGCCAACCGAGCGTGACGATCAACATCCACACGATCGCTAGGGCCACCAAGATTGCCCAAGCCCGCCTTTTCCGAATCTGGATCACAGAAGAAAGGCGCATACCGGCGGCTTCGTTTGCTACAACTCCTCGATCTCATTGCCTGGCTTCAGAACTCCGGGGCAACAATCTCGTGGAATTGAGGATGAATGCCAACTCTGAAGTTACGTGAATAAAAGCCGCCAAGAGCGGATTGAGGAACCCGAAGGCCGCCATTCCCACTCCGACACTGTCCACCACCAGCGTGCCGACAAAGTTCTGCATGATGATGCCGCGGCAGCGGCGAGCAACCCGCAGAGTTTCGACCAATTTCGATAGATCACTTCCAATCAAGATCACATCCGCGCTCTCCCGAGCTACATCAGTTCCCGAGCCCATGGCGATACCGACATTGGCCTCCACGAGGGCTGGAGCGTCATTGATTCCGTCGCCGACCATCGCGACGTTACGACCCTTGCTACGCAGCTCAGTCACCCACTTTGCTTTTTGCTCTGGCAGAAGTCCTCCCACGGCTTCGTCCACTCCGAGGCCGTGGCCTACAGATGAAGTTGCAGCTTGTGTATCCCCGCTCAAGAGGACCGTCTTCAAACCCATTTGTCGCATCGTCGCGATTGCATTCTTGGCTTCCGGCCGCAGAACGTCAGCGATTCGGATAGCGCCAAGAACTTGTCCCGCTCGGGCGACGTAGACTTCCGATGCCCCGTCCGCACCGTTACTGCTTCCGGGCAACCCCCTCGTCATACCGTGCTCCACGAGAAGGGCCAGACTACCCACAACGATCTCCTCGCCCTCGTAGCTCACCCTGACTCCTCTCCCGGGCGTGTACGAGAATTCATCGGGGTCGACGAGTGGAATGGCGAGTTCTGTTGCTCGCGCCACAACGGCTTTGGCAAGAGGATGTTCAGATTTGCGTTCCGCGATGCTGGCAGCGGCGATGATCTGTCGTTCCCCGAAGCCATTGGCAGAAACGACTTCCCGGATCTGCGGCGTCCCGAAAGTTAGCGTGCCCGTCTTGTCCAAGAGCACGGTATCCACCGCGGCCAGCGCTTCCAGGTAGAGTCCCCCCTTAATGATGGCTCCGTGGTGAGCTGCTCGGCCAATCGCGCCAAGGATTGCAAGAGGAGTCCCAGCCGCAATGCCGCAGGCTCCGGCAACGATTACGACTGAAATCGTTGACCTGACATTGTGCGTGATGATGAAAGTCAGAATCGCCACCCCCAAGGCAAAATAGACAAGGTATCCCGCCAGGCGATCCGCAGTCTTCTGGATGGGAGCCCGCGACTTTTCGGCGCGTTCGACGGCTTCAACGATTCTTCCGAACGTCGTGTCACGGCCGAGTTTTTGAGCGCCGATTTCCAGAGCGCCTGACTGATTCATAGTGCCCGCGTAGACCGCATCTCCCTGGGCTTTCTCGACCGGCATGGCTTCGCCGGTGATCGCCGCTTGCTCCACGAACGATCGGCCACCGATCACAACGCCATCGACGGGAATATGTCCACCTGGTTTGACGATGACGGGTTCACCGACTTGAACCTGATCGGATGGGACTTCCACGACCTGGCCGTTGCGGCGGACCGTGACGGTTCTGGGGAGAAAATCGAGAAGACTTTGGATCGTCCGCCGGCCTCGACCTACTGTGAGGCCCTCCAACACCTCGGCGGCCAGGACAAAGCCAGTAATGACCAGAGCCGTAAAAAACTCTCCAATGGCCAAGGCTGACGCCAGCGCGATGGTCATCGAAAGCTCCATCGTCATCTTCCGTTCGACGATGTTCTCGAAGGCTTCTTTGAAAATGGGATATCCGCCGATCAGGGTCGCCGCGATGCCGATCACGCTGACGTGCGGAAACGGCTCCCACAGCCGAAACCAAACCGCAGCTGCAGTCAGGGCCACAAAAACAATCCGGACGAGTTCAGCCCACTCCGCTCCGTGACCGTGTTGTTCGTGCTCAGCGCCAAGAACAGATTCCTGCAATGCTGGGGAAATCTCGGAAGCGCCGACCGCAGGCTTTTCGATCGAGGGTGAGGAATTCATAGGGGCATTTCTTTCTGGCGCGAATGCGGCTATTTCAGGTACGACTTGACCATGTCGATGACTTCATCCGCTGCTACGACCTGTTGTGAAGACGGTTTGTGTTTTCCGTTAAGAACGTGACTTCGGATGTGGCCTTCCAAAAGCTCGGCCATCAAGCTGTTCATAGCGCCTCTGGCTGCACTCATCACTTGCAGAACTTCGGAGCAGTCGCGCTCTTCGTCCAGGGCTCGCACCAGAGCTTCCACCTGCCCCCGGATGCGCTTGGCCCTGAGAAGCAGATTTTGTTTTTCTTTGACTGTGTGGCTCATAGATTGAACGCCTTTCAATATACCATACGGGGTATGGTAGTGTGATTTCATAGGTATGCTTTATTATGACCACTGTGGCCCATTCCCTAGAGGTTGTGTTTTTGCACCCAGCCGTGGCAACTCTGTTCGCGTTTGCTGGAATAGCGCTCGGCGTCGCCCTTCGCAAGATCGCGTTGCATCGACTCAGCCTACTGGTTGCTGCCGCGATGGGCACACTGTTGGCGGTTACGCTGTTTGACCTACTACCGGATGCCAAACAGTTCTTGACTTGGCCAACCCTCCTTCTCGCCTGCGCTAGCGGATATCTTCTTCTTTGGGCCGTCGGCAAATATGTCTACCACGTCTGCCCAGCTTGCGCGGTAAACGACCTCGAACAGGCAAATCCCCAGTTGGCGAAGACGGCAATGATGCTAATGGTCGCACTCGGTCTGCACTGCACCATGGATGGACTTGGCATCGCCTTCGGAGACAATCTACTCGGCCATCCGGATGTCGGTCTCGTTGCGGGAATATCGGTCCACAAGATCCCTGAAGGTTTGGCTCTGATACTCCTATTGCTCGGAGCTGGAATTGACCGCAAGAAAGCGACGACGTGGGCGCTTGGAGTGGAGAGCATGACAATTGTGGGAGGCTTAATTGGGTTCTACCTGGTGAATTCCACTTCTATGTTCTGGTTGGGAATATTGTTCGCACATGTTGGAGGCGGGTTCTTCTACATGATAGCTAGTGCCGTCAGGGGTGTGCTTGGGCAGCATAATGAGGAGCCGCGATATGTTCAGCACGCGCTGGTGAGCGGGTTGTCTTTCATTTCCAGTGCTGTCCTTCTTGGCTTGGTCGCCAGGTGATTTCGGACCTTGGTGTCCAATAAGATTCCGCGTGGGGCGTTAGAACGAGTTTGCGCTTGCCTTGCACGGTAAGGTAGAGTTTGGGAAGTGTTTCCAAGAACCGCAACTGCGATAGTTCTCCTCACCACCCTGGTGGCAGGGATTGTTAGCCCCCTCGGGGTCTGTGCAGTCATGTGTCAACGCCATTCGCGAGCGGAGGCACACTACCACTGCGGTCAGGATTCGGACCCGATGCCGGGAATGGCTCACAATCACTCAGCCATGCATCACTCCAGTAGTGGGGACATAACTCTCGTAGGTGGACCGCAATCGTGCCGCACAGATTGTGCCGTGGCTGACCGTCTCAACACTTCAAGAAAAATTGTTCCTCAAGTGACAATTGTCCAGACGGGTGCCGTCGTCCTTGACGCTTCCCCCAAATATTTGGATCGTGATCTCGAAGGCGCATGGAGTTTGGATAGCGGCCCGCCTTCCTTCCCGTTTGCACCCGCTGCCTCTTTCAGCATTCTTCGCATCTGAGTTCTCCCCTCTCCTTCTAGCAACGGTGTAGAGGCAGCGACTTAGTGTCGATTGCCCTTTGCATCACTTCGCTTGGGTTTAACGTCCGTTGAGGTTCCGTAGGACACTCAGGTCCGCCCAATTGTTGAAGAGGAAGAACCATGAAGAACAGACGCGATTTCTTTAGAAATACGCTAGGTCTCAGCGCGATCTTCGCGGCTGCGCCTCGCCTGTTTGCAGCCCTGCACGAGGGTGGAAATGGCATGGACATGAAACACATGAGCCAGGCTACCGACCGCGGCAGCGGTCTGATCGTTCCTGTGGAAACGCCCGACGTTTCGCAACTTCCGTGGCGCATGGACGGAGGCGTGAAGGAATTCCATCTCATCGCCGAGCCAGTTAAGCAGGAGATTGTTCCCGGACGTGTAGTTGACCTCTGGGGTTACAACGGCAGTGCTCCAGGCCCAACGATTCAAGTCAATCAGGGCGATCACGTTCGCATCATCGTCGACAACCACCTCCCTGAAGCGATATCGATGCACTGGCACGGATTCGAGGTGCCGGTCGAGATGGACGGATCGCCGGGGAGTAGCCAAGACCCCATCCCTCCGGGCGGGCGATTCGTCTATGAGTTCACGCTCCACCAGGAAGGAACCTACTTCTACCATTCGCACATGGCGATGCAAGAAATGATGGGCATGATTGGGGCGTTCATCATGCATGCTAGGGAGCCATACCGGCCGCGCGTAGATAAAGACTTCGCAATCATTCTGCAGGAGTATGCCATCCTGCCCAACATAAGTGTCCCCAACTCCATGAACATGGAGTTCAACTGGCTCACCCTCAACGGCAAAGCGGCGCCTGCGACGACTCCTTTAATTGTGCGGCACGGGCAGCGCGTGCGCATTCGCCTGATCAACCTCGGCATGGACCATCACCCGATCCACCTTCATGGCCATCAGTTTGTCGTCACTGGCACAGAAGGAGGACGCCAGCCTGAGTCGACATGGGGCCCCGGAAACACGGTGCTCGTTGGTGTAGCGCAATCGCGCGACATCGAATTTGTCGCAAACAATCCCGGTGACTGGATGCTGCACTGTCATCTCCCTCACCACATGATGAACCAGATGTCGTCGAATGTCGGCCCCATGACGCGACGAAATGGAATGCCCGCGGGACTCGACATGGAGCGCGGCATGGGGATGCTGCGGCAAGGAAGCGCGATGTCCGACGAAAACGGTCCAAGCCTGGGTCGTGGAATGGGTGTCGGCTCGACCTTCGAACAGCCGCTCTCAAACTCTCCGCTCAAAACGGAAAGTCCGATGCAGCACGGAAGCATGCCCGGCATGCATCACGAAGGAATGCAAATGAGCGAGCCCGCAGTGAGCAAGGATGCCGACTCCGTACCAGGGTTTCCCCAGGATGCCTTCATGGAAGGACCCATGATGGCGATGGATCAGATGGTAGACAAGCCTGAAAACTTTGGTCTACGCCCCGGTTGGAGCGGCTTCATGGCGGGAATGATGACGTTTGTACGCGTGCTGCCTCAAGACAGGTACGACCAAATCGTGGAGCTTCGAAAAAAGCGGGAAGGCAATAAGCCAATGAACATGCACATGCCGGGGATGGGGCACAAACATGAGTAACCTAAGCACTCCAATTGTCGAGGTAGTAGCACAGCTTCGTGGTGCAACCCGATCCGTACTCTGCTTTTCCTGTTTTCTTCTGTTTGCTGTGCCAGGCCGAGCGCAAACTGCGGTCTCCGAGCAGAAGACGATGACGCTCGAAGACCTGCGACAGATGGCTTTACAAAACAATCCGACGTTCGCGCAATCCGCCGCCAACATCCATGCGGCCGAAGGCAGGAAGAAGCAATCGGGACTCTATCCGAACCCAACGGTTGGCTACCAGGGCGAACAGATCCGAGGCGGGTCGTTTCACGGCGGCGAGCAAGGCTTTTTCATCCAGCAGGACATCGTGCTGAATGGAAAGCTGGGGCTGAATCGAACGATTTTTGATCAAGAGCTCAAACAGGCGGAAACGGAATCCGAGGAGCAAAAAGTGCGCGTCGTCACAAACGTGCGCATGTCGTACATCCAAGCGCTCGCTGCCCAGCAGACACTGGAGTTGCGCCAACACCTCAGCAAGCTTGCCGACGCTGCTGTCCAGACCTCCCATCAGCTCGCGAATGTCGGACAAGCGGACGCTCCCGACGTGCTCGAAGCGGAAGTGGAAGCGCAACAGGCAGAACTAGCGGTCACTATGGCCGAACAGAATCAGCAACGGATTTGGAAAGCCCTGGCCGCCGTTGTGGGGACCCCGCGGCTTCCTCTAATGAGGCTCGAAGGAAGGCTGGAGGACACCGCGCCAGTCAATGCGGATGAACTGGTGGAGAAGATCGTCAACGAGAGTCCTGCCGTGAGAATCGCCGAACTCGGTGTCAAACGAGCGGAAGCTACCTTGGCTCGCGCAAAGCGGGAATCAATTCCCGATCTCCAAATCCGGGGCGGCATGCAACAGAATGGCGAGTTGCTGTCCGAGCCTAATGGGAAACCTGTCGGATTGCAGGGGTTTGCCGACGTGGGTGTGAGAATTCCCATCTTTAACCGCAACCAGGGAAACGTTGCCACGGCTAGGGCCGATCTAGAAAGGGCGAAGCGCGAAGTGGAGCGTGTGAAGCTCGTCCTACGGGAGCGGGCAGCCAGCGTCGTCCAAAACTACGCCTTCTCGCAAACCGCAGTCGATCGGTACAAGAACCAGATGATACCGAGGGCGCAAAAGGCATACGAGATGTATGCCAAGAAATATCAGGAGATGGCTTCAGCGTACCCACAGGTTCTGATCGCCCAGAGAACTCTGATGCAACTAGAAGTCTCCTACATCACCGCGCTGGAGACGTTCGCAACAAGCTCAGTTTCTTTGCAGTCCTACCTGCTCACGGACGGCCTCGAAGCACCTTCACAGCCAAGCGCAATCGACCAACCAGTGCGTGAAGTGAATATTCCATTTCAGATGGGCACAAGCCCACAGGAAAGGTGAGCGCATGAGAAAACGCACTTTCGTTCTATCGATGACTGCTGCAGGGATCGCTGGAGCTGTTGCTCTCGGGTGGCTGACCATCCGGCGCGGCTTCAGTTCGCGGGATAACCCGTCGCCGATCGAGAAGCTCGTTGCGACGACCGCACGCCAACTGGCTGTTCCATCCCAATACCGTCAGCTTAGCAATCCACTTTCCTCTTCGTATGACCTTCACGCCGGCATGGAGCATTTCGCCGATCACTGTGCCACGTGCCACGCCAACGATGGAAGTGGCGACACATTATTCGGTAAAGGTCTCTATCCCAAACCACCGGACATGCGGCAAAAGGAAACACAAAACAAGAGTAATGGCGAGCTCTATTACACGATTGAAAACGGCATTCGGCTAAGTGGAATGCCAGCATTTGGTGAAGAACATGCCAAAGCCGGTGATATGGAGACGTGGAACCTGGTGCTCTTCATCCGCCATCTGCCAAACCAGACGACGGAGGAACTCCAGCAGATGGAACGACTGAATCCCAAGACTGAGAAGGAGCGCCAGGAAGAAGACGAGGAACAAAACTTTTTGCTTGGAGGTAGTACGGAATCCTCCAAGCGCAAATCCCACAATCAATAAAGGAGAGAAAAGATGATACGCACCATTGTTGCCTTGTTTTGCATGACAGTGATGTCCAGCTTCTGTCTTGCTCACGGGAATGAACAGCACGTGATGGGAACAGTGATTAAGGTATCGGAACAATCTGTCACCGTTAAAACCAACACGAAAACCACCCTCGAAGTGATGATCTCTTCCGAAACGAAGTTTCGCAAGAACGGCGCCCCGGCATTGCCAAACGACCTACATATCGGGGACAGAGTCGTTATCCATGCCATGCCGATGAAAGACGGAAAGCTCATGGCCCACACAGTTCAGATCGGTGTCGCGAAGGCTTCGACACAGTCTCATTGACCGAACTTCGGCTTCGGCATTCGTGAAGCGCAAAGAGAAACAAAACTACCGCTATGGAGATATGGTTGGGCTTCGTCCTGTTCGTTGCCGCCTTTTAGTCCCGAGGATGTTTTCGCAGAAGGCGACAAGGTTGCGGTCTTCGGACGGTTTACGTACACGTCGACTAAATTGCACAAGACGGTGACGACTCCATTCGCCATTCTGTGCAAGCTGAAGGCGGGTAAGGTGAGCTACATGCAGTTTATGGAGGACACGTTTTGTACCGCCTCCAGTTTTCGGTCGGGAGGAACGTGGAAGTTCCAGAGCGATCCCAATGGGGGTGAAGTGGAAATCTAGCGCTGTAGCTAGTGCTCGATGACTGCGTTGCTCCGAGGGAATCGTCGCAGCCTTGCAGTTGAGCGCGAAACGAGACTTACCACTCCAAGGAGAAATCGCATGCGTGAAAAATCAGTATCTAGCGGCCACTCAAAGTGGGATGTTCTGCGGTTTACCGCTGCATTTGCCGTTGGACTCTCCCTTCTTATCAGTCTTACTTCGGCCTCCGTTGCATTTGCCCAGAGGCCCGGGGCAGCCACCGGATCGACGCAGCTGCCTGCGAACTGGCGTGACGTCAAGGACGGAGTGGGTGGTTATCCCGCGGGACCCATGCTCGAGATCGCGCTGCGTCGTACCCACTCGGACAAACTTGAAATGTTCAAATGGCGCTCAGAATTCATTGCGATGTTGAGTGCGCAGCCGGGCCCACTAGTCGAGCGCGAGTGGCATTCGATCTGGGGCCTTCCCGAAAATTCGGGCGCAGGCACCTGGACCGGTATGACTTGGTGGGAGAGTCAGCAGAAGTGGCAGGACATGGCCAATATGCTCTTTACGAGCCCGGTTGCCGAAAAGTGGCTTCAAACGATCAACATGACACTAATTTTCGTCAAGCCGCTCGACAACCATTTCGACCTTCACACGCTGGCTCAGTCCGGGGCGCAGGTGCTCGAAATGGGCCTGCTGGTCTTTCCTGCTACTGGTACGAACGACGCTGCTGCAGCTGAAACATATCTTGACACCCTGAAGAAGAACGGTGTCGAGACATACCGATTTGCCATCTATCCAAACTCAAGCGGATTCTACGGTCCGTACACAGTCGCATACAACAAGAACGGTCCCCCTGCCTCAAAGGGCGAGAAATGGTTCGTCTACATGGCGAGCTATGAATCTCAGGATGTGCGAACGCATCTCCAGTCAAGCGACGACGTACGAAGCGCGTTCGAAAGACTCACGAACTCGATGGTGAAAGAGCACTCGGACATACAGGTAATGGCACGGACCACGTCACAGGTGTGTTGCAAGAAGACGAGCAATGCGTGTTCACTCGAACCCGATGACTGCAAGGTCGGCGTAATGGGTGGGGGTTGACACCTGGGCTCGTAGCTGCGGTGAATGCCCGCGGCCCTGCATGACGGATTACAACGTCTGCTCACGCCTCTCTCCTAAGACCTGCCTGGATGTCGGTGGCAAACTCGTCGACGCTTGTCCGGCCGCAAAGTGATCACCGAGGTATTTCTGCTTGTGCGCGGCGCGAATCTGGTAGGAACGGACGCTAGCCGCAGTCTAGCAGCGAATGCCAGTCCTGAATCATCCGTAAGAGGTGAACCCGTGATCCAGGCTGAACCGGAAGGTAGCGAAGAAATGGCAGACATTAAGGCAATCATTGAGCAGGCGTAGTCCGCATTCAACAAGCGCGACATCGACCGTGCATTACCACTGATGACGAGTGACCTGAGTTGGCCGAAGGCTTCGGAGGGGGGCGGAGTTGTTGGCAAGGAAGAGATCCGCGCCTATTGGGCTCGACAATGGACTGAGTTCGATCCCCATGTCTGTTCGCAAAGCTGAAGCAAGGGCGCAAAGACTGGTGGTTAAGTTACCTCTGACAGCGGTGGGGGTGGCCGCAGGAAAACTTTAATGGAGGCGTCACGCTTGAGAGCGGCAGCCCGGCCGGCGCCGCCGTTGCCTCAGAACGACTGGGAGAATCGTGTCTCCAGGAACTCGCCCAGTTTTGCTGTCGCCTTGAACTGGGGAATTGGGTCCAGTTCCTTGAATGCGGACGTGAACGCGTTGGAGAGACTCCAGATTCGTCCGCGGCCGGAACTCCTCGTACTTTGGCTCAAAGTACAGGTCGTGCACAGTACGGGCAAGATGCTTCGGAGCCTCCAGTTTTCCCTCCACGAACGCCTCATAGATCACCACCTTGGCGGTGACATCGGTGAGCTCACACGTCTGCCAGGCCTCTACCTGCTTGCGCATGGGCTCGAAGTTCCGTTGCATTCGGTCGACGCCAACTGAGATGCAATCGATCAGCGAAATCGATTTCGATTGTTTTGCAAGCGCCGGTGTGAACACACCAGGGACAATGTTTCCAGATTCGGATCCCGTGAACTTTAGGTCTCCCCGAATTTGCCTTCCAGCGAGCCTGGCTTCCCGTCTCTCCACTTCCGTGGTGCTCGTGACTGGGGAGCAATCGCGAGCCTTGCCAATGATCGTTTTCGGACGAGGTCAGTTCTACATGTAGCCGACCAGACCGGCCGCCAGCTTGACATTCCTAAAGCGTCGAGTCTGTAATGGTAGTCTCCCGCATCCGTATCCAACCGACAACTCACCCGACCCGCCACTGCGTTTGAAATCAAACGAAAAGGAGGAAACCATCATGGACAGAATGCTGGTAGTGGTTTTTGATAACGAGAGCAAAGCCTACGAAGGGTCACGGAGTCTTCAGCAACTGGATGGAGACGGCAGCATCGCTGTGTATGCGGCGAGAGTCGTTACGAAGAACCCCGATGGTACGGCAGTCGTGAAGGAGGGCGCTGACTCCGGCCCGTTGGGAACTCTGACGGGCACTGCGGTCGGCAGTCTCGTCGGCCTATTGGGCGGTCCAGTCGGTGTGGCAGTAGGTGCCGCCGGTGGCTCTCTCATCGGAGCAATTGCAGACCTTGACAACGTGCGCGTTGGAAGCGACTTTCTCTCGGACGTCGCGGAGACCCTTGCGCCCGGCAAGGTCGCTGTGGTGGCCGAGGTGGACGAGGAGTGGACCACTCCGGTGGACACACGCATGGAAGCACTGGGTGGTATTGTCTTGCGTCGCAGCCTTTGGGAAGTGGAAGACACTCAGGATGAACGGGACATCGCATCGATCAAGGCGGACGTCGCTCAACTGAAAACCGAACACGCCGAGGCTAAGGCGGAACGCAAAGCTAAGCTGCAAGCCCGGATTGACACGCTCAACGCAAAACTGCAAGAGAAATTGAACAAAGCTAAATCAAGACTCGAAGCTATCCGACACGAGGCAGATGCCAAGGTAGAGGCGCTCAAGGCAAAGGCGGCCCAATCGAAGCAGGACGTCAAGGCCAAGCAAGAGGAGCGTATGGCCACTGTGAAAAAACACTATAACGAGTGGCTGGATCGGCAGGAGAGACGCGCAAGTTAAACTCTGTCACGCCAAGTCCCGACCTTCCTGCCTTAGCTCCAATGATGAAGCTCGGGACTTGCACCCATCTCCATCAACCTGCGGAAACGAGGAGAAACGATCACGGCATGGCGCAGGGGCATTTCGCGGCCACGACACCCAACTGCGCCGCCGCCCCGTGGCGTTCTTGTATTGCCTTAAGATAGACTCCGTGCGTAAGATACTCCGCTCGTCCTTTTTGAGGAGGTGTTTATGGCGCAGCAAACTCCGTCCGGTATCGCGCGGCAGGCTTCGACATTGTCCATTTTGTGGGGAGTTTCGCTGATCATCTTGGGCATGCTCGCGGTGGCATCGCCATTTCTCGCTGCCGTCGCGCTCAACGCGTTCATTGCTTGGCTCCTAGTTTTGGCGGGCGTCGTCCACTTGACTGTTGCTTTTCACACTCGCGAGGCTGGCAGTTTGATCTGGAGAGTGTTGGTCGGCCTGGCATATCTCTTCTTTGCCGTGTACCTGATCATGCATCCAGCACTGGGTGTAGCATCGCTGACTTTAGTGCTGGCATCACTCTTTCTTGTTGAGGGCGTCTTGAACATCGCTCTGTTTTTCCAGGTGCGCTCAATACAAGGATCCGCTTGGCTTCTGATCGATGGGATCATTACGCTGCTATTAGGACTGATGATCTATATGCAATGGCCATCGAACTCCGCGTGGGCGATAGGCACACTGGTCGGCGTGAGCATGATCATCAGCGGCGTTACGCGTGTGATGCTGTCATTGGCGGTACGCAAGGTCGCGGACACGATTTCCTCGAAGTTGGCGGCTTAAGCGTGGCACACATTTGACGGCAAACCGGGTCGGCGAGGCGAAGGGATTGCACGCTTGGGGGTAGCTACGCCTGCTGAAACCCGGCATTGACCGGACCGGAGGACGACAAAATGGGAGGCATGGTTCCGTTAGGTGATGCGTCGCGACGCCCCGCGCGAGTGCCCGTCGTCACGGCCGGCATCATCGTCGTCAATGTCGTTGTTTTTGTGATGGAGCTGATGCGTGGCGACGCATTTGTGACTCAGTGGGCAGCTGTCCCAGCGGAGATCGTTTCCGGCCATCACTGGATCACGATCCTGACGGCGATGTTCATGCATGGTAGTTGGTCGCACATCATCGGCAACATGATCTTCTTATGGGCCTTTGCTCCCGAGATTGAAGATGCGATGGGCCGCGGCCGGTATCTTGTTTTCTACTTGGTCGGTGGGCTGGTCGCCATGCTGGCCCAGGTTGCAGCCAGCCCCCATTCGACAGTCCCGAATCTGGGCGCGAGCGGGGCAATCGCCGCGGTGATGGGGGCATTTATTGTCACCTATCCTCGTGATCAAATTCGCACGTTACTGTTCATATTTGTGTTCGCGCGGATTAGATTCATTCCGGCCGCCCTCTTAATCGGCCTTTGGTTTCTCAGTCAGCTGTTCCACGCAGGCGCTGTGGCACACGTGCAGACCGGCGGGGTGGCATACTTGGCGCATATCGGCGGCTTTATCTTCGGAGCTGCCACTGCGCGTTGGTTCGAGGACCCGCGTCGAATCGCGTGAGCTTTGCCCATATTTCGAAGGATTTGTGCCAGAAATAACGTCAAGTTAGTCGGCAAGTCGGACTCAACACTGATCGCACTTCTCCTGTTCGAAAGCTTGCGAGCGCGATCCAATTGCCAGTAAGGTCTGAACGCCACTCTGCAACGCGGACCGTTGGTAGGGTTTACCGTATGTATAGTCGGCAAACACGAAGTTATCCAGAAACAGGTTTTTAGGAACCAGTCGAATGGAAGAAGCATCGCCTTTCCCGCGAACCTCCCAGTCAATAGAGGGTAATAAGCAGCGGCGGCCGGCCCGAACCGCTGTCAACTCAGAACGACTGTGAGAATCTAGCCTCCAGAAACTCTCCGAGCTTGGCTGTCGCCTTGAATTGCGGAATGGGTTCCAATTCCTTGAATGCCGACGTAAACGCATTCGAGAGACTCCAAATGGTCCGCAGTCTGAACTCCTCGTACTTTGGCTCAAAGTACAGGTCGTGCACAGTACGGGCAAGATGCTTCGGAGCCTCCAGTTTTCCCTCCACGAACGCCTCGTAGATCACCACCTTGGCGGTTACGTCCGTCAGTTCGCTTTGCTGCCACATCTCCACCTGCTTTCGCATCGGTCCGAAGTTCCGTTGCATTCGGTCAACGCCAACCGAAATACAGTCGATGAGCGAGAACGACTTCGAGTGCTTCGCGAGAACCGGGGTAAAGTCCCCGCTAAACGCCATGTTCGAGCACACGAACACGCGATAACCGCAGGTCATCGCGAGACGCATGCTCTTGTCATGTGAATTTCGAAGACCGATGGAAAAACGGCAACCGGCCATCTCGGTCGCGAGATCAAGGACGCCGAACATCTTCATACCGTCCGGCGATACGGCATACTCGTCGTGAACCACTCCGATATGGCGGAACCCGAGGGTCTCGATCAATGCCCGCACGATTTCGTGGTGTGGAATCGGGCGGTGTGTTTCGGTCGCTGGCGGTGTGGGCACCAGCGCCAGTTCTTCGCGGCCAATCGTTCGGCCGCTATAGCCAGTGAGCGTACTTGTTTCTGACATACTATTTTTCCCTCCTTTTTGGGTGAAATGAACTGCAAAGTCTGAGAAGTGGAAGCCGGTTCACGGTGCAAAGGAATGCCTCTCACCGGTGGACGTGAGTAGACTGACGATGGCTAAGAAGTGTCAGTTATTCTCTTGATTGAAGGTGGGGCGATGAAGAAGCCAACTCTGCGCGTTACGAAATGGCTGGCGGACATCCCGGTCGAGGCCCACTGCACACAGTGCCCTGCCGTGTCGTTCAAGGCGCAGGGGACCAGCCATCGCCCGAACCGTGAGGAGTATCAGAAGTCGCTGCAGACCCAGTTTGATGTGCACTGTAAGACAGTGCATTCCGAAGGTTGAGTGAAGGCTTGGAACACTTACCCGAACAGTGAAGCTTGTTCCGGAACGGACGATTTGCTGCGGGGTCTCCTGGCCGATCCAGGTCTGCGGCCGAATATGAGAACCGACGTTGAATCCATCAGTTCCTGTACAAGCAGACCAGCATGGGAATCGTTGCCAACCGCGTTGCCCGCTAGTTCAGGCACGACTTCCTCCACCGGTTCAGATGCGGTCGGAAATAGTTTCTGGTGTTCGGCATTGAGCGCTTTCCATACAGCATCAGCAGATTCGCCAATTCCGTTCCTCTCGACGAGTTCTCTTGCCATCGCCGACAGCATGTCATCGTCTTCATCGATGTTCTGGAGTCCCTCGCCGGCAAACTTGCCCTCCATCGTGAGCGCCACCAACAGTTTCCTTCCCATCAAACGCAGACACGCGGTCTGCATCGTCCCTTCATAGCAGAGGAACTTCACGTGCACCGGCCGCCTTTGGCCGATACGCCAGGAACGGCGACTCGCCTGCCGCAAGGTGTGTAGCGAGTATCCCGACTCATAGAAAATGATGGTCGGAAAGTCCAGCAGATCTAGTCCAGTTTCAACCAGCTTCGGATGGGAAATGACAACCTGTACTCCTTCCTTGATCTGGCGTGCATACCAGGCCTCCCGCTTCGAAGTGTCCACGCTTGCGCGCAGAACTGCCGTGCGCATGCCTTCGTTGCTCAGAATCCGGTGCAGCCGCGCAGTAACGTCGTGTTTCTGCGTATACACCGCAAACACCTGGCACCTGCGCCCTTCGGCAAGTTCTTTCTTGATCTCTTCGATCAGCTTTCTTTCCTTGGAATAGAGCTGCTCTTCTGGAAGATCACGCGTTTCTGCGATTACAAAACGAACATTGCGCTTGAGTTCGGGATCAAACTCCGTCCCGTACAAGGTTCCCAAGCCGTACGGGTGGTCTGGATAAAGCAGCAGAGTGTTGAGCATCGTGCTCAGCACAGACCTGTTGCCTCTGTGTTCTTTCAAGGCTTTCCGAATGGCATCTTCCAGTTCCCGATATGCACTCATCATCAGCCCATCCATCGGAATGCTGACGTAGCTCTCCTCATACGGCGGAAGTTCACCCGAGATGTCTTCGAGGAAGACGAAGGCGCATAACTGCATCAGGAACTCGCCGAAGAGCAACGGAGACGCTCCGGGCTTGCGGCGAACCATGCTGGTGGTCTTGGCTTTCGAACAACGGTTCTCGGCCGGCTCGATTTTCGTGATGGTTTCGAGAACCCCATAGTCCTGTGTGAATGCGCTTCGTCCGGTTGTGCCCCATTCGTAGCCGTGCTCCTTCATCCTCCCGGCCTCGAGTCGAAACAACGTATTGAACAGGTCATCGGCATAGCCCCCGAGAAGCGTGCCGGTGAGCCCAACGATTCGATCGGTACAAGATGCCAAAGTGCCCAGAGCATTTCCTTGGGCGGTATCGCCGGCGAGCTGGTGAATCTCATCGCAGATCGTGTAGTCAAACCATCCCGGCATGTAGCGGCCGATGAATTCGATCGGCGCCATCCGCCGGATCTTATCTGCATCGGCCTGCCACAGGGCGCTGTGAAACGGGCGACACCGCTTGTCACCTCTGGCTTCGATCGTCTCGACGATCTTGACCTTCTCAAATTCTGCTGCAGTCAAACGGCTCTCATCCACGATGACGGGTTTGCCGGTATCGGAATTCACGACACAACCCAGGTAAGGACCGGAGCGCGGCACGCGGTAGGCGTGGCGCCAGAAGTAGCCGAGCTTTGCCCGTTCGCGTCCGACGATAAACAGCGAGGGTCGTCCACAGAGAGACAACCATCGTTTCCGCGAGCTCGGCGAATCGCGGCGCAGCCGCAGCTCGCTCAAGGTTGTGCTCAAGCCTTCTCGGAGGATGCGTCCCTGTCTGAATCGCACTTCGTTTACACCGTGATGCTTGTCTTCATCACCGCCATTTCGTAAACCATCGATGATGAATACACGCACGCCGGGCAGGGTCAGAAAAGCTTCTCGCGCCCACTTTTCCACCAGATGGGGAGGGACCATCGCGAGCGCGGTGAAGGGTTTGCCTTCGCTATGGACGTGGATCGCCCCAAGCGAGATCAGCGTCTTGCCTGTGCCGCACTCTGCGACCACCATCGCAGTCCGCGCCTGCCGCCATCGTTTGGCCAGCCCCATGATCGCGATGTTTTGAGCAGGAAATGGGCGTCGCAACAACCCTTCGATTCGCGGCGAAACGGGGTCATCGATTTGCTGAAGCGCCGGAAACTGCTCGAGAATGCGCGTCCCGAGTAAGCCAGCGTTGGCGCGCATGTAATCGTAGATCGTGCACAGTTCGGGCATGAGAATCCTCATAATGGAAAGGGAGGAGATGAGATACCGAAGGAGAGATCGAACGCACAAGCCAACCACCAATCCGGGCATTACGGGAGGAGGCTTCGGATCAAGCGGAGTCCAGACGTAATCTAAAGACTAGAGAGGCGGGCTTGAGGCAACTGGCGTCGCTGCGGAAAAGAGCTTTCGAAGGACTGGCACAATTTCTAGCGACATTGGCGGCATTGCTGTTTCTGCCAGCTTGGTCGCTACGCTACTGGCAAGGTTGGCTGTTCTGGGTCGAGTTCTCGCTGATGGTCACTCTGATCACGCTGTATTTTCTCTGGAAGGATCCGGGCCTCATTGAGCGTCGCTTGAAGGCGGGCCCACTAGCCGAAAAGCAGAAGAAACAAAAGATCATTCAATGGTTTGCGAACTTCCTCTTCGTATCGCTCATCGTCTTCCCCGGCATTGACCACCACTTCGGTTGGTCGCACGTCGCTCTGGCCACTGTTGTTTTGGGAAGTACTCTGGTGGCCTTCGGGTTCGGCATCATCTTTCTCGTTTTTCGCGAGAACAGCTATACGTCGGGCACCATCGAGGTCGGCGAAGAACAAAGAGTTGCATCCTCGGGGCCTTACCGGCTGGTTCGTCACCCGATGTATTCGGGAGCAATTCTCCTGCTAATTGGCGCTCCCCTTGCGCTCGGCTCATCCTGGGGGTTACTAGTTTGCGTGCCTATGATTGCAGTGATCGTCTGGCGGTTGATTGATGAGGAGGAATACCTATCCGAGAACCTCCCTGGTTATGTGGAGTATTGCGCTACCACCCGCAATCGATTGGTGCCTGGGATCTACTAGCGCGCATCTGTGGTGACCTGAGAGCTTGAATTATCCACCGGCAAAAATAGTTCCTGGACGCTCAAGCCGGGCCAACGAATCGGACCTGCTTCGTCGCGAAATCGGACCGCACCGCTCTCGACACCCCAGCTAAGCCAGTCCAGAAACTGCTCTTTCTCCCCTTTGATAGTGATGGGATCGCATCCAATACCCAAGATCGGAGCGATGGCATGATGAGTCTTCAATTCATCCTCGAACCAGTCGGCCCATTCCGGAAGCCCGGGTATCCCGTAGATGTCGGCGACTGAACCCCAGACAAATTGCTTGTCCGAGCCGGCCAGTAGTAGCCTGCCTGTATTGGCCGACCTGTTTGCCGAAATCAATTCTTCCGACATTCCAATGAGATGGCGCAGGGGCTTCTTTCGTCCGGGAAGCTGAATCGACCCTTTGAAGCATTCAGCGTTCCGCTCCAGACATACTCGGATGTGTGGAACCTCCGGGCCTTCGATCATGAATCGATCTCCGAGGGAAATGGCCGCGCCGATCGCCGAGATCTGAGTATCTCCACCCACGACGGAAATAAAGTGGGCCTTTGCCTGTCGCGGAGGATCCGGCAGGAGTTCACCGATGAAACGATCGAGGTGCAGCTTGATGCTGGTCGTGGTCTTCTCTGTGCTCTTTACATACGTGAGCCAGCCGAAGCGAAGATGTGCATTCTTCATCCGGAGTCCTTCTTTTCATGGGTAAGAATCTGTGTCTTGCCGTTGGCAAAGACCAGCGTCAGTTCGTGCGAAAACCGCTCCCGGTCATGCAGAATCTTAGTGCCGTCCTCTTCCTCTTCTTCCCAATGATCGGTGAACTTCACGGAACGCCAATGCGCAATGTGGCGATCTTCTCCATCGCCGAACACGCCATTGAGCATTCCCGCGGTACAGAGCAGCCCCACGTGTCCGCCATGAAGTGGCGTAAGTGGCCGGCCCCGCACATCCCGCTGCTTGGGAAGAAGGATTCGACTGGCTTGACGATAGGCCGCGGAATCGAGCAGCAGATCTTCGACTTCATCCAACGGAATGCCTGTGTTGGTGAGTACGACAGGTCCTGAGGGCGGTACTTCGTAGGAGACTGGCGGGTAGTCGGTCAGGTCAGCGAGATCAGATTTCCAAGCCAGCATCTCTAACCAGCGCACGCTATTGAGCAACTCGGAATCACGAAGATGCTGGTGACGTTTGCGTCGCCGTCCTAGGACTGCAACCTGTTTGTACTTGACACTCGCTGGTTCGGTCAGCCGATATACGGCCAGATCGTCAAAATGCTCGCTCAGGATTCTGGCACAGGGCTTCAACTGCGGTTGCGGAATCACAAAAACCAGAACGCCACCCGGTTTCAGCCATCGGTATGTATGTTCCAAAAACACCAACTCCAGTCGCTGATGATTGGTCTGGCCCACCTCCAGGTCATACGGAGGATTCAGATAAAGGAGAGAGACTGCTTCGGCCGGGCAGCGCACATCCATCGTGTTTGCGTGCAGGGAGTCAATTCCGAGTCCTCTGGCTTGTTGGGCCCGGTTGGCATCAACTTCGATGCCGTATCGATAACCATGGGCTCCTCTCAGCATGCTGGTGAATGCCACGCCATCGCCGACACATGGATCAAGCGCCGAAAATTCCGGAGCGAACGTGAGACAGTTTCTAAGGCGCTCCGCTTCCGCCGTTGGAAGTGGGAAAAACCCAAGTTTCGTTTTACCGTGAGGACGCATGGAAGGCCTCTTTCAGGTGGTGTGCTTGAACCTATACCTCTATCGGAGGGCGTCGGGGTTCGGGAGGGATCAGCCGCAAAAGGATTGCAACTGGAGCGAAGCGTTGCGGAGGTTCTAGAGAGGGGCAGGAGTCCGCACGAGCGGTTCGCTCCTGGGAACACGATCACTTGGGATCATTCTTGCTGGCAGAACGTAGCTTCTTAGCATCTAGAATGTCTTGCTCTCGTCCGGTCGCAAGCTTATTTCGGATGAGATCACTCCTGGATATGACGGCGGCTTGGATTTCGCTTTCGATAAGTCCTTCGATTCGGTTCTCCCAAGCCTCATCGAAAGTGACACCATCAATGTGCTGCAAGATGTCAATTCGAGCCGGAGGCTGGCCGATCTGGAAGGTACTCCCATCCATAAAGTCAGCTGGAGTTAGGTCGACGAGGGGTGCACCGTACTGAGCAAGGGCGCGAAATATAGCTTTGGCGTTCTGCTCGTCCGACCGAATAAAAATGTCAAGATCCTTGGTTGCTCGCGGCTCTGCATGAACGCCGAAGGCGTAGCGCCTACGATGAGATACTTAACCCCGTGATCGTTGAATGCGCGTAATAGTTCTTTGAGGTTGTCGGGAATCATTGAGCGGAACTCCGTTAAAGGCGGCCGCGAATGCATAAGCGGCGGCGCTGACATCCCACACGGCAGACAAACGTGCCCCAACCGTCAGACTTTGCCAGTAGCGATACGCTTCTGCTTGCTGCTCGTCGGTTCCCGCGACCCTGTGAATTGTTCTGTTCGTATACAAGTTTGCGCCACCGGTGAGGGCAAGAAAACACTCTGTATCTTTCCCTCAACCCATTATAGTCTGTGCGCCGGCATTTCCGATCTGCAGCCGAGACAATGTACCTGTCAAATCAATGACTTGTATGCCTCCGCCGTCAGCACGCGAAATGGAGCGCCCCGCCCCTCCTAGCCAACACGGTGACCGAACGACGGACTAGCACGTCTAGTATTCGGCAGGCAGGAGCAGAGTGGTCGCGGATCGATCTGCTTCGGTGATCACCCAGAGCTTCTCGGCTTGTGTGACGTGGTAGCTGCTCATCAGACGGAACCCGAACTTAAGACCCAATTCGTTTTCAGCCTTGTCTTCTTGGCAGAGATCGCCCCAGTCACCGCGAAGGTGTCGAGAGAGAAATTCCAAGGGTGACTTGTTGGCCTGCTCCAAAAGCGCGAGTGCTCCCGGCGTGGCAACGATCTGACCTGCGGGAAAAAGCGGAACGGTCGGTAGAGAGTTCATGATTCAGCTCCAGTTTCAGAGCCTGTCTGCGCATCAATGGAATGTTCTTCTTCACGATCGCTGGAAGCTCGGGCCACGACGAGGTTCGCGTCTCCAGCTCTTCTTTGGGCAATCTTCGTGTAAAGGTGAATGACGTACAGAGACTCACATCCTTCACACTTCCCCTCGGATGGCCGTTCATCGCGCTTAGGGTTGTAGCGAGGATGACGTGTACAGCGTCCGTCGAAACGAAACCGGATTTTGAGCGACATCGGGCACCTCACCAGTCCCCACGGCAAGCGTGGTTTCCGTTGAGGGCCTCAGCTACGAGATCGCCAAGCCTGTCCGAAACGGACAGTTCGCGCACGGCGACAAACGAGCAGAAACCGTTCACCGGAATCGGCCGTTCATCCTCAACTCGGTAGCCGCGCTTGATGTGCTCCTGTTTCCGTTTTTCGTACAAGTCGGCCCTGGTGGTCACACGAATTCTCATGGCCATCCTCATTTCTAATGAATTGACAATCGGGTTGAAGTCGGAGCAAGGCGGGCGTTGATTGAGCACTCGGAACGGTGCTCCGGCACTAATCTTTGTGTGACCGCGGCGTCATTTGCGGAACTTCAGAGGCTGCCTCCGGCTCGGTTTCCGTCGCCGGAACGAGCCTCTCCCAACGGATCGAAAAACTGCGCCAGGGTTGCCCGCCGCCATAGAGCTCAAAAACGAGTCCGTTGGAGACATAGAGCGCAATTGGCAGGGGAATCAGAGGAACTCGATCGGCGTGAGCCGGAGGATTATGTTCGACCATTGGCCGGTCCTCCTTTCCTAGTGCTTTGGCCTGAAATTCAAACCCACACCAGCGCCCAAATTTGGCGTGTCGCAGGGGTTGACAACACGGGCGCATCGGGTCTATGGTCTAAGTTAGTTAGATAACTAACTATTCCGGGTCGGAGAATATGCGAACAGCACAACCGGACAAGCGAACGCGGCTGATTGAGACTGCGACGAAGCTGGCGTATGGACGCGGTTTCCGAGAGACGAGTCTGGCGGACATCGCCGAGGCGGCTCGCGTGCCGGTAGGCAATGTCTACTACTACTTCAAAACCAAGGAAGAACTCGCCGAAGCCGTGGTGGAGCGGCGCCTCGA
>Ga0210396_10001552_pt1 | contig 24684 bp, 22 predicted proteins | sample IncBWH17OmetaG_FD_155466 | JGI IMG/M metagenome (GOLD analysis project Ga0210396, IMG submission 155466) | Forest soil microbial communities from Barre Woods Harvard Forest LTER site, Petersham, Massachusetts, United States - Inc-BW-H-17-O ... | reverse complement strand
TCTTTGCGGCGAATTCGACCAAACTGTTTGAGGGCGGCTGGTTTCCGCTTGTGCTCGCGGGCGCGGTTGCATTCGTGATGCTGACCTGGCGGAGCGGCGCCAGGCTGGTCGAAAAGGCTCGCGGCAACTTGCGTCAGCCGGTAGAAGACCTGATCGAGACCGCCACCAGCGGATGCCAGGCGCGACTACCGGGTACCGCCGTGTTTCTTGCATCCGCGGCCAATGGCGTGCCGCTCGCGCTGACGCAATTCATCCGGCACAATCACGTAATGCACGAGCGTATCATACTCCTCACGGTCGTTATCGAGGAGACGCCGCGTATCAGCGACGAGGATCGGGTGGATGTGATTGAAGTGATGAACGGTATTACGCGCGTCATTTTGCACTTCGGCTTCATGGAAAGCAACATCACAATCGCAGCAGGATTGCGGGCTGCCTGCGATCAAGGAAAAATATGCGGCATCGATCCCGCAAAGATCACTTATTATGTCGGCCGCGAGACGATCATCCCGAGCGACGAGGTCGTGGGCATGGCAGTCTGGCGCGAGACTCTCTTCGCATTTCTACAGCACAACGCCAAAGGCTCAGCAACCTTCTTCGGCGTGCCCGCGAGACAAGTGGTGGAATTTGGCACCGAAATCGAGATTTGAGAGCTTTGGCGAAAACGATCTGACAACAAATCGGTGTTCACTGCCGGGCAAACAAGTTGGCCTTGCTTGAACCCTCGACACGGCAGACGCATCAGTGGCTGATCATCCACGGACGCGCGGTCGGAAATCCCTTCGCGCCGCTCTTCGACTTTGTCACCAGTCGCGCCGGCTTCTTGCTGGAACAGCAGCCACAGCCTGGTCCGTGCGACGTTTTGTATTCGGCGAGCGTCTTCGGCTCGTTGGCGCTGCGCTCGTTGGTGGCATACGCCTTCTTCTTGTCCGAGGGCATGCAGAAGAAATTCGGCGCGGTCAGGATCACGCGTGGCGATTCACTTTCGCAGTGCGGGCAGTCCTGCGGCAGATCGCATTCGGCCATCGGCCGCATATCGTTAAAGGGGCCGCATTCGTTGCAGAGATATTCGTAGACGGGCATGGTGCTTTCCTCGCGCGAAACCGTGAGACATTCACGACAGCAGATGCTGGGCGGCAGATACGCGCCGCCCGGCATCCCGTCGCGCAGGGATCATTTGTCCGGCGAGATCGGCATCTGGATGTCGCCCTTGATGTGTTTGATCGGACCCGCCGACGACGGCATGATGTCGAAGTCGAAGATCTCCGTCGGCAGCCATAGCGTGGCGCAAGCGTTGGGCACGTCGACCACGCCGGAGATGTGGCCCTGGCACGGTGCGGTTCCCAGGATCGAATAGGCCTGCGCGCCGGAGTAGCCGAACTTCTTCAGATATTCGATCGCGTTCAGGCAGGCCTGGCGATAGGCGATATGGACGTCGAGGTAATGCTGCTTGCCGGCCTCGTCGACTGAGATGCCTTCGAAGATCAGATAGTCCTTGTAGTTTGGCGTGATCGGCGACGGCTTGAACACCGGGTTCTTGATGCCGTATTTGGCGACACCGTCCTTGATGACATCGACCTTGATGTGTAGCCAGCCGGCCATTTCGATCGCGCCGCAGAAAGTGATCTCACCGTCGCCCTGGCTGAAGTGCAGATCGCCCATCGAAAGACCACCACCGGGCACGTAGACCGGAAAATAGATTTTCGAGCCCCGCGACAGATCCTTGATGTCGCAGTTGCCGCCATGCTCGCGCGGCGGCACCGTGCGGGCGCCTTCGGCGGCGATCTTGGCCTTGGCGTCGCCTTTGGCCTGACCGGCATGCGTCGTCGGCGCGAATGGCGGGTTGGCCAATCCAGGCACGCGGGTCGGATTGGTCGCGATCAGCGCGGCCTCGCGCTCATTCCAGTTCGCGAGCATTTTCGGATCCGGCAGACAGCCGATCAGGCCGGGGTGAATCAAGCCGGCGAAATTGACCCCGGGGATGTGACGCGACGAGGTGTAGAGGCCCTTGATGTCCCAGATCGACTTCTGCGCCAGCGGGAAATGATCGGTCAGGAAGCCGCCGCCATTCTGCTTGGAGAAGAAACCGTTGAAGCCCCACAGGCTCTCTTTCAGGGGACCGACGTCGAGCAGATCGACCACCAGCAGATCGCCGGGCTCGGCGCCCTTGACGCCGATCGGGCCGGAGAGGAAGTGCACGATCGACAGATCGATGTCTCGTACATCGTCCGCGGAATCGTTGTTCTTGATGAAGCCGCCGGTCCAGTCGACGGTCTCGATGATGAAGTCGTCACCTGGCTTGACCCACGCCACGATCGGGATATCGGGGTGCCAGCGGTTGTGAATCATGTCGTTTTCGTAGGCCGACTTCGAAAGATCGACCTTGATCAGTGTCTCTGGCATCAGATGCTCCCTTTTTTATCGGTGAAAGTTACGGTTCATACGGACAAATATTTCGAGATCTGCGCGGCATCGATGCCCTCGCGCGCCTCGTTGTGGACGATCTCGCCGTTCTCGATAACCAGCACGCGATCAGCGACATCGAGCGCGAAACTCAACACCTGTTCTGAGACGATGATCGAAAGGCCGCGGGTATCGCGAATCCGTTTCAAGGTGCGGGCCATCTCCTTGATGATCGACGGCTGTATGCCCTCCGTCGGTTCATCCAGCAGCAACACCTTGGGTTTGGTCGCCAACGCCCGCGCGATCGCGAGCTGCTGCTGCTGGCCACCCGAAAGGTTGCCGCCGCGCCGTCCTTTCATCTCCAGCAACACCGGAAACAGTTCATAGAGATCGCCCGGCACATCCTTTTCGCCTGAGGCGACGAGGCCGGTCTCGATGTTCTCCTTGACCGTCATGGCCGAGAAGATCATGCGGCCCTGCGGTACATAGGCTAGCCCCTTGGCCACGCGCTCGTAGCTTTTCAGCTTGCTGAGTTCGGAGCCTTCCATGTTAACGGAGCCGCTCCTGGTCGGCACGATGCCCATCAGCGACTTCATCAGCGTGGTCTTGCCCATGCCGTTGCGGCCCATGATGGCAACGATCTCGTTGGGCGCGACAGAAACGTTGAGGCCGTGCAGTACCTCACTCTGGCCGTAGGCGACGTGAAGATCCGAAATAGCCAGCATGATCGTGTTCCTTAATGGCCGAGGTAAACTTCGATCACTTTGGGATCGTTCTTGACGTGCTCCATCGTCCCCTCCGAAAGGATCTGGCCCTGATGCAGCACCGTGACCTTGTGGGCGATGTCCTCGACGAATTTCATGTCGTGCTCGATCACCAGCACCGAGCGATCCTTGATGATGCGGTTGAGCAGTTCCGCAGTCTTGACGCGTTCGCTGACGCTCATGCCGGCCACCGGCTCATCCAGCATCAGCAACTCGGGATCCTGAATCAGCAGCATGCCGATCTCGAGCCACTGCTTCTGGCCGTGGCTGAGCAGTTCGGCGCTCATCTCGAGCCGGTCCTTCAGGAAGATCATTTCCGCCACCTCTTCGACCCGGTCGCGCACAACTGCGTCGCGCGTGAAGGTCAGCGCGCCGAACACCGTGCGGCCGCGCGGATACGAGATCTCCAGGTTTTCGAAGACGGTAAGATCGTCGTAGATGGACGGAGTCTGGAACTTGCGGCCGACGCCGGCCTGCACGATCTGGTTCTCCTTCATTTTCGTGAGGTCCTTGTCACGAAAATGGATCGATCCCGTCGTCGCTTTGGTCTTGCCGCAGATCAGATCCAGCACCGTGGTCTTGCCGGCCCCATTCGGGCCGATGATGACGCGGATCTCGTTTTCATCGACATAGAACGACAGGTCGTTGACTGCCTTGAAGCCGTCGAACGATACCGTGAGCGCCTCGACCGAGAGCAGGAAGGATTTGGGCTGGTGACCTATGAGCATGGCTGTCTCCTCACTCGGCCGGCGCGCCGTCGGCGACCGAATTGTCGGTCCAGCCCGCCGTCGGACCCGAGCGGGATTTGCGTGAACGCAGCAGCCGGTTCAGTTGGGGTTGGATGTAGTCGCCCCAGATCCCGGCCAGACCGTTCGGGAAGGCGAGAACGACTGCGATGAACAGACCGCCGAGCCCAAACAGCCATAACTCGGGAAACGATTCCGACAGGCTGGTCTTGGCGAAGTTGACCAATAGTGTGCCGTAGATCGCGCCGAGGATCGAAAGCCGGCCACCCACCGCCGTGTAGATCACCATCTCGATCGACGGCACGATGCCGACAAAAGACGGCGACATAAAGCCGACGTTGAGCGCAAACATGGCGCCACCGATCGCGGAGAACACCGCGGCGATAGTGAAGGCGAAGATCTTGAAGTTCGCGACGCTATAGCCGGAGAAGCGGACCCGATCCTCCTTGTCGCGCATGGCGATCAGGATGCGGCCGAGCTTCGAATGCCGGATGAACTGGGCGATGAAGATGCAGCCGAACAGGCACGCCACTTCGAAGAAGTAGAGGACGATCTTGGCGTGATCCGGCCGGATGTCCCAGCCCTTCAGGGTTCGCAGATCGGTCATCCCGTTGATGCCGCCGGTGTAGCCCTGCTGGCCGACGATCAGAATGGTGAGGATGGCCGCCACCGCCTGGGTGATGATGGCAAAGTAGGTGCCGCCGACGCGGCGTTTAAACATGGCGGCACCGATGATGAAGGCGAACAGCGCGGGCACCAGAATGACGGCAGCTATGGTGAAGCTGAGGCTGTGAAACGGCTTCCAGAACAGCGGCAGTTGGGTGATCTGATTCCAGTCCATGAAATCGGGGATGCCGGGGGTGGACTGGATCTTGGTGTTCTCGGGGCTGGACGCCTCCAGTTTGAGGAACATCGCCATGCAGTAGCCGCCAAGCCCGAAGAAGACGCCCTGCCCGAGGCTCAGGATGCCGCCATAGCCCCAACAGATAACGAGGCCCAACGCCACGAAGGCATAAGTCAGATATTTGGCGACTAGGTTGAGACGGAATACGTCGAGACAGAGCGGCAGAATTACCACCAACAAGACCGCGAGCACGAGAATGCCGAGCAGTTCCGATCGGTTGGCAAAGCGCGGATTGTCGGTCGTCATTGCGTCAGCCTTTTCGTTTGCTTATTTGCGAACCTTGAGAGCGAAGAGACCCTGCGGCCTCAGCATCAGAATTCCGACAACGGCGAGCAATGTAAGAACCTTGGCCATCGAGCCAGACATGAAGAACTCCAGGGTCGACTGGGTCTGGGAGATCGAAAAAGCCGACGCGATGGTACCGAGCAGACTCGCCGCACCGCCGAACACCACGACCAGGAACGTATCGACGATATAGAGCTGGCCGGATGTCGGGCCAGTCGAGCCGATCATGGTGAAGGCACTGCCCGCGACTCCGGCGATGCCGCAGCCCAGCGCAAATGTGTAGCGGTCGACTTTTTCGGTGTTGATGCCGACCGCGCCGGCCATCACCCGGTTTTGCACCACGGCGCGGACCTGGCGGCCCCAGCGCGACTTGTACATGATGTAGGCAACCGCCATCGTGATCAGCACCGTCAGCGCCATCACGAAGACACCGTTGATTGGCACCTCGATGCTGTCGGAAACGTGCATGGATCCGAGCATCCATTGCGGCAGTTCGACGCCAACTTCGCGAGCGCCGAAGATCGAGCGGTAGGCCTGCTGCAGCATGAGGCTCAAACCCCAGGTAGCGAGCAGCGTATCCAGCGGGCGCCTGTAGAGATGCCGGATCAGCACCCATTCGACCAGCATTCCGAGCGCCCCCGACGCGAGGAACGCCAGAATCATTGCGAGGAAGAAATAGCCGCTAAACAAACCGGGAAGATAGGACTGAAAGAAATTCGAGGTCATCCAGGTAACGTAGGCGCCGAGGATCATGAACTCGCCATGCGCCATGTTGATGACGCCCATCTGGCCGAAGATGATCGCAAGACCGAGCGCCATCAGCACGTAGACGGAAAACAGGATCAGACCTGCGAAACCCTGCATGACGAAGATGGAGCCTAGATCGCCAATCGAATAATCGCCGAACATCGATGTTCTCCGTCGGAAAAGGCCCCGCGTCGCAAGTCAAGTTCGCGACGCGGGGGTGTTGGACGCGGATTGACGATCCGCGTCAGGGAGCGGCTGCTGAGGGGAAGGGTGCAGAAGGTCTGCGCGTTCTCACTGGTAGCCCTTCGGGAACGGATCAGGCTCGACCAGATCGGCGGTTTCGTAGATCAGCTCGAACTGACCATCGAGCTTGGCACGTCCGACCCTAGTCTTGGACCAGAGGTGATGGTTTTCGTGAATGCGGACGTAACCTTCAGGCGCACCCTTGAATTCCACTCCGGGCGAAGCCACGGCGATCTTGTCGACGTCGAAGGAGCCCGCCTTCTCGACCGTCAATTTCCACAGCCACGGGCCGAGATACGCGGCCTGCGTGACGTCGCCGATTACGGTCTTTGCACCCCACATCTTCTGGAATGCCGGCACGAAGGCCTTGTTGTTCGCATTATCGAGCGACTCGAAGTATTTCATGCAGGCATAGGCGCCCGCGATGTTCTCGCCGCCGATGCCGTCGATTTCGTCTTCGGTCACCGAGATCGTGAGCAATGCCTGCTTCGAAAGGTCGATGCCGGCCGCCTTGAGCTGCTTGTAGAACGCAACGTTCGATCCGCCGACGACGTCCGTGAAGATCACGTCGGGCTTGGTCAGCTTGATCTTGTTGATCACCGAGTTGAATTGAGTATTGCCGAGCGGGTAATATTCTTCGCCGACGACCTTACCCTTCAGCACGTTCTCGACATGCTTGCGTGCGATCTTGTTCGACGTGCGCGGCCAGATGTAGTCCGAGCCGACGAAGAAGAAGGATTTTGCGCCCTTCTCCTTGGCGATCCAGTTCAGACCGGCAAGAATCTGCTGCGTCGCTTCCTGGCCGGTGTAGATTACGTTCTTGGACTGCTCGAGGCCTTCATAGAAGGTCGGGTAGTAGAGCATGCCGTTATATTGCTCGACGACCGGCAGCACCGCCTTGCGGGAGGCCGAGGTCCAGCAGCCCATGATCGCCGCGACCTTGTCGTTGACGAGAAGTTTCTTGGCCTTCTCGGCGAAGGTCGGCCAGTCGCTGGCGCCGTCTTCCTGGATGAACTTGATCTTGCGGCCGAGCACGCCGCCGGCGGCGTTGATCTGCTCGATGGCGAGTTTCTCGGCTTCGATCGAGCCGGTTTCCGAAATCGCCATCGTTCCGGTTGCCGAATGCAGGATGCCGACGGTGACTTCAGTATCGGTTACCGCGAGTCCCGTGGTGTTGATCGCGGAAGTTGCGGGGGCGTCCGCAAATGAGGGACGCGGAAGCATCGAAATGGCCGGCAACGCCGCCATTCCCATCAGCAGTTTTCGGCGAAGCGGAGACTTCAGCCCCTTATAGGTTTCGTCTGACATGAGCACCCCATTTGGTTCGAGAACGCGCCTATTGGTCAGGCGAGGATTGCTCATAATTGTGCGCTGCACAGATACGTGAGATCGCGTATACCGCACCGCAAAATAGCGACGTAGATTTTGGCACGGGATTTGCGTGCCGAATTCCGAGCGCAGTCGGGTTGAGGAGTTCACAAAAGTGGCAGGGCGGCAGCGGATAGACCGCGTCAGGCGCCAATATAATCAATGGGTTGCGAACCAGACCCTGGAAGACTACGCGTTGCGTTTTACCGCCAAGAGTGCGCGCCGCTGGTCCGCCGCCCGCGTCGCCAACACTGCGCTGGGCGCGATCTCGTTCCTGGCGATGGAGGCGATCGGCGGCACCATCACGCTTAATTATGGAGCGATGAACGCCGCGGCAGCGATCCTGGTCGTCAGCGTCATCATCTTTCTCTGCGGCCTGCCAATCGCCTATCACGCTGCCAGAAGCGGCATCGACATCGACCTGCTGACGCGCGGCGCCGGCTTCGGCTATATCGGCTCGACCATCACCTCACTGATCTACGCGTCCTTCACCTTCATCTTCTTTGCGATCGAAGCCGTGATCCTGGCGTCCGCGCTCGAGATGTGCTTCGGCATCCCGCGGCCTGTCGGCTATCTCATCAGCGCCGTCGTCATCATCCCGCTGGTGGCCTACGGCATCACGTTGATCAGCCGTTTCCAGTTGTGGACGCAGCCGCTTTGGATCGTGCTTCACATCATGCCGTTCGCGGCGATCGCCTGGGTCAACCCGCACTCCTTTGCCGAGTGGCGCAATTTTGCCGGCGAGCACGGCGACGCCGGCGGTCATCTCGATCTGCTGCTGTTCGGCACCGCCGCCTCAGTGGTGTTTTCGCTGGTGGCGCAGATCGGCGAGCAGGTCGATTTCCTGCGCTTCCTGCCGCGCGACAGGCGAACATCGCGGAAGGCGTGGTGGATCGCGCTGCTCAGTGCCGGTCCCGGCTGGATCATTCTCGGCGCACTCAAATTGCTTGCGGGGTCCTTCCTCGCCTACTTCGCGCTCAGCCATGGCGTCACCGTCGAGCATGCCGCCGAACCCGCGAACATGTATCTCGAAGCGTTCCGCTATGTACTGTCGCAGCCCGACCTCGCGCTGGCTCTGACCGGCACATTCGTGATCCTGTCGCAGGTCAAGATCAACGTCACCAACGCCTATGCCGGCTCGATCGCCTGGTCGAACTTCTTCTCCCGCCTCACCCACAGCCATCCCGGCCGCGTGGTCTGGCTGGTCTTCAACGTCATCGTGGCTCTATTGTTGATGGAGATCGGCGTCTACAAGGCGCTGGAGCAAACGCTGGCGCTATATTCCAACGTCGCGATCGCCTGGGTCGGCGCGCTGGTCGCCGATCTCGTCATCAACAAGCCGCTCGGCTTGCGACCACAGCAGATCGAGTTCAAGCGGGCGCATCTCTACGACATCAATCCGGTCGGCGTCGGCGCCATGACTATCGCCACCATCGTCTCGATCAGCGCCTTCTACGGCCTGTTCGGGCCGACCGCGAAAGCTCTGTCGGCCTTCGTAGCGCTGGCGGTTGCCTTCCTCGCCGCACCGCTGATCGCCTGGGCCACCGACGGCAAATACTACATCGCGCGCAAGCCGAAGCGGAGCTGGCAGAACCTCGAGGCGATCCAGTGTTGCATCTGCGAGCATTCCTTCGAGCCGGAGGACATGGCCTCCTGCCCCGCTTACGCCGGACCGATCTGCTCATTGTGCTGTTCGCTGGACGCCCGCTGCCACGATCTCTGCAAGCCGCATGCGCGTATCCAGGCGCAGGTGTCGGACACGCTGGGCAAATTGATGCCGCAGCCGATCTATGCCCGCATAAACTCCCAGCTCGGGCATTATCTCGGCGTGTTCGCGATTTCCGCAGGGCTGGTCGGGCTGACGCTCGGAATGATCTATCTGCAGACCTCAGCGGCGGTGCATGAGAATGATCTACTGGCGGACGTGCTCTGGAAAGTTTTCTTTGCGCTCAGCATCATCATCGGCGTGGTGGCGTGGCTGTTCGTGCTGGCGAAGCAAAGCCGGCGCGCGGCAGAAGAGGAAACACGGCGGCAGACTGCGCTGCTGATCCAGGAAATCGAAGCACACAGGCGCACAGACGCCGAACTGCAGCGCGCCAAGGAAGTTGCCGAATCTGCCAACCTCGCGAAGAGCCGCTATGTGGTGGGCCTCAGCCATGAACTGCGCTCGCCGTTGAACGCCATCAGCGGCTACGCCCAATTGCTGGAGCAGGATTCCAGCTTGAACGCAAAACCGCGCGATCAGGTGCGGGTCGTGCGCCGCAGCGCCGACCACCTGTCCGGATTGATCGACGGCATTCTCGACATTTCCAAAATCGAAGCCGGCCGGCTCTATCTTTCACGCGACGAGGTAAGGTTGAGCGACTTCCTGGATCAGCTCGTCGGCATGTTCCGCCTGCAGGCTGCCGCCAAGGGCATCGACTTCAGGTTCAAGCGGCCGGCGGTGCTGCCGGTCGTGGTCTATGCCGACGAGAAGCGGCTGCGCCAGATCCTGATCAACCTGTTGTCGAACGCCATCAAGTTCACCCAGCGCGGCAGTGTGCACTTCGTCGTGCAATACCGCAGCCCGGTCGCCGAATTCGAGGTTGTAGACACCGGCCCCGGCATTCAGGCGGATGATCTCGAGCGCATCTTTGCTCCCTTCGAGCGCGGTGCGCTCGGCGCATCGCAACCGCAGACCGGAACAGGTCTCGGCCTGACCATCAGCCGGCTACTCGCCGGCGTGATGGGCGGCGACATCAAGGTCAGCAGCACGGTCGGCACCGGCAGCACGTTTCGCGTCAAGATCCTGCTGTCGGAAGTGACCAACCCGCGCCGCATCGCGCCGATCGACGCGCCGGTCTATGGCTATCACGGCCCACGCAAGACGATCCTAATCACCGACGACGATCCGACCCACCGCGACCTCCTGCGCGAGGTGCTGGCGCCGCTCGGCTTCATCCTGCTCAGCGCGCCGGACGGACCCGCCTGCCTTGCGCTGGCGCAGCACTGCCGGCCTGATCTGTTTCTGCTCGACATCTCCATGGCCGGGATGGATGGCTGGGCGGTGGCGGAGACGCTGCGCTCGACCGGCCACCATCAGGCCCGCATCCTGATGGTGTCCGCCAGCGCGCTGGAGGCGCACGGCACGCCGCTGGCGCAACCGTTCCACGACGGCTACCTGATGAAGCCGATTGACATTCCGCGCCTGTTGGAGACCATCCGCCAATTGCTCAAGATCGAATGGCAGCATGACGCCGACGAGGTCCCTGTGCCGCAGTGGAAACCGCAAAGCGGATCGCGTCCGCCGGTGAAATATGTCGAGGAGCTGATCGGTCTCGGGCAGCTGGGCTACATCCGCGCGATCCAGGTCAAGCTCGACGATCTCGGCAACGATTATCCCGAACATGCCGACTTCGTCTCGCAAATGCGCTCCTTGGTCGACCGCTTCGATCTCGATCAATACATGGCGACGCTAAAGACCTTACACAGCTATGATCACTGACTCCAAAAAGCGCGACATCGCGCTCGTTGTCGACGATTCCCCGGAGACACTGCGCCTGCTTACCGACGCACTCGATGGCGCCGGCATGACGGTGATGGTCGCGCTCGACGGCGCTTCTGCGATGCGAATCGTTGATCAGATCACGCCCGATATCGTACTGCTGGACGCAATCATGCCGGGCATGGACGGTTTTGAGACCTGCAGGCGGCTCAAGCGTGACGCGGCGCTCGACAATGTGCCGATCATCTTCATGACGGGACTGGCCGAAACCGAACACATCGTCCACGGCCTCGAGGCCGGCGGTGTCGACTATGTGACCAAGCCGATCGCCATCGAGGAGATGCTGGCCCGCATTCGCGTTCACCTCGCCAATGCCCGGATGACCCAGAGTGCCCGCGCTGCGCTCGACGTATCCGGCCGCTATTTGCTCGCGGTCAACGGCAAGGGCCGGCTGATGTGGGCGACGCCGCAGGCGCAGAAATTGCTGTCAGACACGCTTGCTGGAAACGCCGATGAGGATTTCGCGTTGCCGGAGCCGATGACGCAATGGCTCGAGCAGACGCAAAGGGGCAAGACCGGATCGAAGACCGCGGTAATGGCGTCGCTTCCCGGCAATGAGCAGCTTCGGCTGCAATTCATGGGCAAGCTCGGGCCGAACGAATTTCTGCTGCGATTGACAAAAGACACCAGCGGCGACATGCCGGCCGAATTCTCCAGTGAACTCGGCCTCACCACGCGCGAAGGCGAGGTGCTGTCATGGCTATCCAAGGGCAAGACCAACCGGGACATCGCGCAGATCCTGGGGTTAAGCCCGCGCACCGTCGACAAGCATCTCGAGCAGATCTACTCCAAGCTCGGGGTTGAGAACCGCACCGCGGCGGCCGCGATTGCGGTCAAGACCCGAAATCTGGAGTAGTGAGCTGGGTGGCCGTGTAAGCGGCACGCTTAGCCTTTCTCGAATTTCTCGCGACGGGTGTTCAACGTTTCACCCGTTCAATTCCATCACCGCTCATTACGCGAATGTCGCTTTGCGCCAAAACCGGTCCATCCTCGAACGTCAACGGATTCATACGGGGCTTGGTTTTCGTGCTGTTAGTTAGCCGGCTACGGCAACGCGCGGACGTCCCCTGTCCGCTTCGCGCCAGAAGTGGTCGGTCGCGAATTCTGTTTCGGGAGAGCCAGAATGCTCAGTCGTTATAAATACTGGCCTGCCGGCTTTCGGTGGGCTTCTTATTAGTCTAGCGGCTTCTTGGTCTAGCGGCTGAGCGCTCGAAACCTCGACACCCTACGTCTCGGTCGAAAACTTCATCACGCCGCACGCACGCTGTCGAGGAAGCCCGCGACATCCGTCTTGAGCCGCTCGGCTTGCTTCGACAACTCACTGGCTGAATTGAGCACTTGCGTCGACGCCGAGCCGACCTCGCCCGACGCCTGCGTGACACCGGCGATATTCGAAGACACTTCATTGGTGCCTGCAGCCGCCTGACTTACGTTATTCGCGATCTCCTTGGTCGCAGCGCCTTGCTGCTCGACGGCAGAGGCGATTGCGGAGGCGATTTCGTTTATCTGCCCGATTGTCCCACCGATGCTCTGGATCGCCGTGACGGCTTCACCGGTGGCACTCTGGATTGAGGCAATCTGATTCGCGATCTCCTCGGTCGCCCTGGCCGTCCGGCTGGCGAGGTTCTTCACCTCGGACGCGACCACGGCGAAGCCTTTGCCCGCCTCGCCCGCACGCGCCGCCTCGATCGTGGCGTTCAGCGCGAGCAGGTTGGTCTGGCTCGCGATCTCCTGGATCAGACCTATCACCTCGCCAATGGTCTGCGCGCTCTGGGCCAGACTATCCACTGTGCCGTTCGTGCGCTGTGCCTGATCGACCGCCTTCACCGCCATGGCCGAGGACTGCGCCACCTGGCGTCCGATCTCGCTGATGGAAGCGGAGAGCTCCTCGGCCGCCGCAGCAACGGTCTGGACGTTGCTGGTTGCCCGCGTCGCCGCGCCCGCAACGGCGGTCGCCTGGCGGTTCGCCTCCTCCGCGGTCGCGCTCAGCGACTGCGCGGCGCCCTGCATCTCGGTCGCGGTGGAGGCGACGGTATCGATGATTCCGCCGACACTCGCGCTGAAGTCGTCTGCCATCCGGATGAGTGCCGCCTTCTGCCCGGCCGCGGCACTTGCCTTCTGCTGCTCCTGCTCTTCGCGTAGGCGGTCGGCTTCGATCATGTTGTCTTTGAAAATGTCGACCGCGCGGGCCATCGCGCCGACCTCGTCCGTCCGGCCAGTCGCCGGCACCTCCGCCGCAATATCACCTCCGGCCAGCCTGGTCATCGCGCCGGTGAGCGCGCGCACAGGCAGGACCAAGCCTCGCGCGAGCCACCATGAGCTGGCGCCGAGCAGCGCGAGGATTGCCGCGACGATCATCAGCACATTGAAAACGCGGGCCCGGAACAGCGCATCGACGTCGTCGATGTAGACGCCGCTACCGACTGCCCATTGCCACTCGCCGACCGGCGCTGCATAGGCGAGCTTCGGAGAAGGCGTGTCGCTGCCAGCACGCGGAAACATGAATTCGGTGAACCCGCCGCCGGCTTGGGCGGCGGCGATCACATTGGCGTTGAGCCGCACACCGTTGGAGTCGACCTGGTCGATATAGTTTTTGCCCTCGCGCTCGGGCTTAAGGCCATGGACGACGTTCACGCCGTCATAGCGGTAAACGTAGAAATAGTCGCCTTCGCCGAAACGCATCGAGCGCAGCGCCATACGCGCGCGCTCCTGCGCCTCGGCCTCGGAGAGGCGTCCAGCGGCGGCCTCCGCAACGAACGCACGGGCGATCGAGACAGCGCTCTGGACCTCGTTGCGGACGGCGGCGCGCCGTTGATCGAGCAGGGTGTCGCGAATGGTTAAGAGTTGAACAGCAAAACCGCACAGCATGAAGAGGGCAGCGGCCCCCACCAGCAACGCCAGCCTGCTGGAGATCGTGAGCCGGAACCAGGTGAAACGCGGGCCGCGGGCGGAAGTCATCGTTTTTTCTCATCGGAGCACGATGGCACAAGGCTGCCGGCGTGCAAGAAAGGACAACACGAGGGTACGTGTGTATTCTCCATTCCTTACGAAGACGTTCACGATGGCTTTGCCGCCCGGCTTTGTATCACCTCGGCACAATCTCTGGTCGCTGGGCGCTTGCTGTGCCTAGCGGGCCAAGCTGTCGCGGAAACAACCCAGCAGGCGGCTGGTGACGGGATCCGTCCCCAGTGCCTGGCGGCGGTAACGTAACCGGCGGAGACCCTGCCCGTGCGGGTAAGGTTTAGCGTTGATATCGCACAGTTGTTGCCACGTCGATCATGCCTAGATCGACAAGGGTGCGGTGGAATCGGCGTTTCCGTTCCGAGGGCGATGCGAAGTAGGCTCCGCCGCATTGCTCGAGCAGACTCGCTCGCGTCGCGAAGATCTCATCAAGCGGCAGACCAGCATGCTGCAAAACCACTGTCCCGAGAAAAGCAATATCCAGGTCTGAGCCGCGTCCACGAGGAATTCGATCAGAGAGGTCATTCAAGGTCTCTATGGCGTAGAACGTGCGGAACTGCCGCCTCGCGTCCAAGTCGAGCTTGAGTTTTCTCTCGATCCGCCGTGTCATTACGGGTTGATGATCTCCATAGTGCATAATGAGTGTAGGACGCTTGGGAAAACGGGCGGAAAGCTCGGACTTGAGTTTCTTCCAGGTCACAGCGGTCTCTACCAGCCGCGCGTAGTACTCAGCATAATATGCATCGGGAAGGCTCGCGGCAGCAAACGCACGCTCGCCTTCAAAGTGTCCGGGTGCAACCAGGTTTCGGTTGTGTGGGCCGTGATTGAAGTTGGTCAGCGCATATAAAAAGCGTGGTGAGGCATCGTCAGCAACGCCTTTCATATGAGCATCGAGTGCGGCGTCCAGAAACAACGCATCGGAATGCGTCGTTTCGAATCGATTGACGTCGAAGGGCGGCTGAAAATCATCTGTGAAGAGACGCTCGTTGATGCCTATTGTACGGTAAAACCGGTCGTAGTTGAGAAAGCTGCGACGGCAGCTCGAAGTGAGCATCGTTCTATATCCGAGCGCAGCAAGCGTCTTTGGAAGACTGCTATGGAAGCGGCCGGCACCTCGCTTGAAGAGAAAATAGGCGTTTGAACCGAAGCTCGCGCTTGAAAGGCCAGTTAGCAGGCTAAATTCCGATTGCCACGATCCTCCGCCAAAAATATCCACGTTGAGGCTGCCATGGAGACCATTTGTCGGTGACAGAAACGATTCGACAATCGGCTCAACCGGGAGACCAAATATGCGCGGATCGAAGATCGACTCGTGCTGAATAACGATGATGTCAGGATAGTCGGGGCTGCGCGCCGGTACGGCCGCCAGAAGCGGCAGCGGGTCTTTGGCTATATCGCTCAGAGACAGGCCGCCGAGCTGCCGCCAGGAAGCTGGGTCGAGAAGGGAGGCGATGAAGCTCGAAAGAAAACCCCGGCGAAGAGCTGCATTTCGCTGGAAAGTAACGGGCCCGCCGCTCGCCCTGTATGCTGCCACTAGGCTAATACAAGCAATGCTGAAAAAGAGAACTTGCAGTTCCAAGGAAACGGGCGGCCCGCGCACGTAGAACAGGGTCGCGACTGCGGCCAGCATGAGTGCGATGCTTCCAGCAAGAACAGCCATTAGTGCGAGCGGATACTGTGCTACCAAAAATGGAACTGTTCCCGCAAAAGCTAGTGGTAAATCTGTTGCAACGAGTTTGATCCCACTGTGATTGTATTTTACTCTCGACGCTCCGGAAATTGCTGCCGCCAGGATGGATGACAACAGTATCGCTCTTTCCAGATCAGTAACGACGAACAGCAGCACCGCGGTGCTAAAACACAGCGCGGCAACAGCCAATTTAAGGTGCTCAACGCTCCGTTCCGCAAACCAAAGAACGGCGAAGGCGGTCACAATTATCAGGGCTATTGACATGTGGATAAGATGCCAGAGCAATGGATCGACGTCCACGATTGCGAAACGGTCAAACAGACAAAGACTGAATTAGCGTTTGCAAGATGTGCCGTCAGGTAACAAAGCTATCCAAATATGGCACCGGATCAACGAAACGCCGCTCTCTGGAACCAGCGGACATTCGCCGACCAGCCCTGATCACGAACTGCCTTTGCCGAGCCGTTGCAGCGGCCCGCTAGGAGAGCGCCGCATTGGCTTCGAGCCAAGTGGCGATATTGGCCGCGGCATCTGCATAGAAAGTGCGATAGAGTTCCTCGGTGACGTAGCCGATGTGAGGCGTCGCGAGGACGTTGTCCAGTTTCCGGAAGGGGTGATCGGGAGGCAACGGCTCGACGTCGAATACATCGATCGCCGCGCCGGCGACCCGGCGTGCCCGCAGCGCCTCGATCAGGGCCGCCTCATCGACGATCGGGGCTCGCGATGTATTCACGAACCTGGCCGTCGGCTTCATCAGGGCGAACTCGGGCGCCCCGATCAGGCCTCTGGTGCGGCCGCTCAGGACGAGATGGAGCGTGACGATATCCGCCTCGCGGAAAAGGGTCTGCTTGTTGACGAGAATGGCGCCGGCAGCGCTGGCCTTTTCCTCGGTCAGGTTCTGGCTCCAGGCGATCACCTTCATCCCGAAGGCGACACCGATGCGCGCGACCTCTCTTCCGATGTTGCCCAACCCGACCACGCCGAGAACTTTACCTCGCAGGTTCGAGCCGAGGCCGGTCTGCCACCCACCCGCCTTCAGCGAACCGGCTTCCCGGTCGATGCCCCGCATGCTCGCCAGGATCAGCGACCAGCTGAACTCGATGGTTGGGGTGGAATCATAGCCCGTCGCAGTGACGGCGATGCAGAAATCGGCCGCGGCCTGGCTGTCGATGGAGGCGTTTCGCGGTCCTGTCGAAGCTATCAGCTTCAGGTTCGGCAGCTGCTGCAGGACCTCCCTTGTAAGCGGGGTGCGTTCGCGCATGACGCATACCACGTCGAACGGCCGCAAGCGCTCGACGACTGCCGAGGGATCGGCAACGTGGTCGTTGAACACTGTGATCTCGGCGCGGCGCCGCACGCCCGACCAGTCGGCAAGCCGCAGCGCGACGTTCTGGTAATCGTCGAGGATCGCAATGTTCATCGGTACCCTCCGTCACCTTTGGCGGCAAAGAAGCCGGCCAGAGCTCCCGCTACCGCTTTCGGGGCATTCTCCATCGGAATGTGGCCGGCCGACTTGATCCGAACCAGTTTGGTTTCCGGGATCTCCCGCGCGTAGCGCTCGGCATAGTCGATCGTCTGAAATGGGTCGTCCTCGCCCCATACCAAGAGCTTCGGCGTCCGGGATTGGAGCAGGGCCGGCAGCATCTCCTGAGTATAGCGGTTGTCCGCCGCGCCCGCGAGCGCCAACCAGGACCGAGCGACCCTGGGGTCAGTCCATGGATCGAGATATTCCGTGATCTCCGCCTCGCTTGCCGGACGTCCGAGCGCCTTGACGACCGAGATGCGGCGCGCGGCGAGAACATCGTCCCTCGTCGTCGCGGCGGCCACATCCGGATCTCGAAAGCGGGCGACGCCAGGTACGGGCCACGAATCGTACATGATGCCGTTCACCACGGCCACGCGTGGCACCTCCAGCTCCTTGGTGAGCATCAGCTGCTGCGCCACGCCGCCGCCGATATCGTGGCCGGCGACCATGACCGGTCCGCGGTGCCCGAGCGCTTCGAGGAAACGTAGCAGCCATGCGGAAAGACGCGGGACCGAAGCCTCGCTTATTGTGAGTTCACCTCCGGAGCGCCCGAAGCCGGGGAAGTCGACCGCGACCGGGCGAAGGCCGGCGGCGGCGATGCCGTCAAGCACCGGCTGCCAGACGCGACTCCAATACGTGCCATGAAGCAGGAGCACGAGGGAGGCCCCCTCACCTGCGGTGAGATAGCTGATCGGAACGCCGCCTACGTCGACTGTCTCACGCCTCGTCATCGAACGATCCTCTTCACGTGGTCCTTGCCGAGCCCGATCGCTGTGTAGTGCCTGACCGCGTGCTCCAGCTTGGTGAAAACGTCTTCGTATCCGAGCGCCTCGCCGTAGGGATCGACATAGGTATACCCGCCAGTCACGTGAAACAGCGTGGCCATCTCCTTGACGTCGTCCGGAACGACGAGCGTGTGCGTCTCGCCGGGCGGCTCGAATGCGTAGTCGCCGGGCGTCGCGACCCAGTCGTGCTCAAGGTACCGCCATTTTCCACGCAGCGTGAAGGCATGCACCGGTCCGGAATGGCGGTGGCGCGACAGCACGCCGGAGGAGCGAACCCGCAGGATGTTGATGTAGTAACCTTGGCTCACGTTCAGTACGAGCGGCCTGAACGCGACCGTGTCCGACTGCGGCACCCATTCGCGTTCATCGCCGTCGAGCTCCAGTGCGGAGCTGACGAATACATCCGGCACCATGCCGGCGGGCTGAGGCTTCTGATAGGCGATCTTGCTCTGATCGATGGAACGGCGCTCGGACGCATGCTGTTGCTCCGATAAGGACGTGGTCGTCATTTTCTCCTCCATCATGCAGTGGGACGTCGGGATATTTCGCGTCTTCCCGTCAGCCTGCCGGCGCACTGCTGGCGGTCTGGCCGAACAATATCTTCTTGCCTTCCTCGGTGACTGTGGGGCGGCTCGAATATGGCACACCCTTCGCGTAGGCCCGTTGCGTCCCGGGGCGCGCGCGCACCACGTCGAACCAGCGCCGCAGGTTTGGGAAGTCGTCCAGATTCTGCTGCTGACGCTTCCACGGAACGATCCAGGGATAGCAAGCCATGTCGGCGACGCTGTAGCCATCACCGGCGACGAACGTGCGGTGTTCGAGATGACGATCGAGCACGCCGTAGAGACGGTTCGTCTCCTTCACATAGCGGTCAATCGCGTACGGGATTTTGCCCGGCGCGTAGAGCCCGAAGTGATGGTTCTGACCGGCCATCGGCCCTAACCCGCCGACTTGCCAGAACAGCCACTCCATCGCGGTTGTGCGGCCGCGGACGTCCTTCGGCAGGAAGCGACCGGTCTTCTTGGCCAGGTACAACAGGATGGCGCCCGACTCGAACACGCTGATCGCTTCGCCGCCGTCGGCCGGTGCCGTGTCGATGATCGCCGGCATGCGGTTGTTCGGCGAGATGGCGAGGAAGTCGGGCTTGAACTGATCGCCGGCGCTGATGTCTATCGGGTGGATCCTGTAGTCCAATCCCGCTTCCTCCAGGAACATCGTGATCTTGTGGCCGTTCGGCGTGGGCCAGTAGTACAGGTCGATCATTTCGGTCTCCTCGGTCTATTTGCCAAGTGCAGAACGCGCGAACCACCCCTGCCGAAGGCAAGGGCGGTCCCGGTCGCGAGTCAGGCGGCGGGCTTCAGCTTGCCGGGCGCGTTCCACTCGGCGCCCTTCATGAACGGATCAAGCGGCGTCTGCGCGACGTGGTTGGTGTAGTTCGAGATCAGCTTGGTCGCGGCGAGGACGAGCACGTCGAGTACTGCCCGATTATCGTAGCCCGCAGCCTTGAAGGCGGATATGTCGGCCTCGCTGACGACACCGCGGTTACGCGTCACTTTCGCAGCAAACTGGCGCAGGGCTTGGAGCCTGGGATCGGCGATCGGGCGGCCTTCGCGAACGGCGGAGATTGCCTCCGGCTCGACCTCGGCCATGCGCGACAGGTTGGTGTGGCCGGCCATGCAATATGTGCACTCGTTCTCGTAGATGATCGCGATGTAGGCGATATTGCGTTCCTGTGGCGTGAACCCGGTCTTCTCGGCGATTCCCCACAAGGTGGCGTAGGCCTCAAGCGCAGCGGGACTCTCGGCCAGGATGCGGTGCAGGTTCGGAACGACTCCCCAGACTTTCTGAAGGCCATCCAGAATCCCGGTCGAGGCCACCGGCGCGGTGGTGGTGTCGTGAAGCGTGAAACCGTTGATCATCTCTCGTCTCCTTTTGAATGATATGGCGGTGACAAGCTTGCGTATCCGCGGGCGCCGCGGCAGTCGTTCTGGGGCAATATCATTCATTCCCGTCCGGAATGGGCGAGACCCCCGGTTTTCGAGCGCTGTACGGCAGGTTCGTGTTGAGCCACGCGCACCACGTCCTGCTTCAAAAGATAGAAGGAGACGGCGAGCAGCACGACGTCCTTCATCAGGAACGGGACGTTGCCGGTCATCGCCGGAAATCCGGCCACGGGATCCCAACCTTCAGGCATGAAGGGGATGATCGTGACGGTCGCGATGAAGGTCGCGGTCGATCCGGCCGCACCGAGAATACCGAGCCGCTTGTCCCAGAAGCCGGCGAACAAGAGCGAGCCGAAGGTCCACTCGGAGACCCCCAGGAACCAGCTGGCGCCCTGATGACCGAACACCGGATAGAGCCACCAGATCAGTGGGCCGTTGCTGATGAAGGGAACGAGCCGCTCGGCCTCATAGGGCCACCATTTCTGGTACCCAAAGAAGAAATACATGATCACCATCGCTGCGCGGACGAAGTGGTAGTCGAGATCCTCAGTGAGCAAGCCCAACCGGCGCAGGATCAGGACGATCGGTCTGATTGTCGTGTCAAGAATTGCGTTCATTATCGTAACTCCTTGTCGCGAGTGTCGAGATTCAGTTGCTCGACACGGTTGCGGGAAGTCGATTGCAATGTCGGACCGCGCCGCCCCCGCCGTGAAACGGGCGCGGCTTACTGAGGCTGGTCAGGCGGCAGGCCTTAGCTTGCCGGGCGCAGTCCATTCGGCACCTTTCATGAAGGAGTCGTTCGGCGTCTGCGCGAGATGGTTGGTGTAGTTGGAGATGAGTTTTGTCGCGGCGAGCACGAGCACGTCGAGCACCGCCTGATTGTCATAGCCCGCGGCTTTGAAGGCGGCGACGTCGGCCTCGCTCACCACGCCGCGCTGGCGGGTGACTTTGGCGGCGAACTGGCGCAGCGCTTCGAGCTTTGCATCGCCGATCGGGCGGCCTTCGCGGACTGCCGCGATCGCCGCGTCATCGACCTTTGCCATCCGCGACAGATTGGTGTGGCCGGCCATGCAATAGGTGCACTCATTCTCGTAGATGATGGCGAGATAGACGATGTTGCGTTCCTGCGGTGTGAAACTCGTCTTCTCGGCGATGCCCCAGAGTGTGCTGTAGGCCTCAAGCGCCGCCGGGCTCTCGGCGAGGACGCGGTGCAGGTTGGGCACGAAGCCCCAAGCCTTCTGGACGCCGTTCAGAATCTCGGCAGAGGCCGCCGGAGCGGTGGTCGTCTCGTGAAGCTCGAATCCATTGATCATTTCGCTTCTCCATTCTTGAACACCGAACGGTGTGTGGCCGCACCATCAGCCACTTCCCGGCGCTGCGGCAGACGCGTCGGAGCGATATCATCCATTCCGACCAGGAATGACCGCTCTGCGGCACATCGGCTCGTCAGCGCGGGTATTCCGCACAGGAATAAGCGTTATTACGAATGTCGCTCTGCCGAAGCTGTTCGCCGTACACCATCTAGCTGTGATGTTTTTCCAGCTCGTCGTCTCGGCGGAGGTCTTGCCATGATATCGAAGCATTCGGTCGTGATTGCCGAACCGGTTCGCACAGCCGTCGGAACATTCGGCGGCACGTTGAAGGATGTTCCAGCCACCAAGCTTGGAGCGACAGCCATCAGCGCTGCTCTTCAACGGTCTGGCCTGCGGCCGGATGAGATCGGCACAGTGGTCATGGGGAATACGATACAAGCCGGTAACAAGATGAATCCCGCACGGCAGGCGGCGATCCACGCCGGGCTGCCGGTACAGGTCCCTGCCATGACCGTGAATCGGGTCTGTGGTTCAGGTGCGCAAGCAATCGTTTCCGCCGCACACGAAATCTTGATGGGTTCGCTGGATACGGCGGTCGCCGGCGGCATGGAGAACATGGACGCAGCTCCGTACCTGGTACCGCGTGGCCGATGGGGTCACCGCATGGGCGACGGGGTCATCTACGACAGCGTGCTGCGCGACGGGCTCAACGACGCGTTCTCGGATGAACACTCCGGTTGCATACAGAAGATCTGGTGGCGAAGTTCCAGATCAGCCGCGCGGCCCAGGACGAATGGGCGCTGCGCTCGCATCAGCGCTTTTCCGCCGCGCAGGCCGCCGGAAAATTCGCTGACGAAATCGTCCCCGTGGAAATTCCCGGGCGGAAGGGCCCGCGCATATTCAAGGCGGACGAGCACAACCGGCCGGACGCAACAATCGAGGCCTTGAATAAACTGAAGCCGGTGTTCCGCGATGGCGGCACAATCACCGCCGGCAATGCCCCAGGGCTGAACACGGCCGCGGCGGCGATGGTGCTGGCGAGCGAAGCTTGGGCAGATCGGCGTGGTCTGACGCCGGTCGCACGGCTCGTGGCGTACGGCATCGCCGCGGTCGAGCCAGGTCTGTTCGGCCTCGGTCCGATCCCCGCTGTCAAACAGGCGCTTGCGCGCGCCGGCTGGAGCAACGGCGACGTCGAGCGTATAGAAATCAACGAGGCCTTCGCTGTCATCGCGCTTGCGGTCATGCAGGAACTCGGGCTGCCCCCCCCCCCGACATCGTGAACGTCGAGGGCGGCGCCATTGCGCATGGTCATCCGATCGGTGCGACGGGCGCCGTGCTGACGACCCGGCTTCTCCATTCGATGCGCCGAGACGGTCTCAAGAAAGGTGTCGTGACGATGTGCATCGGCGGCGGCCAGGGGATCGCGCTGGCCCTCGAGATGATCGCTTAGCGGCCTGCCAGAATTTTCACAGCAGCGGCCGCGCGCCATGAGGAGAACCGCCATGAATGCCGAACCACGTGCGACGGAGGAACCGCCTTCACGCTTCACACACCAGGAATGGCCGTACGAGCCCAGATTCAAGCGCGTCAACGGCTGGCGCATGCACTATATCGACGAGGGCTCTGGCGATCCGGTGGTTCTCCTGCACGGCAACCCGGCATGGGGATTTCTGTATCGCAAATTCGTGAAGCCGCTGACGGCGGCGGGCCGGCGCGTCATCGTTCCCGACATGATCGGGTTCGGCCTGTCCGAGAAGCCGATGCGCGAACAGGCGCACACGCTTGATGGCCATATCGCGAACCTCACGGGATTGCTGCGCCAGCTCAACGTGTGCAACGCCACCATTGTCTGTCATGACTGGGGCGGACCAACCGGTCTCGGGTTTGCGCTGTCCAATCCGGACCGCGTCCACGCTTTGGTTATCATGAGCACGTGGGCGTGGCCGCTGCCTCCCGCCGAATTCCATAAGCGGATCTTCCCGTGGCGCATGATGCATGCACCCGTCGTGGGTCCGTATCTTCTCGGCCGTCACAACGCGCTTGCCGGCCGCGGCATGTATTTGTCGGTGGTCGATCGAAAGAAGTTCGCGACCGAGGCTCAGCGCGTCTACGAAGATATATTGCCGGATCCGGGCTCGCGTCTGCTGACATGGACATGGCCGCGCTGGATTCCGCTCGACGAGAGTGCGCGAGGGTTCGCGCGCTTCGAATGGCTCGAGCGCGAGCTGAAGCGATCGAAATTCCCGACGCTTCTTGTGTGGGGCAGAGAGGACGAGGTGTTCGATCACAAGACGTTCGCGACGCGTTTCAAGAAACTTCTGCCACATGCCGAGGGACCCGAACTGGTAACGGGTCGACACTTTTTGCAGGAGGATTCCGGTGTCGAGATCGCGCAGAAGATCAACCATTTCCTCGACCGCATCGAGGGAAGACCGTCATGACGCAGATTGAAATCATCGATAATCCGGAGCTTGACGAGACAAGAAGGGCGCTTGTGCTGACCGAGGATCGGGTCGGGCACTACCCCGAATTCCGGGATTTTTTCGTGCGCCGCTTCGCGCTGAATTCCGCGGGTTTGTCGCGGCCCGGCTACGTGCGCGCTCCTTCCGGAATGATCTACGCGCTGGTCTTCATCGGGCGCAGCGGTGAGCCGTTTCCGGACGGGATCGAGATCTACGCCCTGCCCCAAGCGCTGGAGGTCCTGGACGACACCAATGTGGATCGCGATTTGTGGGCGTTGCTCAGGTGGATAATCGAAGGTGTCGGCGGCGAGTGGCGCGTCGAGGACCTGGACGCGACCGGACGGCTCTATCAACTGAGCGCCGCCACTGCGGGATAAAGAATGCGGCGCTCGCCACCCCTTCACCTGACGAGCGCCTCGTACTCTTTGGCCTCGTGCAGGATCACGCCCGACAGCGGATCGAACTGGCCGACCCAGGGCTCGCGCGCGAGCACGGCCGTGGTGTGGGCGTAGCCCGCGTCCCAGCGCTGTCTGATTCCGGCTGGACTGAAGTCGACATCCTTGGTGTGATCTTCGCGCGATAGCTGTGGCGCCAGTAGCTGCACCACGTGCATCCGGGTTTGGCAGCCGTAGCTCATCAATTCCTTCATCTCGGGCCTGTCGCGTTCGGTCTCCGGCAATCGCGCCACGAGCTCGTTGATGACGTGGCGCAAACGGTGCGACTGTTGGTGACGCGTGATCTGGCTGGCGATCCGGCTGGAATACTGCACGTCCTTGTGGCGGTTGAGGACCTCCGCCATGGTGGTCGGCTCGGCCCCAATCGGATTCCATAGATGGACGGTGAAGATGAGGGAGTCCTTACGCGGATTATCGTCGAGCACCACTTCGGTCGGTGTGTTGGAGAGAATGCCGCCGTCCCAGTACAGCTCGCCGTCGACGCGCACTGCGGGGAATGCAGGCGGCAGCGCACCGGACGCCATGATGTGCTTCACGTCCAGCTTG
>Ga0210396_10001551_pt1 | contig 24686 bp, 20 predicted proteins | sample IncBWH17OmetaG_FD_155466 | JGI IMG/M metagenome (GOLD analysis project Ga0210396, IMG submission 155466) | Forest soil microbial communities from Barre Woods Harvard Forest LTER site, Petersham, Massachusetts, United States - Inc-BW-H-17-O ... | reverse complement strand
GGGGACCCTAGAACTGATCGAGAGCTGATCGCATAGCTCGGCTACCGGTTGAACCGCCCAGCGAGGTACTCGGCCCGGCACGCGTTGCGTGCGAGTTTGCCGCTGGTGGTGCGGGGAATGGCGCCGGCGGCGACGAGCCGGACGTCGCCGACCCGGACCTGATGCTCGCGTGAGACCGCTGCGCGCACGGCCGCCGTGATCGGGGCCGGATCGGCGTGCCCGACACCCGCGGCGCGTTCGGCGACGATTACCAGCTGTTCTCCGGAGGTTTCGCCCGCGGAGTCGAGTGTGTCGGCGGGAACGGAAAACGCGGCCACATAGCCGGTCCGGATGGCGGGCGATGCCTGACTGACGGTGGCCTCGATGTCGTGCGGGTAGTGGTTACGACCGTCGATGATGACGAGGTCCTTGATCCGCCCGGTCAAGTACAGCTCGCCGTCGATGTAGACCCCGAGATCGCCGGTAGCCAGCCAACAGCTGTTGTCCGGGACGCCCTCGGCGTGGCTGGCATACTCAAGCCGAGACTGCAGCTTGTTGGCGAACGTGCGTAGTGTTTCGTCCTCGCGTCCGAAGTACCCGCGGCCGATGTTGTTGCCGTGCAACCAGATTTCCCCGACGGTACCGTCAGGTACCTCGGCACCGCCCGGGCTGGCGATCACTGCCCACACGTTGGGGAACGGCTGGCCACAGGAGACATAGGCGACCGCACCCGGCGTTCCCGACTCGACGACCACCGCGCGCCCGGCGGCCAACTGAACGCGGTCGAGGAATACAGCGCTGGCCGCTGCTTCGGGGGCGGCGGTGGCTACCCCTAGCGTCGCCTCCGCCATCCCGTACGCCGGTTTGATCGCCGTGGCGGGTAAACCATAGGGAGCGAACGCGTTGGTGAACTTCTCGATGGCCGCCATCGTCACCGGCTCGGAGCCGTTGAGTAGGCCGACGACGTTGCTCAGGTCAATGGTCTCGCCCTGTGGGGGTAGCCCCCGCTCGGCCGCCAACTCGTAGGCGAAGTTCGGCGCGGCCGCAAACGTCCGGCCGTAGGTCGCTTCCGCATTCAGCTCTTTGATCCATCGGTACGGCCGACGAACGAACGCCATGGGATCCAGCAGCACGAGGTATCCACCGGACAACGCCGGAAACATGATCATGAGCAATCCCATGTCGTGATACAGCGGCAGCCAGCTCACGCTGTGGATTCCCCGGTCCAGCCCACTACCCAGGGTCATCTGCAGCACGTTGGTGCAGACGGCACGATGGGTGATCTCCACCCCGGCCGGGATGCGCGTCGAACCGGACGTGTACTGCAGATAGGCGACATCGTCGGTGTCGACCGTCGGGTCGGTAAACATTGAAGCGAGCGTCGCCGGGATTGCGTCGACCGCGATCAGTCGCGGCCGTCCGGCCTCCGGATGTGCCCGCAGAGAGGCTCGCACCGACTCGGCCGCCGCGGTGGTGGTCAACACCGCGGCAGGCCGGGCATCGCCGAGCACCGCCGCCAACCGCGCTGCGTGGCCCGACAGCGTTGGCGCGAACAGCGGGACCGCGATACGGCCCGCATGGACGGTGGCGAAGAAAGCGGCCACATAGTCAACGCCCTGTGGCGCCAAGATCGCCACCCGATCGCCCGGCGTGGTGACCTGCTGCAGGCGGGCGCCGATCGCACGGACCCGCGACCACAGCTCATTCCAGCTGAGCTCATCGACGCGCCCGTTCGGGTCTTTTGCGTAGTCGATGAATCGGTACGACGGACGGTCGCCGAATGCTTTTCGATTCTGATCGAAAAACGAGGTCAGCGTGATGCCGTCGGGCAGGACGATCGTGCCATCGGCAAGGACGTAGTCGTTGATGTCAGCCAAGGCAGGCTGAGCACCACGAATCAAGGAGGGGGCCCGACCCATGCACAGAGAATAAAAGCGTTGCCAAGCCTCCCGCTTTACCGGGTCGGCGTGTCGCGCGTCACTATGGGGCAACAACTCTGATGCCGATAACGCCGCGAACGCAGCCGATCCGCTGATGTGCAGGTCAAGCGCGGCGGGTTGCTTCGTGAACCAACTGCATGCGCGACGTGAGCCCGAGTTTGGCGTAGACATGGGTGAGATGGGTCTGCACGGTGCGCGGGGAGATGAATAGCCGGTTGCCGATGTCCTTGTTACCGAGCCCCTCGCTGACGAGGCGGACCACGTCCAGCTCGGTCGGGGTCAACGAGGCCCAACCGCTGGGCGGCCGTTTACGCTCGCCGCGGCCGCGTTGGGCGTACGCGATTGCGTCGTCGATGGACAGCGCCGCACCGTCCTCCCAGGCTGCGTCGAATTGCCGTCCCAGCGCTTTGCGGGTCGCTTCCACTAGTGCAGCGTGCTCGGCGTCGTAGACCCGGAAGCGGGCCACGCCGGTGCGCTGGCGGATCGCATGCGCCGCGCCGATGAGCCGTGCCGCTTCCAGGTGGTTGCCCGCGCCGTGGGTCAAACCGGCAAGACATTCCAGCAGGTCCGGGACAAATAGGTGCGCCCGCATCTCGGCGGCACGCGTCAGGGCGTCGCGCGCGTCGCGTTCGGCTTGCCCGGGTTCGTTCTGTGCCAACGCCACCCGGGCCCGGGTAGCCAACGCCTGCACCGTGAACCAGCCCACCGCAGCGGCAACGTCGACATCGGCGAAGCGCCGCGCGGACGTCAGATCACCGCGGGCCAGCGCGACCTGCGCCGCGGGCTTGGCCGTAGTCGCCGCAAGCAGCCGCCCTTCCAACCGCTGTCGCGCCGCCTCGCTGGCATCGAAGGCCGCGTCGACATCGCCACCGGCCAGCGCCGCGAAAGCCAGCGCCGTATACACCACACCTTCCTGATACTGGCCGATCTCAGCGGCGCCCTCGAGCGCCTCGAGCGCGACGGCGCGGCCCTCGTCTGCCTGTCCGCGGTGCGCCAGCACGTGACACAAAGTCGACCGGGCGTTCACTTGCCAGATCAGTGCGTGTGCCGCGTCCGCTTCGGTCATCAACTCGCTGAATTGCGCCGCGGCGCCGGCGACATCGCCGAGCACCGATTGCGCATTGCTCAGGCACCAGCGGCAGCCACGGGAGTAGCCCTGGTCGCCGATCTCATCGGCGAGGTCACGGCCGTCGGTCCCGGCCGCGAGCGCGGCGTCGAGATCGCCCGAGCCGACGATTGCCGTGAGCGCCTGGCTGTAGAGGACCTGGCTCAGCCTCCTCCGGTCGCCGATGGCCCGGGCCAAATCCTCGGCTTCTGACAAGTACGGCCGGGCCAGTTCGGCGTCCCAGACAGCGAGGCGGCCACAGGTGGTGAGAGTCCGTGCCAGCAATGCCGGATCGTCGAGCTCGCGGGCGATTGCCAATGAACGCTGTGCTCGCGCCAGGCTTTCCGGGCCGCGCATGTTGTCCAGGAATGCTTTGTCGGCCAACGCCCGCGCCATCGCTGCGGGCGTCACGTCGGCGCCCTCGACCTCGGCGTCTGCCAGGCCTTGGTCGAGCCAGTCCGATCCCTCCTTCACGCCGCCGCGCGTCAGCCACAGCGGCTGCAGCGAGGTGGCGAGTAGCAAGGCGCCGTCGATGTCGGAGTTCTCCCGGCTCCAGGCGAAGGCGGCACGGAGGTTGTCGATTTCGGTCTCCGCCTGGTCGAGCAGGAGCTCCAGGTTGCCGTTGCCCGGCGCGTCCAGTGCCGAAGCCATCGCGGTGTAGTGGTCACGGTGCCGGTCGCGGGCGGCGGTGGCGTCCGCGGATTCGCCGAGCTTCTCCTGCGCGTACTGGCGGATCGTTTCCAGCAATCGGTATCGCGTTTGGCCGCCGGCTGCTTCGGCGATTACCAGGGACTTGTCGACGAGCAGTGCCGATAGGTCGAGCACCTGGTGGCGCGCCAGGGTTTCGTCGCAGACCACCGTTTGGCAGGCTTCCAGGTCGAATCCGCCCTGGAACACCGCAAGCCGGCGGAACAAGATTCGCTCTGGCTCGGTCAACAACGCGTGCGACCAGTCGACTGACGCCTGCAGCGTCTGCTGGCGGCGCACCGCGGTCCTTGACCCGCCGGTGAGCAGGCGGAACCTGTCTTGCAGGCCGGCCAGAATCTCTTTGGGTGACAACGCGCGTGCCCGTGCCGCCGCCAACTCGATCGCCAGCGGCATGCCGTCGAGCCGGCGGCAGATCTCATCTACCGCGGCCGCATTATCGTCGTTGATGCTGAAGCCGGGCCGGGCATGCCTCGCACGGTCGCCGAACAGCCGGACAGCGTCGTCGCCAAGCGAGAGGGACGGCACCCGCCAGGTCACCTCACCGGCCACCCCGATCGGCTCGCGACTGGTCGCCATAACCGTCAATCGGGGGCAGCGGCCCAGCAGCGCCGCGGTGACCGTCGCGCTGGCATCCAGCAGGTGCTCGCAGTTGTCCAGAATCACCAGCATCTGCCGACCGCCGACGAACTGCAGCAGGCTGTTCAGCGGCGAACGTCCCGGCTGATCCGGCAGTCCCAACGCCCGTGCCGCGGCGATCGGTACCAGGTCGGGGTCGGTGATCGGGGCCAGGTCCACATACCATGCTCCGTCGCCGTAGTTACCGGCGACTGCCTCCGCGACCTGCACCGCCAGCCGGGTTTTGCCCACACCGCCGGCACCGGTCAACGTCACCAGCCGGTTCTTCGCGAGCATGTCACGCACCTCGACCATTTCCGCGTCGCGTCCCACGAAGCTGGTGAGCTGAACCGGAAGATGTTGGGCGACAGAGATTTCGGAGGCTCCACGTTTCCGCAGGGGAGGGAACTCGTTGCACAGGTCGGGATGGCACAGCTGCGCGACGCGCTCCGGACGGGGCAGATCCCGCAATACATGCGCGCCCAGCTCGGCCAGCCATGCGTCGACGGGGAGCGCGTCGGCGACCAGATCGCTGGTGGTGCCCGATAGGACCGTCTGGCCGCCATGCGCGAGCTCGCGGAGTCGCGCGGTCCGGTTGATGGCCGGCCCGACATAGTTGTTCCGGTCGTGGTGCTCGTCCCGAAACTGAACCTCGCCGGTATGCACCCCGACCCGCAGGCGCAACGGCGCCAGGGGCGCTCGCTGGAGCGCAAGCGCGCAGGCCACCGCATCGGAGGCTCGACTGAACGCGATGACGAAGCTGTCGCCCTCGCCCTGCTCAATCGGGCGGACCCCGTGATGGGTGCTCACCAACTCGGCCAGTGTGCGGTCCAGGTTCGCGATCGCCGCGGTCATCTCGTCGGGCCGCGAGTGCCATAACTGGGTCGAGCCTTCGACGTCCGCCAACAGCAACGTCACCGTCCCAGTCGGCAGGGGCTCGTTCATGTCCGCATCGTTCCAGTCCAAGGCCCGCGGATCGATTTCGCTCATGGTAGCCAGCATGCGGATGCTGCCGGCCGCAGAACATCAGCGCATGCGCGTATATTTCTCCCGGATCTCGGAGGAACCATGAGCGAACCGGAACTGCTCGGACAGACCGTCGTGGTGATCGGTGGCAGCGCGGGCATCGGGCTCGAGACAGCTCGACGCGCCAGGGCCGAGGGCGCGGATGTCATCCTCACCGGCCGCAGCCCCGACCGGCTCGAACAAGCGGCGCTGGATGTCGGAGCGCAACGCACCGCTGCTTTCGATGTCAACGACTCGGCCGCCGTGCAGAGGTTCTTCGCCGAGCTCGCCGCGCCAATCGACCATGTGATGGTCACCGCCGGCGGCCCGACGTACGGGCCCCTGCTCGAGATGGACTTGGCCCAGGTGCGGCAGGCGATCAGCGGGCACGTGGTGCGCTATCTCGATGTGGCGCGCAACGCCGCGGGCAAGATGAGGCCTGCCGGCACGCTGGTGTTCATGGGTGGTACTGGCGGGCGTCGCGTCGGTCACGGCTCCGGGATCGTCTCCGCGGGCACCGCCGCGCTGCCGCCGTTCACGGCGACCCTCGCGCTCGAGCTGGCACCGATTCGCGTCAACCTCATCGCCGCCGGCTTCGTCGACACCCCGTTGTCGGCATCGCTGCTCGGGGATCGACTCGACGAACGCCGCGACGAGCTGCGAGCGACTTTGCCGATCGGCCGCGTCGTCGGGGCCGCCGACGTTGCCGCGCTCGCTGTCCACATCATGACCAATACGGCGCTCACCGGCGCGACGTACGACATCGACGGTGGCCAGCAGTTCGTGTAGCCCCTGGCGTCACCGCCGCGCCGTTTTGACCAGGTTCGACCCGATGATCAGGCGCTGAATCTCGCTGGTGCCCTCATACAGCCGCAGCAGCCGAACGTCGCGATAGATGCGTTCGACGGGAACGCCATGCATGTAACCGCTCCCGCCGTGGATCTGCACCGCGAGATCTGCGACCTTTCCGGCCATTTCGGTGCAGAACAGCTTCGCCGCCGACGGCGCGATCCTGCGGTCCTCGCCGGTGACCCACATCCGCGCGGCGTCGCGGACAAGCGCGCGGCCCGCCAGCACTCCGGTCTGCTGGTCGGCGAGCATCGCCTGCACCAACTGGAAGTTCCCGATCGGCGTTCCGCCCTGCGTGGCGGTGGCGGCATATGCCACGGATTCGTCGAGTGCGCGCTGGGCGGCGCCCACTGCGAGTGCGGCGATGTGGACCCGCCCGCGCGCCAATGACGTCATCGCCGCTCGATAACCGATGTCTTCGCTCCCGCCGATAAGCGCGCCGGCCCCGACTCGAACGTCGGTGAAGCTGACATCGGCGGTCCACGCGCCTTCCTGACCCATCTTGGCGTCCTTGGCGCCTACCTCAACGCCTGCGGCGTCTGCGGGAACCAGGAAGACGGCGATGCCGGGGCCCTGGTCGTCGGCCGGCCGGGTGCGGGCGAACACCACAAACAGATTGGCGATGGGAGCGTTGGTGATGAAGCGCTTCTGCCCGGATATCACCCAATCGTCGTTATCGCGAACTGCTTTGGTCCGCAGGCCCGCTGGGTTCGATCCTGCGCCGGGCTCAGTCAGCGCGAAGGATGCGACGACATCGCCGGAGGCCATCGACTCCAGCCAGCGTGCCTTCTGTTCGTCGGTGCCGAAGCCGACGAGGACTTGCCCGGCGATGCCGTTGTTGGTGCCGAACATCGATCGCACCGCCAACGACGTGTAGCCCAACTCCATCGCCAGCTCGACATCTTGCATGAGGTTCAGCCCAAGCCCGCCCCACTCCTGCGGAATCGCGTACCCGAACAGACCCATCTTCTTGGCTGGATCGCGCAGGTCATCAGGCACCCGATCGTCGTCGAGGATCTCCTGCTCGCGCGGGACGACGACGGTGCGGACGAAGTGGCGGGTCTGCGCCAGGATCTCCTGGAAATCTTCGTCAGAGACTTCGGGCACTTCGGCAGTGGACATTGGCAGACGCTCCTTTTCGGGGTGCACACCCCCCGTCCCCGACAGATCCTATATGAAATATGATATTTGGACGACGGGTGCCCGCGCGGGGGACCACGAACTAAGGAAGCGTGATTCAGGTGTCGTTGCTGGACGGTCAGACTGCGGTGATCACGGGCGGAGCACAAGGACTGGGCTTCGCGATCGCGGAGCGATTCGTCGCCGAGGGCGCACGGGTTGTGCTCGGTGACGTCAATCTTGAGGCGACCGAGATCGCGGCAAAGCAGTTGGGGGGCCCAAAAGGTCAAGACGTCGCGCTCGCGGTGCGTTGCGATGTGACTCAGCGGGCCGATGTCGACACCCTCATCCGTACCGCGGTCGAGCGTTTCGGTGGTCTCGACATCATGGTCAATAACGCGGGGATCACCCGAGACGCGACGATGCGCAAGATGACCGAAGAGCAGTTCGATCAAGTCATCGACGTCCATCTGAAAGGCACGTGGAACGGCACCCGGCTGGCGGCGGCGATCATGCGGGAAAACAAGCGTGGCGTAATCGTGAACATGTCGTCGGTATCGGGCAAGGTCGGGATGGTCGGCCAGACGAACTACTCAGCGGCCAAGGCCGGAATTGTGGGGATGACCAAGGCGGCCGCCAAAGAGCTTGCTTACCTTGGCATTCGGGTGAATGCAATCGCTCCCGGCTTGATTCGATCTGCGATGACTGAAGCCATGCCGCAACGTATTTGGGACCAAAAGGTCGCCGAGATCCCGATGGGCCGGGCCGGCGAGCCCAGCGAGGTCGCCAGCGTCGCGCTATTCCTGGCCTCCGACCTGTCCTCGTACATGACCGGCACCGTTATGGAAGTCACCGGCGGCCGGTACATCTGAGTTGGGTGAGAGTGGAGTAACCATGCGTGACGCAGTCATCTGCGAACCCGTGCGGACGCCGATCGGCCGCTACGGGGGAATGTTCAAGACGCAGACCGCCGTGGACCTCGGTGTCACCGCGCTGCGGGGCCTGCTCGATCGGACCGGAATCGCGCCTGAGGCCGTGCAAGACGTCATTCTCGGCCACTGCTATCCGAGTAGTGAGGCGCCGGCGATCGGGCGCGTGGTGGCATTGGATGCCGGCCTGCCGGTCACGGTTCCCGGCATGCAGGTCGACCGCCGTTGCGGATCGGGCCTGCAGGCGGTGATCCAGGCCTGTCTGCAGGTGAGCACGGGCAACAACGACCTGGTCGTCGCCGGCGGCTGCGAAAGCATGAGCAACGTCGCGTTCTACTCAACCGACATGCGCTGGGGTGGCGCCCGTGGCGGTGTCCGGGTGCATGACGGACTGGCCCGGGGTCGCACCACTGCCGGTGGCCGCCACTACCCGGTGCCGGGCGGAATGCTGGAGACCGCCGAGAATCTACGCCGCCAGTACGGCATTTCACGTCTGGAGCAAGACGAGCTCGCAGTGGCCTCGCACCAGCGGGCGGTGGCTGCGCAGGAGGACGGCATCCTCGCCGACGAGATCATTCCGGTCGCTGTGCGCACCCGGCATGGCGAAGAGCTGATCGCGACCGACGAGCATCCACGTGCGGACACATCCGTGGAGTCGCTGAGCACGCTCAAACCCGTTCTGCTGGCCGATGATCCGGAGGCGACGGTGACCGCCGGCAACGCCAGTGGGCAGAACGACGCGGCATCAATGTGTGTGGTGACCACACCGGAGAAGGCAGACGAATACGGCCTGACGCCGTTGGTGCGCTTGGTGTCGTGGGGACAGGCGGCCGTAGCGCCCAACATCATGGGCATCGGTCCGGTACCGGCGACCGAGTTCGCGCTCGCCAAGGCGGGCCTGCGGCTCAGCGACATGGATCTCATCGAGCTCAACGAAGCCTTTGCCGCGCAAGCGCTTGCGGTGATGCGAGAATGGAATTTCGGCGCCGCCGACCGCGACAGAACCAATGTGCACGGCTCGGGAATTTCACTGGGTCACCCGGTCGGCGCGACCGGCGGCAGGATGCTGGCCACGTTGGCGCGCGAACTCAATCGCCGCCAGGCGCGCTATGGGTTGGAGACCATGTGCATCGGCGGCGGCCAGGGACTTGCCGCGGTCTTCGAACGGTTCGCGTCGGCGTGAACCTCCTGGCCGGTATCAGCGTCGTCGAGGTATCCAGCTTCGTCGCCGCACCGCTGTGCGGCATGACGCTGAGTCAGCTTGGCGCCCAGGTGATCCGCGTCGACCCGATCGGTGGCGCATCGGACGTACAGCGCTGGCCGTTGAGCGCGGAAGGGACGTCGATCTACTGGACCGGGCTGAACAAGGGAAAGCGCTCGGCCACCATCGATCTGCGCTCGCCCGAAGGCCAGGACCTGGTCCGCCGGCTGATCGTCGAGGGCGATGGCATCGTCGTGACCAACGCGGTATTGCCCTGGTTGAACTACGACGCGCTGGCCGCCAAGCGTTCCGACGCAATCCACGTGCAGCTGCTGGGACGCGGCGACGGCTCCACCGGGGTGGATTACACCGTCAACGCGGCCGTTGGATATCCACTCGTCACCGGTCCGGCCAACCACTCCGGCCCGATCAACCATGTGCTGCCGGCCTGGGACGTGAGCTGCGGCCTGTATGCCGCGCTGGCCGTCGTGTCAGCCGTGCGTCGGCGCGACCAGTCCGGCATGGGTGCGCGCATCACCCTGGCGCTGGAGGACGTTGCGCTGGCTACGGCCGGAAACCTGGGATTGTTGACCGAGCCTCAGGTTAACGGGACGCAACGAGAGCGGCTGGGCAACGCCATCTACGGCCAGTACGGCCAGGACTTCACCAGTCGCGACGGGGTCGCGTTCATGGTGGTCCTATTGACAGGCAGGCACTTTCGAGACCTGGTCGATGTGACGGGCGCCGGCACCGCGGTGGCCGCGCTCGCCGAGGCGCTGGGCGTTGACTTCAATACCGAGGGCGACCGCTACCGCTACCGAGACGTGCTGTCCGGCCTGCTTGCTACCTGGTTCGCCGATCGCACGGCCGCCGAGATAACCGCGGCACTGTCGGATACCACCGTACTGTTCGAGCGGTACCGCACTTTCGCGGAGGTGGTCGAAGACCCGAAAGTTAAGGCGAATCCAGTGTTTTCCCGGCTGTACCAACCGGGTGTCGGTGACTATCTGGCCCCCGCGCTGCCGATCGCGTTCGACGGTATCCATCCCACCAGCGGACCCGCGCCCACGCTGGGACAAGACACCGCCGACGTCCTCGTGGAGGGCTTGGGGTTGACGCGCGCGGACATTGAGCGCTTGACGAGCGCCAAAACGATCGCCTGTTGAGCCGGAAAGGGAAGACAGCATGACCAAACTGGCCCAAACCCTCGGCCTGACCGAATTTCAGACCGAGATCATTGCTACGGTAAGGCAATTCGTCGAAAAGGAAGTGATTCCCAACGCACCGCAACTCGAACGCGACGACACCTACCCGCAGGAGATCGTCGACCAGATGCGGGACATGGGCCTGTTCGGACTGATGATTCCGCAGGAGTACGGCGGGCTGGGGGAATCGCTGCTGACCTATGCGCTGTGCGTCGAGGAGTTGGCGCGCGGCTGGATGAGCGTTTCCGGGGTGCTCAATACCCATTTCATCGTGGCGTACATGTTGCGTCAGCACGGCACCGACGCGCAGAAACAGCGCTTCCTGCCGGGCATGGCGACCGGTGAGTCCCGCGGCGCGTTTTCGATGTCGGAGCCCGAGCTGGGCTCCGATGTCGCCGCGATTCGAACCCGCGCCCAACGCAACCCGGATGGCACCTACACCATCAACGGCCAGAAGATGTGGCTGACCAACGGCGGCAGTTCGACGCTGGTCGCCGTGCTGGTGCGCACCGACGAAGGCGCGGACAAGCCGCACCGCAACCTCACGGCGTTCCTCGTCGAGAAACCAACGGGTTTCGGTGAAGTAGCACCGGGTCTGGTCATCCCCGGCAAGATTGACAAGCTGGGCTACAAGGGCATCGACACCACCGAACTCATCTTCGACGGCTACCAAGCCAGCCCCGATGACATTCTCGGTGGTACGCCCGGGCAGGGCTTCTTCCAGATGATGGACGGGATCGAAGTCGGCCGGGTCAACGTGTCGGCGAGAGCGTGTGGCATCGGCATTCGTGCCTTCGAGCTCGCGGTGCGCTATGCCCAGCAACGGCACACCTTCGGCAAGCCGATCGCCGAGCATCAGGCCATCGCGTTCCAGCTCGCCGAGATGGCCACCAAAGTTGAAGCCGCACACCTGATGATGGTCAACGCCGCGCGGCTGAAAGATTCGGGAGAGCGCAACGATGTTGCCGCCGGCATGGCGAAATACCTTGCCAGCGAATACTGTTCCGAGGTTACCCAGCAGAGCTTCCGGATTCACGGCGGCTACGGCTACTCCAAGGAATATGAGATTGAGCGGCTGATGCGCGATGCGCCGTTCCTGCTCATCGGCGAAGGAACCAGCGAAATCCAGAAGTCCATCATCAGCAAACGACTGCTCGCCGAGTACCAGGTGTGAGGCGATGAGCGCCCCGGATTTCGCCGCACGGCCTCAACTTTCCGAGGACGTTGCGCGGTTTGTCCGCAGGAGGATTTTCGACGGCACCTACACCGCGGGGTCCTACGTTCGGCTCGATCAGTTGGCCGCGGAACTGGGGATCAGTGTCACACCGGTGCGTGAGGCGCTGTTCGCCCTGCGTGCCGAAGGATTGATCGCCCAGCAGCCCCGGCGCGGCTTCGTGGTGTTGCCGGTGACCGGGCGGGACCTGGCCGACGTCGCGAACGTGCAGGCCCACGTCGGCGGCGAACTCGCCGCGCGGGCCGCGATCAACATCACCGACGACCAGTTGCGCGAACTCAAAGAGATCCAGGCCCAGCTGGAGGAAGCCTATGCCGGCGACGACGGTGAGCGGACGGTGCGTTTCAACCACGAATTTCACCGGGCTATCAACGTTGCCGCGGACTCGCCCAAGCTTGCCCAGTTGATGTCGCAGATTACCCGGTATGCACCCGAATCGGTGTTCCCCGCGATCGAGGGCTGGCCGGACCAGTCAGTGAAAGATCATCGGCGGGTGCTGTCCGCACTCGAACAGCATGACGACGAGCTGGCCCGCGCCGCGATGTCGGAACACCTTGCCGCAGGTGCGGTTCCGTTGATCGAGCACCTCGTTGCCCGTGGCGTGGTCGCCGAAGGCAGATGACGCAGCTTCGCTCGTTGAAATGACCGTGGGTGTGGACCTCGTCGATGCGGCGGCGGATGTCAGCCCCGGGGTCTCACTGCAGGAAGTCGGCGAGCAGCTTCTCGACGATCTCGGTTTGATCGACCATCACCATGTGGTTCGCGTCGTCGACCAGCTCGATCCGTGCGTCGGGCAGTTGCCACCGGAAGCGGTCTGCCGTCTTCAGGCCGTTATTGATTGACTCGTGCCTGCCGATGATCGCCAGAACCGGAATCCGGGCTGAGGAGAGCCGCTGCAGATCGCAACGGTTCGGTCGAGCGTTGCTGAGCGCAAGCTTGAAACCGATAGCGCCACTGATGAATTGCTGTATGATTGGCCGCCACGGCTCCTCGCGAAGCAACCTGCGCTTCGTCGGCATGACCATGGTGTCAAGGAACGACTGGACGCGGCGTTCGGTGGGCCGAACGGCCATCGTCGTGAGAGCACGAACCAGCCAACTCGGACGCAGCCCGCCCACGATCCCCGCCGGGCACACGAGCGCCAAGCGGTCCACCCGCTCGGGAAAGGCCATCGTGTAGTGGGTCGCTATCCAGGTGCCGCGCGACACGGCAACTATTGCGGAGCGTTCGATACCAACCGCACGTAACGTTTCGTCGAGCCAGGCAACTATCCCGGCGCTATTACCGGTCGGCTTGGTTGCGACGCTCTTACCTGCCTCGTCGATGGCATCGATCATCGTCACGCTGTGGGTCGCTGCGAGGACGGGCAGGAACGGTACCCACGACGTCGAGCTAATCGACGATCCATGGAGCGCGACAAGCGGAGGCTTCGACGGATCGCCGGCGTTAAGCACGTGCGTGCGTCCGAACGACGTCTCAATATCCGATTCCGTCAGCGGGATGGGGCTAGTCGCAAGCGCCGCGTCGTAGAGCTGACAGTACGCAGCGCGCGCCTCATCCGACCGAAAAGCCGAGAGTCCGGCCATAGCCGCCTTCCTGCCTGGGAACTCACTAGATGAAACTACTGCCTTCGCGGTGCCCTGGAAACGACACGGATTGCCAGGGCGAATCGGTAGGAGGAAGGTATCCGGTGGACCGGTGGCGCCGCCGGGGTGCCGCCCCGACATGAGATGGGCTGACCGTGTACGCACGCTCTACCACCATCCACGCGCAACCCTCGTTGATCGACGCTGGAATTGCGCATTGTCGCGATGCCACCTGGCCCATCCTCCAGCGCATCGACGGTTGTCTTGGCATGTCCCTATTGGTCGACCGTGGGTCCGGCAGATGCATAGTGACCAACTCCTGGCGGACCAAAGAGGCGATGCACGCGAGCGCCGAGCAGATGTTGCCGGAGCATAAGCGAGCCGCCGAGATTCTCGGCGGCTCGCCGATCGACAACCTGTGGCAGATCGCGGTCATGCGCCGCGATCACCGCTCAGGTCCTGGTGCCTGGGTGCGTGCCACCTGGCTCAAAACGCGGCCCGAGCTGTTCGAGAGCGCCATCGACTTCTACCGGCGGGCCATGCTGCCGGCTATCGAGGATTTTGAGGGCTTCTGCAGTGCCAGCCTGATGGTCGATCCCACAGCCGCGCGGGCGGTGTCATCGGTGACATATGACAGTTTGGGAACGATGGAACAAAGCGCGGACGCGACCGGCTCGATGCGGACGGCAATGCTTCGCGACCTCGGCGTCGACCAGGACGACGTCGGCGAGTTCGAGCTGGCCCTCGCTCACCTCAGGGTGCCCAGGCTGGCCTAGCTGGATCGTCGTACCCGATGAATGACCTAGTCCGCGCGCCCCGCGCAACGTTTTGAGCAGATCATGGTGTCTATCCAGAGCTACCGTTGACCAGAATCGGCGTTTGGTGAGATCCGAGTCCATACTCCGTTGTTCCAGAATCCCCATCCATTGACGGTAGGGTTCCACATCAGGTTGGCCCCGGGTGCCCACGGCGGTGGAGGTGGCTGCGGCGGGGCCCACGGCGGCGGGGGGCCCCATGGTCCCCAGCCCGCCGGACCATACGGGCCGCCCGGACGTTGCCAGTCGTGGCAGTGATTCCAGTCCCAGTCGGAGACGTTGCCCCAGCCCGGGTCCCATTGATCACCTGGGCACCAGTGATAGCTCGGCGCAGGGGCCGGCGCCGCCTGGGCGATGGCGCCGGCCATTCCGAAAGCGGACGAGGCCAGCCCGCCACCCGCCAGCACGCTGGTGCAGAGCCGAACCCACGGTCTCGTTTGCTTCACGATCATCACTCTTGATTATTCGCCTGGGCCCCCACGCCGATACTGGGGACTGCCGGCGCCAAAATTCCCTGCCAACTCCGTTCGGCGTTGAATGTCGGCATCCGGCCGTTTCACCGACTTGCGGAAAACATTTCTCACCACCCATTTCGCTGGCCCCGCCGCCAGAATCTCGTGTGACCTGCGAGGGCGAGCGATTATCCTTCCCCAATGGCATCGAGCGTGTCGGGGAAGATTGCGTTCGTTACCGGCGGCGCGTCCGGCATCGGCGCCGCGTTGGCGACCAAGTTGGTCGACGGGGGCGCCGAGGTCTGGATCGCCGATCGCCAGATCGGTGCGGCGCAGGAGCTGGCGCAGCGCCTCAATAGTGGTGGCGCAAAGGCGCATGCGATCGAGCTCGATGTGCGCAGCTATCCGTCGTTTGAGAGCGCCGTCGCCGAGGCGGTGCGGCTATCCGGGCGGATTGACTATCTGTTCAACAATGCCGGCATCGGGGTCGGCGGTGAGGTCGATTCATACACGCTCGATGACTGGAACGACGTCTTCGACGTGAACCTGCGCGGCGTGGTGCACGGCATCCAAGCGGTGTATCCGATCATGATCCGGCAGCACTCCGGCCACATTGTGAATACAGCTTCGATGTCCGGTCTCGTTGCCTCTCCTGGCTCGGTTAGCTACACCGCCACCAAATACGCCGTCGTCGGAATCTCGAAGGCGTTGCGGGTGGAGGCCGAGCGCCACGGCGTGCAAGTGTCGGTGCTGTGTCCGGGCGCGATCCGGACCCCCGCCCTCACCGGCGGCAAGTTCGGACGGATTCCCAGCATCAGCGATGAGGAACTCCTCAAATCTTGGGAGCGGTTGCGGCCGATGGCACCCGAAAAGTTCGCCGAGCGCGCCCTTCGTGCCGTGTTGAGGGGAGACGCAATCATTGTGGTGCCGACGTGGTGGAAGGCATTTTGGTACCTGGAGCGGCTCTCGCCGGCGTTGTCGATGCGATCGACAAAGGTAGCGCTCAAGCGGATCCGTGAATTGGAGTCCACCACATCCTGATCGCTGCGTGCCCTACGGATGGGCGCACCGGTTGACACGTCGCGTGAGCCCGAATTAGCCGCATCCTTCAGCGTGCGGATAACCGCAATCGCAGAGCGCTCGAGCCCGCCGGGGCATACGCTGCGTTTTGGGCGCGTAACGTGCAGAGAGAAGGAAGAATGCCCCTGGCCCTGGTGTCTCGCGCGTCGGCCGGGTTCGTTGCGTGTGTGGTTGCGGTCGCGTCGGCGCCGCCGGCCATTGCCGATCCGATGGACCCGATCCCAGGGAACGGTGTCTTCCAGGTGGGAGCCGACATAGCGCCCGGCCTCTACCACACGGGCGGGTCGGCGTCGACCTTCGGGGTTTGGATAAACAATGTGCCGACCCAGGGCTCGATGTGCTCGTGGTTTACGTACAGCACGCCTGATGCGAACAAGGAGCATGTGGTCCAGGCGAATACCTCTGTCGGTCCGATGTTCGCGAGTATTCCCTCAACGGTTAAGGCCTTCGAGTCGCAGAACTGTCAACCCTGGACGCGGGTTCCTTAAGGGTCAGCCGGCGGGCGGCTCCGCCCAGCCGGCTTCGAGCGGGTTGGTCAGATAGCCGACTCCGCTGACCCCGACGGTCACGGTGTCGCCGGGGTGCATGAATTCCTGAGGCGTCCGGCCCGTCCCGGTCCCGCCGCAGGTGCCGCTGCTCATCAGGTCGCCCGGTTGCAGTGTGACCGTGCGGGTCAGAAACTCCAGAAGCGTTGGGCGTCAATGCAGCAAGCCTCGCCGCCGTTGCCGACGGCCGCCGAGCGTCCACGGCTGTCGGTTGTTCAGGGCCGCCCGGGCAGCGAACAGATTGGTGCTCGCAGGGGCCCAGGTCGCTCAACCCGTCGCGCTTTGGGCATCGACCAACATCTCACGCAGCCGACGGGTGTCGAGTTTGCCTGTGCCGCCGCGCGGGACGTCGTCGTCGGATTCCAGCAAGAGCCACACGGTCGGCACTTTGAACGCGCTCAACAGTTTGCGGGCAGATCCACTCAGCTGCGCAGCGCTGAGCGCGCGGCTGCACACTAGCGCCGCGCCGACCCGTTCGCCCGCTGCGCCGGACACGTTGGTGACGAACGCGTTGTCGACGCCGTCGATGCTGCGCAGCGCCCGCTCGACCTCGTTGGGGTAGACGGTCGCGCCGCTGACTTTGAACATGTCGTCGGACCGGCCGTGGTAGAAGAGGAACCCATCGTCGTCGAGGTGGCCGAGATCGCCGGTGCGGTAGAAGCCGTCGGCGGTAAACAGTTCTTCGCGCCGACGGCGGCAAATGCCGCGCAGCGTGTGCGGTCCCCGGATCTGGATCATCCCAACGGCTCCCGCCCGAACCGGCTCGCCACTGTCGGGGTCGACGATGCGAACCTCCATGCCGGGGAACGGCTTTCCGCAACTACCCCACGCTGCCGTCGGCATGTCGGTGTCGGCGGGATAGCCGCAGTACGGTCCGAACGCCTCGGTCATGCCGAACAAGATGGCCCGTGCTCCGCGTTGAGCGCGTTGCTCGGGCGGTAGCAGGGCGTCCAGACTGCCTGGCCGCAATGCCGAGAGATCAACATCGGCCGGATCCACGTGCCGTGCCAGTGCTTCGGCCTGATCCGGCCAGCCGCGAAACAGCGTGACCCGTTCGCTTTCCAGCAGCCGCAGAGTGGTTTCGGGCTGTGGCACCTCCTCGGTCACCAGCGTGGCACCGGCCAGCAGCACCGACAGAATCCCGCTGCCGAAACCGCCCACCCAGAAGAACGGCATCGGCAGATACATCCGGGTGTCAGAGCTGATACAGCGAGCCGCCAGCCCCGATCGCGCGGCGCCCAATGCGCTGCCGTGAGAGTGCACCACTCCCTTGGGGGCTCCGCTGCTCCCCGAGGTGAAGATGATGGTCAACGGGTCAGCGGCGGTTACCGTCGCGGTCATGGCGTCGACGATCCCGCGGGCCTGCTCGCTCGCAGTGGCAGTGGCGAGCCGGTCGGCGGTCCAGACCCGACGTAGGGCGGGAAGTTCGGATTGGCCCACAGACTGGAGGTCGTCCAGATAGCGGTGCCCGCGGAATTCCTCGACGCTCACCAGGAATTGCACCGAGGCGACGCGCAGTTGCGCGGCCAGTTCGCCGGCCTGCAGCAGGGTGCTCAACGGAACCAGCACGGCGCCGATGCGCGTCAGCGCGACGGCGGCCTGCACCCAGCGAGTGCCGTTGGGCATGATCAGGCCGACCCGGGTGCCCTTGCCCACGCCGGCGCCGACGAATGCCGCGGCCAAATCTCTTGTGGTGGTTTGCAGTTCGTGGTAGCTGATTCGGGACGCCGGATCGATCACCATCGGCTTGGTGCCGTCGTGGGCGGCGCGAAACCGCACGACTTGGTCGATGGTGGACGTCGCCGCTGGGTCAGGCATCGAACAACTTCTTCAGGTGCTGCGTGTCGACCTTGCCGCTGGACAGCAGTGGTATTTCGGTGCGGGGCAGGGCGAGGAACCGCTTGGGGATTTTGTATGCCGACAATTCCACCATGAGCCGCTCACGCAACGCCGCTTCGTCGAGACCGGGACCGACGACAACCGCGGCAACCAGCTCTCCCCGGTCGGGGTCTGGGATGCCCACTACGTGGGCCTCCATGCCAGTGACCTTGGCGATGGCCTTTTCAACCTCGGCGGCCGAAACGTTGGCGCCCGCCGTCTTGATCATCGCGCTGCGCCGGCCGACGAAATAGATGAATCCGTCGGCATCGGCACGTACCAAATCGGCGGTGTGGAACCAGCCTTCGGCGTCGAAGCATTCTTCGCGACTGCGCTTGTAATACCCCTGCATCAGGTATGGCCCCCGGATGCACAGTTCGCCGACTCCGGTCGTGTCAGGCTCGATGATCATCGCCTCGAAGCCGGGCGCCGGTTTGCCAAACGATCCACGCCGCTGTTCGGGTTGGTCGGATTCGTCGTCGCTGATCAGGACGACGCTGCCGGCCTCGGTCATCCCCAGCATGTTGTGGCGCAGTTCCGGATCTGTCGGCCGGGCGCTTGGCGCCATGATCGGATACAAATTGCCGCGACGCATCGACGACAGGTCGCGTTCAGCAAAGCTGGGGTGTTCGGCAAGGTGAGCGATCCCGGCAGCGAAGCCATTTGTCATGGTCGGCTTTTCGGCTTCGAGCAAGTCCAGTGTGTTACCCGCATCGCCGGCGTTGGAGCACACCAGTGTCGACCCGGTGACCAAAGTGGCAAGCAGGCCGAACGCGAAGCCACCGATCCAGAAGAACGGCGAATTGCAGAACAGCTTGTCACCAGCCGCGAAACCGCGGACCGCGTTGAGGTTCCGCTGGTGTTCGAGCAGGGCGGCATGCGTGTGCATTGCTCCCTTCGGGGCACCGGTGGAGCCCGACGTGTAGACGATGGCCAGCAGGTCTGAGCCGTCGACATCGTCTTCCATCGCCGCGAGGAGCGCGGGGTCGACGGTCTCGGCCAGCCGATAGAAACCCTCGATATCTCGGATCCGCCGAGCCGCGCCGGGACTGTAGCTGATGCCGATCCGCCGTAATTGCGGTGTGGTTCCGACGAGCAACCGTTCGTCACCATCCAATTCGGCGTCCGAGAGCACCTGAGCCAGTCGTTGCACGTAATCGTGCGAGCGGAAAGACGCTGCGCTCAACAGGATCTCGACATCGCTGTGGACCAGCTGCTCGCGCATCTCGCGCACAGTGACGAAGGTGGAGAACGGGACAACCACCGCGCCGATTCGTGCTGCCGCAAGCATCCCAACGACGAAGTCGGCCCCGTTCGGATAGAGCAGTCCCACATGGGTTCCCTTGCCGGCACCTTGGGCAATCAGTCCGCGGGCAAGCTCTGCCGAGCGGCGATCGGCCTCGGCGTAGCTGATGCGGTCACTGTCGCAAACAAGCAGCGGGTGGTCTGCTCGCGCGCGGGCTTGGTGTCGCAGGATCGCGGCGACCGTGGGGGAATCACCGGGCATGGTCGCTGTGGGCCGCACTGAAGAAGCGCCGGATCGCGCTCAGATCGGCCTTGCCCGACGGTGTTCGCGGGATCGTGTCGACGATGGCGATGTCGGTGGGGATCTCGTAGCCCGCCAGTCGTTTACGCAGATAATCGGCCAGCTCGGCGGCGTCGGCGGATGCGGATTCCCGTAGTTCCACCATGGCGACGGGCGTCTCCCCTAGGCGTGCGTCGGGACGCCCGACCACAGCCGCACCCGCAACCGCGGGGTGGCCCTCCAGCGCCGTGCGCACGTCGTCGGGCATCACCTTGAACCCGCCGCGGATGATCGCCTGATCGGCGCGCCCGACAATCCAGACAAAGCCGTCGGCGTCGATGCGCGCCATATCCGTGGTCCGCATCCATTCCGCCGACGGTCCTAGCTGTCCCGGCTTGACCTCCAGCAGCCCGACCTGCTCAGGTCCGAGCGCTGAGCCGGCGTCATCGACCACCCGCAGTTGCGCGCCGGGGTTGGCCCGGCCGACGCTGCCGCGCTTGGCGCGCCAGTACTGCTGGTACTCAGCGAGCGTCCAGCCGGCGACTCCACCACCGAATTCGGTTGCGGCATACGAGGTCAAAACGGGAATGCCGTACTTCTCGGTGAAGGCGTCGGCATCATCGGCCGACAGTGGCGCTGTGCCACAGGTGACAGCGCGGATGCTTTCCAAGTCCACTTGTGGCAGATCGGAGTGCAAGACCGTGCGCAATGCGGCCGGTACCAGCGATACAGTGCGGGGCCGGTACTTGCGCACCGCCTCGGCCCAAGCGTCCAGCTCGAACCGTTCCAGCAGCACAAACGATCTCGCCTCGGCGACGCACTGCAGCACCCGAAACACACCACCGATATGCACCAGCGGTGAGTTGACGATCGCGACGCCGCGGCGCAGCTCTGTCGGCGCCGGTGCGCGGTCAGGTTCGGGGCCCATCACGCTGCGCGCCAGCATGTCGTAGCCGAGGTCGACTCGTTTGGCGGGCCCGGTCGTTCCACTGGTCAACATCCGCACCGCGACCCCGGGCCGGTGAGCGGAGCCGGCGCTGTATCGCACCGGCCCAGCGACGTCGTCGAGCAGACCCGAAATCGACACCGTCGGGGTCCCGGTGGTAACCAGCGTCGTCAGGTCATCGGGCTCACCGATGATGAGCGGCAGTCGCAGCGCGGCGATATCGGCCCCGGTGCGGTCGTCGCCGCGCAACGGATTGATGGTGACCACCGTCCGGCCAGCCAGCAGCACACCGAGGAACGCCGCGACCTGACCGGGACGGTTGCGCAGCAACATCCCGACCTGAGGGTCGCGTTGCTCGGCCGCACGTGCCGCGATGCGCCGTGCCGTCTCGCCGACTTGCCCCCACGAAAACCATTGACCGTCATATTCGATCGCATTCGCCTCGGGCTGCAGACCCAGTACGTCGGCGATGCGTCGCGTGAGCGGGTGATCCGTCATCACCGGATCTTCGGTTGGCGCGGGGCGCCCTCGCCTTGGGCCGCCAGTTCAGCCTTGCCCAGCGGGTTGCCCAGCCGGGTATAGATCAGCCCCTGCTCCAACGCGGCGCGATAGGGCTTGTCCAATGACTCCCAGATCGCTTTCACCGTGCCCTGGGTCGCCGACGGCGGCTTGGCGGCAATAGCCGCAGCGATCTCATGAGCACGGGTCCATAGCTGGTCCGGGGCAACCACCTCCGTCACCAATCCGATCCGTAGGGCGGTGTCGGCGCTGACCCGTTCGTCGTTGCCCATCAGGGCCATTCGCAGCGTCTCGCCCAGACCGATGCGGCGCATTAATCCGATCGGCTCCAATGCGCAGACCAGTCCCGCCGATACGTGCGAGTCGAAAAATGTTGCGTCGGTTGAGCAGATGACCACGTCGGATTCGTTGATGAAGTAGAACGCGCCGGAGGTGCACATGCCCTGGACCGCGCACACCACGGGTTTCCACATCTTCTGCCACTTGGGGCTGAGCGCTTCGCCGGGATCTTCATGGTTCCAGACATTTTCGGGTTGACCGTATGGCGTCTTGATGTCCAGCCCGGCGCTGAACGCCCGGGTGCCCGCGGCGCGCAACACAACTGCATGCACCGACTCGTCGAGCTTGACCGTGCGCCAGGCTTCCGCCATCTCGGTGCACATGGTGCGGTTGAATGTGTTGAGCTGCTCGGTCCGATTCAGCGTGATGGTGGCGACGTGGTCGGCGGCGTCCACGTCGAGCAGGATGGTTTCGAACTTCATCGACACTGCCAATCCGGTGCCCGCTTTTCCGCGAAGGCTTTGGGGCCTTCCAAAGCGTCCTCTGTCCGCAGCACCCGCTCGCGGAATGCCTCGGCGAGCATCTCGGCTTCGTGCAGCGGCAGATCCAGGCCCTTGAGAATGGCCAGCCGCGTTCCGCGAACCGCCAGCGGCGCGTTGGAGTTTACGATGCCGGCGATCTGACGGGCCCGTTCGAGAAGCCGGTCGTGCTCGACGATTTCGCTGATCAATCCCAGGTCGAAGGCGCGCTGTGCGTTCATCCGCTCGTGCTTGCCCATCAACGCCATCCGCAGGGCGACCGATCGGGGAAGCACCCGGGCCAGTCGCACCAGCTCACGCCCGGCGACCAGCCCGATGCTGACGTGCGGATCGAAGAACGTCGCGCGGTCGGATGCGATGACGATGTCTGACGTGGTGACCCAATCGAGGCCGGCGCCGCAGCACAAACCGTTGACCGCGGCCAACACCGGCTTGGCCATGCGGCGAAACGGTGGTGTGCCCTCCTGAGGAGCCTCCCACTGTTCATACGTCGATAGGTAGGGCCGTTCGTAGATCACCTTGCCGTCGGCGGGTATGGCTTTGACGTCCGCTCCCGTGCAGAAGGCTCGACCGGTGCCGGTGACGATCAGCAGCCAGACCTTGTCGTCGTTCTCGGCCTCTTCGTAGGCGGCCCGGAGTTCGGTGATCATGTGCGGGCTCAGCGCGTTGAGGGCATCCGGTCGGTTCAGCGTGAGGGTCGCGGTATGCCCGTCAACGTCGTAATTGATGGTGTCGAACGAGTCAGCAGGCATTCGTGTTCCCTCATCTGCCATGGAAATTGGGCGGGCGTCGTTGTCGAAAGGCTTCCAGTCCTTCTTTGAAATCGCTTGTCCGACACGATAGTTCCAGGTTGAAAAGCTCCTGCGTCAGGGATTGGCCCAGCGACGCGTGCTGGCCGAAGCTCAATGCCTGCTTGGCCAGTCCGATCGCCACGGTTGGTCCGCAGGCCAGTCGGTCCAGTAGCTCCTCGGCCGCGTCATCGAGTGCGCCCGGGCTTACGGCCTGGTGAATCAATCCCCAGTCGGCCGCATCCGTCCCGGTCACCTTCTCGCCGAGCAGCAGCATTCGCCGCGCCCGCGCCAGGCCGACCAGTCGGGGCAATAGCCAGGTCGATCCCGAATCCGGGCTGAAGCCACGTTCCACGAACGGCTCCCAGAACACGGCATCTGTGCTTGCTATGGCGAAGTCGGCGGCCAGCGCCAGGTTGCAGCCCATGCCCACTGCCCAGCCCTGCACGCTGCAAACGACCGGCAGCTGAATGCTGTGTACGAGCTCGATGACGCGGTGGGCGGTGTGCGGAATGCGTCGCACCAGATCACCGGTGCGGGGACGTTGCCCACCGGCGCTGTTGGCGGCCACCCAGTCGGCGCCGGCGCAGAAATCGTCTCCTGCGCCCCGGATGTGAATCGCGCGCAACGAGTCGTCGGTGGCGGCATCGGACAGTGTGCCGACCAATGCCTCGATCATCAATTGAGTCAACGAGTTACGACCCGATGGGCGATCAAGCGTGACTCGCAAAACCGCGCCGTCCCGGCGTGCTGTCACCGAACCTTCGGCATTGGCCGCATCGGCCTCGTGACTCACCGTCGGATCCGGCCTTTCTCCACCGATACGGTTACCCATACAGTAGGCAATACGATTGCTACGCTGTATAAGTTAGCAAGTAAACGCTGCCTACGGAACAACCGGGTGAAAGAGGGTCGTATGGTCGACGGGGCATCGACGCGCGCCGATGACGCCAGATTCGGCGAGGCGCCGCTTGCCCAGACCGTGGTGGCCGCCGGTGCGATCCGGCGCCTCAGCTCACTGCTGCTTTTGCTGGAACACGCCCACCCCACCGTGGACACCATGATCGCGAAGTTCGCCGAGTGGGAGAACGAGCTGGCCGCCGCGGCTCCGACGGACAACGCGCCCCGAATCGGCGTGGTCGCCGACGACCCACGGCGGGTCTACCTCAACCACGCAACCGACATCGGCGCGTACAACCCGTGCTTTCCCGAGTACCGATTCGATCACCTCGACGCCGAGAAAGCCGCCGGCCGGGTGTACTTCCCGCTGGTCTACGAAGGGCCGCCCGGACTGGTGCATGGCGGATTTCTCGGCGTTTTCTTTGACTGCGTCATACAGCATCAAAATTGCGTCACGGGCCTATCCGGCAAGACGCGTTCGCTCGTGGTCACCTACCGCCGGCCGACGCCGGTGTTGACCGAGCTGCGGTTCGACATCGTGCGGTCGCAGATCGAACGGGGCATCACGTCGACCGGGCGACTACTGCTTGACGACGAGGTGCTGTGTACGGGCGAGGTCAATACGTTGGCATCGCCGCCAGACAGGCTTTCCACGTTCCAATTCGGGAGGCGGCGAAAGGAGTCCGATACATGACCCCCTCGGACGCAGCTGACGATCGCGTGCTTTTCGACGTGGATCACGACCGGCGAATCGCCACGATCACCCTGAACAATCCTAAGCAACGCAACTCCTATGACGCCGCTATGCGCGAAGCCGTCGCCCGCTGCCTGGATCGGGTTGCCGAGGACGACGACCTCACCGTGGTGCTGCTGCGCGGAGCGGGCGGAGTCTTCAGCACCGGGGCCGACATGAACAACGCGTACGGCTGGTACGGCGAGGCGGGT
>Ga0210396_10001550_pt1 | contig 24703 bp, 20 predicted proteins | sample IncBWH17OmetaG_FD_155466 | JGI IMG/M metagenome (GOLD analysis project Ga0210396, IMG submission 155466) | Forest soil microbial communities from Barre Woods Harvard Forest LTER site, Petersham, Massachusetts, United States - Inc-BW-H-17-O ... | reverse complement strand
CTGTGACTCGTCTACAAGACTGGCAGGCCTGGCTTAAACTGGCAAACGTCAACAATGCCATTGTGGCTGGTGGGCACCGGTTCGATCATCTATTTGTTGCGATACAAGCCGTTAAAGACGGCCTCGGGTCATCGGTGGCGCCACAGAACTTATTTCAGATTGCGATCGCCAACCATGAACTCGCATGTCCATTTCCTCATTTAACTTTTCAAGGTGAGTCTTATTTCGCTTATTTCGCCGGCGGCAGCATCGACCCGGCCATGAACAGGTTCAAGGAATGGCTAGTTCACGAAGCCAGGTCGCAAGATTCCGACTTAACTGAATCGGCATCGGTCCTGGAACAAAAAGAACACCGGCGCTCGACCGTAGCCAAACGCAAATCAGCAAAGAAGCGCCCCTGATTTGTTCGCAGAGGTCCGCAACGGATCGAAATTCGAGGAATTTCTGCACATATGAACATCGGCTTTGCAACCGCGTTAGAGGTGCGGCCTCACCGAGGGTCACAGCGCAGTCCCAATGTTCGGAGTTTTATTCCGAGTGGTGACTGTCTGGCGCGCCCGAGCAAGGCAAAGGGCGCGCCGGGCTGAAAGCTGATGAGCCCGCTCAGCGTTGCGTTCCCGCACGCTCCTTCGCTGGGCTGCTCTGTCGGCTTAAACTGAGAGCGCAGTGGATCAGGCCAACGTGGCTGTAGGCTTGCGGAAGATTGCCCAACATGCGTCCGGTCACTGGATCGAGTTCTTCCGCGAGCAAGCCCACGTCATTGCAGCGAGCGAGCAAGCGAGCGAATAGCTGCTCTGCTTCCGCATTGCGGCCCTGCAATACGTAGTTTTGGACCAGCCAAAAGCTGCACGCCAGGAAGGCTCCTTCGCCCGCGGGTAACCCGTCGCCAGCATGTTCGGTCTCGTAGCGCAGAACGAATTCATCATCGATCAAAAGCCGATCCTCGACCGCCCGAAGTGTTCCGCGGACGCGCGGATCCTCGGGAGGAAGAAAGCCGACCAGCGGGATCAGCAGTAAACTGGCATCGAGCCGCTTGGAACCGTAGGCCTGCACGAAGCTGTTAAGGTCGGCGTCGAAACCGCGTTCACAGATTTCGGCATGAATTTCGTTGGCGATCTTGCGCCATCGCCCCTCCGGCTCGTTGGCTGCTTGCGTTTCAAGCTCACTCGCAGCACGATCGAATGCGACCCAGGCCATGACTTTCGAATGGACGAAATGCTGGCGGCCGCCGCGGACCTCCCAAATGCCCTCGTCGGGTTGCTGCCACGCCATTGCCAGGTGGTCCAAGATAATTGACCGCAGGGCTAGGCCGCGTTCCGATGGCGCCATACCTGCTTTATACGCCTGGCGCATCGCGTCAACGATCTCGCCGAAGACGTCAAGCTGCAGCTGCCGAGATGCATCATTTCCGATGCGCACCGGCGCCGACTTCTCGTATCCGGGCAGCCAGTCGACAATCTGCTCTGGCAACCATCGCTCGCCACCTACTCCATACATGATCTGGACCTGGTCCGGGCTGCCGGCGACTGCACGCATGAGCCAATCTCTCCACGCCTGGGCCTCCTCGTAATATCCGAGCTCCATCAGGGCCATGAGCGTGAAGGTGGCATCTCGGAGCCAGCAATATCGGTAATCCCAGTTTCTCACGCCACCGAGGTGCTCGGGAAGTGATGTTGTGGCAGCGGCGACGATCCCGCCGGTCGGAGCGTAGGTCAAAGCCTTCAATGTGATCAGCGAGCGTTTGACCGCTTCAGTCCAAGGACCAACATCCGGACATCGATCGCTCCACTGGCGCCAAAATGTTTCCGCGCGCGCTAGCGCATCGGACCAATCGATCGTTGGCGGCGGACTTTGAATGGAGGAACCGTAGGAGAGGACGAAGGGAATGGACTGCTCGGCCTCGACGGAGAATTCACCGACTGTTCTGAGATCTTCGCCATAAAGCGCGACAGGAGTTCGCAGTATAACACGCTCCGGGCCGGCAATAGCGTTAATCGACCCGTCATCGAGCCGGTTGACCCATGGGACCGTGGCTCCGTAGTTGAAGCGCACCACAAGCTCTGTCTGAAAAGCCACTCGTCCCGAGAGACCCTTCACAATCCGGATAACACGCGCCCCGTCCGCCGGAGACATGAAATCGATAACCGCTGCATGGCCGGATTCGGTCTGGAATTCGGTCTCGAGGATGAGGGTGCCTGGACGATAGCGTCGTCGCGTGCCCAGAAGTGATTGCTTTGGGGCAATCAGCCACCGCCCATTGTCAACTTGCCCCAGCAGGGCGGCAAAGCAGGCAGCCGAATCGAAACGTGGCCAGCATAGCCAATCGATCGAACCGTCGCGTCCGACCAAAGCAGCTGAATGACAGTCGCCTATCAACGCATAGTCTTCGATTCGAAGCGTCATTGCACGTCTCTCGGGCAGTCCGGGGCCGAATGCAGCGGCCGGCCACTGTTAGTTGCAAAGCGGATGCCGGCGCGTCGCAGCTGCCCGACGGCGCTCTGCGCGCGCTTCGTCAGAACCTTCTCCTCGTTGACCAGCGTGCCGTTCACGTCTGCCAACATTAGGGAAATCTTGTGCTGCGCCACCATCATGACCTCCGTGACACTCGCTCAGTCCAGCGGCCTCCATGCGCGCCCATCGCGTGCCAGCAACTCGTCGGCCGCGGCGGGACCGCTTCCGCCAGAGGCATAGTTCGGAAAATCCCAAGGCATATTGTCTGCCCAGACGTCAAGGATGGGTTGAACGGCTTGCCAACCGGCCTCGATATTGTCGGCACGCTGGAACAGGGTTGCATCGCCGATCATGCAGTCGAAGATCAGCGTCTCGTACCCGGTGCTGGGTTCGATCCTAAAGTAAGTCTTGTAGGCAAAGTCCATGCTCACGGTGCTCAACTTCACGCTTGGACCAGGGCGTTTGGCCGCGAATTCCAGTGCGATGCCCTCGTCGGGTTGGATACGCAGGATCATCCAATTAGGATTCATTCGCTCCACGTCGGTGCCACGGAACAGGGTGAATGGCGCCTGATGAAATCGGATCGCGATCTCCGTCACACGGCGCTTCAAATGCTTGCCTGTGCGCAAGTAGAACGGAACGCCAGCCCAACGCCAATTGTCGATGTTCAGCTTGAAGGCGATGAATGTCTCGATATTCGAGTCCGGGGCGACATCAGGTTCCTGGCGGTACGCCTGCAGCGTTTGATCGAGGACAGTGCCGGCGCCGTACTGGCCGCGCACGACGTCGTTGAGCACCGACGCGGGCTCGAACGGATGGACGGCTTGGATGACATCCGCCTTCTTGGCCCGAACCGCATCGGCATCAAAGGATATTGGCGGTTCCATAGCGGTCATTGCTAGCAGCTGGAATAGGTGGTTCGGCACCATGTCGCGCAGCGCTCCGGTCTTCTCGTAAAACCTGCCCCGGTGCTCGACGCCGACGGTCTCTGCCGCGGCGATCTGCACGTGGTCGATGTGCTGCCGATTCCACAGCGGCTCGAACAGACCGTTGGCAAAGCGCAGCGCCATGATGTTCTGTACGGTTTCCTTGCCAAGGAAATGGTCAATCCGATAAATCTGATGCTCCTGCAGCGCATGCAGGATCTGAGCATTGAGTGCCTTGGCCGAGGACAGGTCGTGGCCAAACGGTTTTTCGATCACCACCCGCCGCCACTGTCCCTCTCTTTCGGTCACGAGGCCCGCAGCCGCAAGCCTCGCGACTACCACGCCGAAGAAGCGGTCCGCGACGGCGAGATAGAAAAGGTAGTTGCCTGCGGTGCCGGCGGTTTCATCGAGCTTGGCCAGATGCTTGCCCAGCCGGTCGTGCATCCCGGGATCGTTGAGATCACCCTGCAGATAGCTCATGCGCTCGGTCAGCGATCGCCAGGCATCCCGATCAAGCCGGCCGATTTGGTGCCCGCCGTCCTTTCCGACAAACTGCTGCATCGCATCGGTGAGGCCCTTGCACCATTCCTCTGCCGTCTGGGCGGTGAGGTCGACACCGACGAGCCGAAATTCATCCGATAGCCGCCGGGCAACAATCAAGTTGTAGAGCGCCGGCACGACCAGACGCTTCGTCAGGTCGCCGGCAGCGCCGAATATCACCATGGCGCATCGCGGGGCGATCACAGCACTCTCCGCCCAAGAGCTTTCAACCTCGGGCAATTGATTTAGCCCATTTGGCATCAGCGGGTGTTCCTTTCGTTACCTCCGGCCGATGGTCGCGACGATCCGCTCCGGTTCAAAGCCGAACTTGCGCTGCACCGCTTCCTGAACCGATAAGGAAGCTCGCCATCTCTGCGCGTCTAATTTTGCGGACCGGAAAGCGATATCTCCCGTTCCACCCGGAAGACATTACCATAAAAGCGCGCAATCCGATGCCGTCCGGTCGACGTCGTATTGAGATACCGTATTTCCGTCTGAATATGGGGCGCCACGCTGTTCCAATAAAATTGCGGGTATCGATCGACGATGTCAGCGGGTGATTTATATCCAAGTTGGCGATTCATTCCGACCTCGTCAAACTGGTAGAAAAGGGCGTTTGCCTTTCTAATGTAGTTGGGGTCGCCGAGCTGTCCAACGAAGTCTGCCGCTCGAACGATCGACGCTTGGAATTTTTGATCTTTTCCGGGAGAAAATCTGGTGCCTTCGATCGCATCAGCAATGCGCTGGCGTCGGACGAGCCGCGCGGTAAAGTCTTAATCGTCGTCACCGGCAAAGTCGAAGATAGTGAACTCCTCGCCGTTGCCGGCGCGCTCGAGCACCTCGGGATGGCGCAGCGTGTGCATTGTGTCCTGGTAGCCCGAACGCCAATGCTCCGCCATGGACAGCCGGGAGAACTCATAGTCTTTCGAGTCGCCTTCGTAGCCTCTCGGACGATAGATGAGGTGCACGAGGTTATAGGCGTGGCGTTGCGCGACCGAGGCCAGGAACTTGGCTTCCTCGCTTTGCTTCAACTCGTCCGACAGCCGGTCCAGGAGCGCAGCGACTGAGTGTTCCACCTTGTGCAGCCGCTTGATGAAATTCGTGAAGGCGCGCGTGCGGCTCGAGTATTGGATCTCCTTCTGCCGGGTCGCGACTTCCGCGAGGTTGCGCGGGAACTTGCCGCGCGAACTCCAGAGATCGACCTGAAACACGAGCGCGTCAGGCAGCCGCTCGCCCGTCACGCGCGTGTTCGTGACAAGCCACTGAAGCGGCGTGTTCGAGACGAGGCCGCCATCCCAATAGTGCTCGCCCTCGATCTCGATGGCGGGGAAGCCGGGCGGCAGCGCGCCGCTCGCCATCACATGCTCGGGCCCGATCACCTGCGTCCCGGTGTCGAAATAGACAAGGTTGCCGCTGCGCACATTGACGGCGCCGAGGCTGAGACGCGTCTGCTTGTTGTCGGAGTTTACACGGTCGAAGTCGACGAAGCGCTCGAGCGTGGCTTTGACCGGCCCTGTGTCATAGTAGCTCGTTGCCTCGAGCGTGCCGGGCGGTTGATACCATGGATTGGGGAGTCGTGGGCGGAAGAAGCCCGGCGTTCCGGCGAAGGCCACCATGCCGGCGCTCACCTCATTGACGCGCACACGCGCGGCCTCGCCTCGTCCAAACAGGCCGAAGAGGTCGGCATCGAAGCCCATGGCAGGGGCGGTGATTTCCTCCCAGAACCCGCGCAGCCTGTCGACGCGTCTCTCGGGCGCATTGCCGGCGATGATCGCGGCGTTGATGGCGCCGATCGAGATGCCCACGACCCAGTCGGGATGAAGCCCGGTCTCAGCCAGCGCCTCATAGACACCCGCTTGATAGGCGCCGAGCGCGCCGCCCCCTTGCAGCAGCAGCGCGACGCGCTCGAAGGGGAGTCGCGCTCGCAGGTTCCGGCCCTTGCCCTTGCTCGCTTCGTTTTGGCGCGTGCCAGGCGCGACTGGCGGATTGTCCAAGGGATTCTGCGAAATCGGGGACGTGTGCTCGTGTCAGGAAAGCCATGCGCTGACCGCACGGGCCTGTCTGTGCCTAACGAGGCGTAGAGCCGCTGCTCCTCACGTGCTGATATACTGACGGCCCATGCCGCGCTCCGGTATCATGCGGTGAGTCTAGTCTCGTTGCCTGAACAGATGACTGACCTATACGTAAGGATAGTACCGAGGGAATTTAGAAGCGGGCGGCCTTGAGATCATCCTCAACCTCACTTGCAAAAAGGCGAACGTGGGCCTTCTCGATTTCTCCCGCCGCTCGTTAAGCGGGCCGCCCTTCACCAGAGAGGAACTTTTCGCCAAAAACGGCTGTGTGCTCTCCGTCTAAATTCTCAGAACGAAATATTAGCGCTCTTGATGATCGGCGCCCACTTCTTGACCTCGGTATCGATAAACGCCTTGAGGTCTTCCGGCGTGCCGCCCGCGGCTTCGATGCCGAGCTTTTCAAACAGCTCTTTGGTCTGGCCGGCATGCAGAAAATCGTTGGTGGCGGCATTGAGTTTCTTGACGATTTCAGGCGGCGTGCCGGCGGGCGCCAGAACGGCGTACCACACGCTGGCCTCAAAATCGAGCAGGCCGCCTTCGGAAACGGTAGGCACGTCAGGCAGCCCGGCGAAGCGACCCTTGCTTGCGATGCCAAGCGCCCGCAGCTTACCGTCCTGCACATTAGCCACATAAGCGGCCATCGAATCCATTCCGAGGTCAACATGGCCGCCAAGCAAATCGGTAATGATGCCTACGCTGCCGCGGTATTGCACTTCGCCGAATTTGATCTGAGCGCGATCCTGCAGCAGCTTTCCAGTGATGTGACCTAGCGTCCCGTTGCCGGGAAATCCCGCCGTCAGTTTATCCGGATTGACTTTCGCATACTCAATCAGCTGCTTGAGCGATTTCACCGGGCCATTAGCGCCCGCGACAATGATGACCGGAGATTTCCCGACCAGCACGATATCGCTAAAATCCCGCGCCGGTTCGAAACCGGGGTTCTTGTACATCAGCTGGTTGGTGGCGGCCTGGCCGGTGGTCGCCAGCAGGAGCGTATAGCCATCCGGCGCTGCCCTTGCGACAGTGCTGGCGCCGAGATTGCCGCCGGCGCCGCCACGATTGTCGACGATGATGGGCTGGCCGATCGCCTTGCTGACATGCTCGGCCAGTGCACGCCCAACCACATCGGAGGTCGTCCCGGCGCTGAACGGCACCACTATCGTGATCGGCCGAGCCGGCCACGTCTGCGCCGACACCTGCGATGAGTTGCCAACGAGAGCCAGCAACCAGACAAAGAGCGCGATAAGGCGACGCGAAGCCGCCGCGCCGCTGGTTGTGGCTGTCCGGTGGACGTCAGACCGCATATTCTGGCCGCTTCGGGGTGAAGACATCAAGATTGAGGACCGGTTCATTTCCGATCACCTCGCCCCAATGCGTCACGTTCGATGGAATGACCAAAAGGCCGCCCGGCCCGAGGTCCTGGGTTTTATCGCCGACATGAAACCGGATCCTGCCTGCGATGATATAGACGATCTGTTCGTACGAATGACTGTGGGGCCTCGGCTCATGGCCGGGCATCAGCCGGTGCAGCGCCAGCGTCGCGGCGCTGCCGGAAAATGCCTTACGCTCGACGCCCTCGCGCACCGGTGTCCAGGGCAGCGCCTCCCAATCGACGTTATGTAGATCCACGGTGAACTCCTTCTGCATCAGTGAGCGAAACGACAGCCGTTTGAAACGCTAGTCGAAGATGAACTCCTTGAGGCTCGGCACCCCCTGCCCTTCATAGGCGGTCGAGTTCAGCTTGAGCGAGAGGGCCTTGGCGCAAGCCCTCAGCAGCTTGAGTTGTTCCGGTTCGACCGGCTCGTGAACATATTGCGTGGTGCCGACAATGGCGATCGCGCCGACCAGTTCGCCGCCGAAATTCATTACTGGCGCTGCCACGGCTGAAATGCCGAGCATGGTTTCGTCCATCGCGACTTCGTAGAATTCATGCCTGATCTTTTCCAGCCGCGCGCGCAGGCTTGCGACATCGACGATCGTCCGCGGCGTGAACGAAGCAAGCTTGCGCGCAAAAACGCGCTGCTGAACGGCGGCAGGCGCGTAGGCAAGCGTCACGCGTCCCTGGGCCGAGGCATGCGCCGGCAGCCGATAGCCAAGACGCACCGAGATCGTCACCAGGTTCGGACTGTCCACCACCGCATTGACGATGGCGTCGCCGTTCGCCGGCATGCTCAGGACCACGGTCTGGCGGGTGAGGTCGCGCAGCTTTGCCATATAGGGTTCAGCCAGCCGCCGCAGGTCGAACTGATCGGTGGCCGCCTGTCCCAAATGCACGAGCTTGGGTCCGAGCCGGTAGCATTCGGTCTGGCTGTCCTGATCGACAAATCCAAGCGACCTCAGGGTGGACAGATGACGGTGCATCTTGGCCTTGGTCTCGCCCAGTTGGTTGGCCAGAGCCGTTAACCGCACCGGCTGCGCCGCGGTCGCCAACGCTTCCAGTATCTCGGTCGCGGTGACAACCGATTGAATGAGCTGGCTGCTCCGCTCCGACGTCTCGTCGTCCTCCAGGGTATCGGCCAGAGAATTTATCGGAGCGTTTTTGACCTTTTCCATGGGATCTCCGCTCAGCCGGCCGTCCAGGGATCGAAGCCGTTAAGCGGCGGCGAAACCTTGGGTTCGCTGGCCGCTGCATAGTCCGGAAATTCAGTCTCCGGCATCAACGTCCGATACGATCCGCGACAGAAAATCAGGGGCTCGCCGACCACAAGCCGTTCGAAGCGCAGGACATAGCCGACCAGAATCGCATGGTCACCGCCGTCATACAGCGCATGGGTCCGGCATTCGAAACTTGCCAGCGCGCCCGGAATTAGCGGACACTGGCAATCACGGCCCATCACAAAATCCACACCTTTCCACTTTGCGTCGGACGATGTCGCGAACCGGTTCGACAATGCACCCTGGTCGTTCGCGAGCACGCTGACGGCAAAGACGCCGGAACGCTTGAACGACTCCAGGCTCGGCGAATGACGGGCCAGGCTGAATAAGACCAGCGGAGGATCGAGCGAAACCGAACCGAATGAGTTGGCGGTAAGGCCGATGAAGGCGCCGTGCTCGTTCAGGGTTGAAATGACGGTCACGCCGGTCGGAAAAGTCCCGAGCGCGCTGCGGAACCCTCGCCGGTCGAATACCACCTCGTTCTCATCGATCGAGGGTTGTGTGCTCATCACGGCAAAGCCTCCGGAGTCACGAAGCGCTTCCAATGATCTGGCCGACTGACCTGTTCTTGATAAGTGCCGAGCCGATCGGCGGCCCGCCCGATCAAATCGCCGGCCTTCAGGTTCTTGCGGTCGAGATAGCTCGAAAACTCCTGCAGCATCGTCTGCACCACGGCAAAACCACCGGTGAAGACGGCCGAGCTTACTTGCACGGCGCTCGCACCCGAAAGCAGGAAGCGCGCGATGTCGAGGCCGGTTCTGGCTCCATTGGTTCCGATCAGTGAGAAATCCGCCCCCAACCGGCGGCGGCACTGCACCAGCCAGCGGCAGGTCAACGGCAGCGCCCAGGAACCTCCGAAGGCGGCGTTGGTCCCGAGCATCGGTGACAGCGTCTCGACGTCGGGGACGAATGCCATGAACCGCCCCATGATGGTCACGGCGTCGGCGCCAGCGTCCTTGGCCGCCTGCGCCAGTCCGGCGACATCCTCGCTCTGGCCGGTCAGCTTGACCCAGATCGGAAGCCTGACCGCGGCACGAACGCGCTGGACGATGGCGCGGACGCGATCGCCGTCGCGCTCCAGCACAATGGCGCCGCGGGCCGCTTCATTGCCATGCGGCGCGCCGATGTTCAGCTCCAGAATCCGCAGGCCCGCCTGTTCAACCAAGCGCGCCATCTCGACGCAGCGGTCGAGGTTGGCAAGGATCAGGCTCGCGGCCACATAGGCGTCCCGCCTCGCGGCCTCGCGGTCCAGCACCGTGAGCATCTCGATCCATTGCTCGAATCCTTGTTGCGCCAGCCCCGAACGGCACAGCAGGCTCGCGTCAGGCGGCGGCGTGAAGTTCCACGGCAATGGCCGCCAGGCGCTGTCCAGCAACGTGTAATCGGTGCTGTCCAGCTGGCGCTTGCCGGCTTCGGTCTCGTTGGCCGATTTCGGTATCACAACCGCTGCGCCGGCGGCCAGCGCCTGCCGGACGCCTTCCGCATACATCAGGTGTTCGCCCGCCCCGCAGATCAACGGGGATTTCAGCCTGGTTGCTCCAACGGAAACGCTGGTGTCCTGGACCGCCATCGCGACCTTTCGAAAAAATGTCCGGCCTACCCCGCGGCGACGAGCATTGACTTGAATCCGAGTGACGTCCCCTCGCCGCTCTGACGCGATTCGAGATTGTCAAGCAGTTCGCTGATGCGATCGACGTAGGTATCCTTGTCATAGATATCATACAGTGTGCCGGCAAGCCGCACTGGATCGCCGGAATAATAGCGCTCGTACAATTGCTGACGGCCCGAGAATGACGACACCGCGGCATCGAATGCGAGACGGAATAGCTTGATGCGATAGCGCGAGTCGGCGTTGGCCGCCTGGAAATAGGATTCAACGTCCTTGCCGACGGGACCCGACAGTTCGGCAAAGGACGGTACCGCGACCAGGCCGCCGGCGCCGAGAAGCTGGATGATTTCGCACATCCGGATGAACATCTTCGGGAACATCATCCGGATAGTCCATAGCGGCATCGCGGCCGGCGTCATGAAGCCTTGCGCATTCGGCTTCGCATCGACTTCGCTGGCGCGCAGGCAGGCGCGCACGAACTCGGTATATTGGATGAGTTCGGCCAGCATGCCCTGAACATGCAGATGCGCATCAACCTTGGTGGAGCGCACCATCGCAAACGCCACCGCCATCATGAACTCGGCCTTGGCCAGATTCTTGGTGGAGAACTGATGCATGATTTGTGGCATCGCGCCGGTGCGATTGTAGAGGCCGTTGCACATTTCGGCGTCGCGATAGATGAAGACCCGCTCCCATGGGATCAGCACATTGTCGAAGATCACCATCGCATCAGTCTCGTCGAGCCGCGACGAGAGCGGATAGTCCATCGACGATCCTGGATTCTCATGGATCACCGACGGCCGACAAATGAACCGCAGACCCGGCGCGTTGACCGGAACCGCGAAGCCGAACGCATAGGGCTTGGCTTCCTCGCTGTTGGCGAGATAGGTCGAGGGCATCACCAGCAGATCGTGCGAATAGGCGCACAGCGTCGCCACCATGCGGGCGCCACTGACCACGATGCCGGCGTCGGTTTCCTTGACGATCTTGGCCGCGAGATCTTTGTCCTGCTTCTCCACCGGCTTGGAGCGATCGACCTGCGGATTAATCAGGGTATGCGTCATCGCGATATCGTGGTCGCGGCAGTGCTCGTAATACTTCCAGATATTATCTGCGTATTTCTTTTCCGTCCGGCCGAACATATCCGACGCGGAAGCGAAGCCGGTGAGCGTAATATTCATGAAATCCGGACTACGTCCGAACATCCCGCAGGTGGCGTCCATCCAGGTCTTCACCATGCCTCGTCGGCGCACCAGATCGTCCACGCTCTTGGGCTGGATGAAGGACAATCCGACCCGCTCGCCGTTTAGTGGCGATTTGTAGGTCATGGTGTCCAGCAGCTTCGGATCGTGCTGCATGTCGTACAGTTCGGCCATGGTATAGGCCGCGCCGGCAAACCGCCGATCCTTGGTCACGTCGGCGATCAATTCGCCATCGATCCACATCTGGCGCCCGTCGCGCAGCGACTCGATGTACTCTTTGCCGGTACGAATACCCATAACCACTCCCGATCAGATTTCAGGCGTCGACGCCCTCGAAGACGATGAGGCCATATCCGGTCAACATCGGCGCATAGTAGTGGCGATGGATTCGGCGCACTTTTTCACCAAGCGCCGACCGCATAGCAAGCCACATGATCATTTCCACCGACTCGGCACCGCCGCGCTCCATGTAGTCGTGGTGCCTGAGTTTCACGAGTTCCTGCGGATCGTGCTCAAGCAGGTCGAGGAACTCGTTATCCCACTCTGGATTCATGAAACCGAAGCGATCGCCGTGAAGCTGGTGCGACATGCCGCCGGTCGCGACTACGAGTACGCGCAGATCCTTCGGATAGCTCTCGACCGCGCGGCGGATTGCCTGCCCAAGATGAAAGAAACGCTTCGGCGTGGGCAACGGATGCTGAATGACGTTGGCCGCAAGCGGCACCAGCGGTGCCGGCCATCGATTGTCGGTCAACAGCGGCAACACTGACAGGATGCCGTGGTCCACTGTCATCTCGTGACAGATGGTCGGATCGAATTCGTCCTCGACCAGGCTCTGGGCGAAATGCCAGGAAAAATCAGCGTCGCCCGGCAGATCCGGAAGATCGCGCTTGCCCCAGCCTTCGTCGGCCTGCGGATGCTTGTCCGACACGCCGAGCGCGAAGGTCGGATAGGCATCGAAGAAAAAGCGATTCATGTGATCGTTGTACACGGCGACAATGAGATCCGGCTTCAATCTGTCGAGCCAGGCCTTGGCCGGTGCATAGCCGTCATAGAGCGGCGCCCACATCGCATCCTTTTGCAGACCCCTGTCATAGGAATGCGCGATGGAGGGCGCGTGCGAACATCCGATACCGCCGACAATGCGTGCCATCTCAATGCTTCCTTTCCACGGCGGAACCCTGCTTGCCGGGGCGGGTCTGCATGAATTGCTCCAGGCTCTCTCCGCGCATCTGCGCGCCCATTTGCAGAAGGTTCTGCCCCACCGCGCCGCCGACCTTGATCAGGACGTAGATATTGCCGCCCGCGGCAACGAGGCCTTTCCAGTCCCGCTTCGCAACCAGATCGATTTCAGCGTCGGTCAATCCACATGCCTTCATGTAGGCATGCTCGTCTGCTCGGAAGGCGTCGCGGTTGGCTTCGTCGGTCAGCGACATTGCAAACTTGTTGATGCGGTAGCCTTGGCGCGAGCGGGCTCCGGTAAACACGGTAGCGCCTGCAATCGGCGTGTCGCGGTAAGTCGCGGTCATGGACCATCCATACTCTAGTATCGAACACTGATACTGTATCTTTTATAACGATACAACATTTCAGAGATAGATAGCATCGTCAACCTCCCATATCGATTTGACAGACTGTTACTCCTTACCTACTGTCATTTTTGCGATACTACGTATTGCAGCACAAAACCAAAGAATGAGAGTTTCAGTGGTCAGCGGAAGTCAGGGCCAATCAACCTATGCGCTCGCCGTCGACATCGGCGGTACGTTCACCGACGTGGTTCTGCGGAGCGGCACCGGCAAAACCTGGGTCGACAAGACACTCACAACGCCGGAAAGCCTCGACATCGGCTTCTTCCGCGCCGTCGACGCCATCCTGACCAAGGTCGGAATTACGCCTTCTACAGTGAATGACGTCGTGGTGCATGCCACCACAGTGGTCACCAACGCGGTGATTGAGCGCAAGGGGCCAATCACGGCGCTGCTGGTGACCGAAGGCTTTCGCGATATCCTGACCATCCGCGACGAGCATCGCTACGAGATGTTCGATCCGCAGATCGAATTCCCCGTGCCGCTGGTGTCGTCTGAATTCACCTTCGGCATCCGCGAACGCGTGGCCGCTACCGGCGAAATGCTCAAGCCGCTCGATCGCGCCAAAGCCGAGGCCGTCGTCCGGGAACTCCGCGCAAAAAAAGTGGTTTCGGTCGCGGTCTCGTTCCTCAATTCGTTCCTCAACCCCGAGAACGAGCGCGCGATGCGCAAGTTGCTTGAGGAACTGGCGCCCGAAATCTATGTCTCCATTTCCTCCGAAGTGGCCCCCCTGATCCGCGAATATCCGCGCACCTCCACGGTCGTGATGAACGCCTATACGGTGCCGATCACGCGGCCCTATCTCGATGCTTTGACCCGCGGGCTGAAGCAGCGCGGCTTCGCCAACGATCCCCTGATCATGCTCAGCAATGGCGGCGTGATCGGCGTCGACGTGGCCGGCCGCTTTCCGGTGCGGATGGTCGAGTCTGGCCCCGCGGCCGGCGCGCTGGCCGCGACCTATTATGCCGAGGTGCTCGGGCTTGACCGGCTGCTGTCCTTTGATATGGGCGGCACCACCGCAAAAGCCTGCGTGATCGAAGACCGGCGGCCACTGGTGACCGGACATTTCGAGGTCGACCGCATCTATCGTTTCAAGACCGGGAGCGGCCTGCCGATCCTCATTCCATCCGTCGACATGATCGAGATCGGAGCCGGCGGCGGCAGCATCGCATTTGTCAGTGATCTCGGACTGCTGAAGGTCGGCCCACAAAGCGCCGGTTCGACGCCAGGTCCGGTAGCCTATGGCCGCGGCGGGGAAAAGCCGACCGTCACCGACGCCGATCTGGTGCTCGGCTATCTCAGCGCCGATAGTTTTCTCGGCGGCGAGATGAAACTCGACCTCGCCGGCGCCACGCGGCAATTGACGATCTTGGCCGATCGTCTCGGCACTTCCGTCGGCGACGTCGCCGCTGGCATCTATCGCGTTGTCGGGGAATCGATGACCGCGGCCGCGCGCGCCCATGCCGCGGATCGCGGCATCGACTATCGCGGGCTACCATTATTCGCGTTCGGCGGCGCCGGCCCGGCACACGCCTGTTACGTCGCCGAATTGCTCGAAAGCCCGATGGTGATCTATCCGCCGGCGGCCAGCGTGTTGTCCGCATTTGGTACGCTAGTCACCCCTCCGCGGCTCGACCTGGGTCAAGGCGCGCTGGCACGGCTTTCCGCCCTCGACTGGGGCGTCGTCGACAAGATCGCCAACCAGCTTGTCGATGATGCGCGCAAGGGACTGGCGAGCGCCGGCTGCCGGGATAGCGACATCGAGTTCCAGTTCGGCGCCGACATGCGCTATCTCGGTCAGCAGAATGAAGTATCCGTCACGCTAGACGCCGATCCCCGCGCGCGGCACGATGCTGCATGGCTGCGCCAGGCGTTCGAGCAGGCTTATGAGAAGCTCTACAGTTTCCGGCTGCCGGAAGTCGACGTCGAGGCGGTGATCTGGCGCCTTATCGCCACCGGCCCGGCGGCTTCGCGCGACAGCATTCCGGATTTCAATCCGCCCTCCGAGCGGCGCGTCAAGACACGGAAAGCTCGCTTCGACGGACATGACGTCGATACCCCGGTCTATGCGCGCAGCGAACTCGCCCTCGGCCAAAAGATTGACGGCCCGGCGATCATCGAAGAGCGTGAGACAACGATTATTATTCTTCCCCGATGGCATGCGACGGTCGATCCCACCGGCTGCATCATGGCGGTCAAAGGATGAGCAGGATGGACGGTATCGAGCTTGAGATTCTCTGGAGCAACCTGATCAGTATTGTCAGCGAACAGGCGAAGGCGCTGCAGCGGATCGCGTTCAGCCCCGTGGTGCGCGAGGCCGGAGATCTTGCCAACGCGTTGTTCGATACCGAAGGCCGCATGGTGGCACAGGCCATCACCGGTACCCCCGGCCACATCAACTCGCTCGCCGCCGCCGGCAAGCATTTCGTCAAGGAATTCCCGCCGGAAACCCTGCATCCCGGCGATGTCCTCATTACCAATGACCCCTGGCTTTCGGCCGGCCACTTCTTCGATATCACCGTGATGCTGCCGGCCTTTCACCGCGGCGCACTGATCGGGTTTTTCGGCTCGACCATCCATCATACCGATATCGGCGGCTATGGTGTCGGCGCGGGCGCGCGCGACATCCATGAAGAAGGCCTGTGGCTCCCGCTTCTCAAGCTCTATGAAGCCGGAAAGCCGAACAAGGTGCTGCATGACATAATCCGCGCCAATGTGCGCACGCCGGACCAGGTGTTCGGCGATCTCGCCGCGCAGATTTCCAGTGGCAAGCTCGCCTGCAGCCGGCTGTCGGTGCTGTTGGAGCGCCAAGGTCTGGACAACATCGAAGTGCTGGCGCAGGAGATCATCAGCCGATCGGAGACCGCCACACGCAACGCCATTCGCAAGCTCAAGCCCGGCACCTTTCACGGCGAAAGCAGCTTCGACGTTCCCGGCGGCGATATCGTCACGCTGAAAACCGCGGTGACCGTCGATACCGATGCGGGTTCGATAGTGATCGATTTTTCTGGAAGCTCCGGTCCAAGCCCGTACGGCATCAACGTGGTGCTGAATTATACCCACGCCTACAGCACGTTCGCGATCCGCAGTTGTCTCAATCCCGAACTGCCGAACAATTTCGGTAGCCTTGCGCCGATCATGGTCCGCGCTCCCGAGGGGTGCATTGTGAATTGCAAGTATCCCTCACCGGTCAATGCGCGCCATGTCGTCGGCATGTATGTGCCGATGCCGATCCTCAAAGCGTTGCATCATGTCATGCCGGATCGGGTGCTGGCGGAAGGCAGCGGCGCGGTCTGGACCATGCAGATCCAGGGCAAGAATCTCGACGGCTCTCCCTTCACCAGTTCGATGTTCAATTACTCTGGCGGCATGGGCGCGCGCCGCCACAAAGACGGCCCAAGCGCGACCTGTTATCCCACAGGCGTCGCCGCGGTTCCGGTCGAAATCCTCGAAGCCTCCATGCCGATCCTGTTCACGCGCAAGGAATTGCACCCGGGCACCGGCGGCAAAGGCGCCAGCCAGGGCGGCGACGGCCAGATAATCAGCTTCAACATGCGCACCACCAGCGAATGGCTGCTCAATGCCGTTACAAGTCGCACGACTTTAGCCCCGGAAGGGCTCGAAGGCGGCGAACCCGGAATGGCCGGCCGCTTCCTGATCAATGGCAAGCCGGTCAGCAATGCACGCAAGATCGTCATGCAGCCGAATGACGTGGTGACGCTGGATACGCCGGGCGGCGGCGGCTACGGCCGGGCGGCGGCCTTGCCCCGGGCCACCGAATGATCTCGAATTGCTGCTATACGTTCTAACTCAAAAAACTACGGCCAACGCGCCACACCTCACCGGGAGGAGACTGATGATATCCACCAAAAACCTATCCGTGCTTGCGGCACTCGCGGGCGCGCTGCTGTCATCGACAGGCGCCTTGGCCCAGATATCGGACGATGCAGTCAAGATCGGCGTCCTGACGGACATGTCGGGACCGGCATCCACTCCCACCGGGCAGGGTTCGGTCACCGCGGCGCAAATGGCAGTCGATGATTTTGGCGGCAAGGTATTGGGCAAGCCGATCTCGATCATCGTCGGCGACCACCAGCTCAAGCCGGACATCGGATCCGGCGTCGCGCGGCGCTGGTACGACACCGAGCAGGTCGATCTGATCGTCGACGTACCAGTCTCGGCGGTTGGTCTGGCGGTGCAAGGTGTCGCCAACGAAAAACACAAGATGCTGATTACCCATTCGACCGGGTCCGCGGACTTCCACGGCAAATTCTGCTCGCCCTACACCCTGCAATGGGTGTTCGATACCCATGCACTTGCCGTCGGCACCGCCAAGGAAGTGGTCAAGCGCGGCGGCGATAGCTGGTTTTTCATCACCGACGATTACGCCTTCGGTCATTCGCTCGAACGCGACGCGACCGCCGTGATCACCAAGAATGGTGGCAAGGTGGTCGGTTCGGTGCGCCCGCCCTTTGCGACGCCCGATCTGTCATCCTTCGTGCTGCAGGCCCAGGCCTCCAAGGCCAAGATCATCGGCATTGCTGCCGGCCCGCCCAACAACACCACCGCGATCAAGACCGGCGGCGAATTCGGCATCTTCAAGGGCGGCCAGCAGATGGCCGGCCTGCTGGTGCTGATCACCGATATTCAAGCACTCGGACTTCCCGCAGCCCAAGGCTTGTTGCTGACCACTTCCTTCTATTGGGACATGGACGACAAGACGCGGGAATGGTCGAAGCGCTACTTCGCAAAGATGAACCGGATGCCGACGATGTGGCAGGCCGGCGTCTATTCCTCGGTCATGAATTACCTCAACGCCGTCAAGAATTCCGGAACGGATGAACCGCTCAAGGTGGCGGCGAAGATGCGCGAAAAGCCGATCGAGGATTTCTTCTCCCGTAACGGAAAACTTCGCGAGGACGGCCTGATGGTCCACGATCTCATGCTGGTGCAGGTCAAGACCCCGGAAGAATCCAAATATCCGTGGGACTATTTCAAGATCCTCACCCATATTTCCGGCGACGAAGCTTTCGGACCTCCGGATCCCGCTTGTTCACTGGTCAAGAAATGACAAAGTAAGGATTCAGCGGACTTGCCTGGCCGAGCAGAGCCTCGGCGTCCTTGGCGCGTATCCGCTCCCAATCAGATGTTACGACGATCAAAAGTCCCACTCACTCGGGCACGACGGCCTTCGCATTGTCACCTGAAAAAAGTGCCGGCACGTCGAACTTGCCGGTCTGCAAGTCATATCTGCAGCGCCAGCCGTTCACCACGCCGGTCTGTATAGGTTTGCGACCCTTGACGTCGGCATCCCCCGACAGGGAGATCAAAAGATAGCGGTTCGCCGGCCAATCGACGCCGAGCCCGCGATAGTTCTCCTCAGGCCGCTCCAGCAGGTACGCCGAGGTGTGATACTCCGGCGCCTTCACGAGCTTTCGCCAGTCGGGCCGGGCCTTTAGATAGTCCCACGCCAGGTCGCCGAGCGGCTTCTTGCTCGCGCGCAAATAGCCCTGCGGCGTGAGGTGGTACAGATGGAGCGTGGAGGTGCCCGAGCCGATCTTTTGCACGCGAACGATCCATATCAGATCGTTGGTGAAGATAAAATCCGCGGGATAGTCGGCCGGCTCAGGATCAAGCAGCTTGAACGTGCCCTGCCGGCGCACCCAGAACTGCCATCTCCAGTCGTCCGTATCCGTGTCCAGGTATTGCTCGATCGCTACCGCGCCGTCCGGCGATTTCCGGGTGTATTTCTCTTCGATCTTGTAACCCGCGGGCGGAGCCGCCGGCTGCGCGGCGGTCGCCCCACTGCAGACGCCGATACTGCAGGCAACGAATAGGCCGATCCAAGATGTCCTACCCTTCATTTTGGTTCCTTTGATCCGGTCACGCAATTAGTCGCGCATTTCCCGATCGAGTTCATTGTGTCGGCCACTTCCGATTTGCCCCGATCAGCGGACATCGTCAGACCACTACGCTATTTCGGTTTCGTGCCACAGGCGGACTCATGCACCGCAGCGACGGGCCGCCTATACGGCCCTTCCGATCAACGGCTTAGAATGACTCTAGTTTAGAAGGAGTCTTTTTGCGGGTTCGGCGGCGAGCGATTACCAAAGGCGCTAGATTCCGATCATTGGCCGAGACGCATCGATGCGAGCGGGAAATGCCTCTGGGTGGCGTCATGCCACTGTCTTTGCATTCGCATTACTCTGCCCTGGCGGCGCTGCGCGCGCGGAGGGGGCCGAGTCTTGGAAGGAAATCGAGACCAAATACATTTTCGGCTTCACCACCGGCTCCGGTATCGGCATCGAGGGCGAGAAGGAATTTACCGTCGATAGCATCGGCCGGTTTGGCAAACGTGATGGCCATTATGCCGCGACCGAAACCAAATTTGAGTACGAGTTCACGCCCTCCCAGTTTATCCAGATCGAGTTTGGCGCGCTTGGCTCGACACACAATATCGGTGGCGTGGCCGATCTCGATAGCCGCAACGCCGCGGCGTTTGCTGGCGGTTTCGCTGAGTTTCGCTATCTCGCGCTCGAGCGCACGTCGAACAATCCGTTTTCCGTCACGCTCGCTTTCGAGCCGAATGTGCGGCTGATCGACGAGACCAGCGGCGAGCATGTGCACAATTACGAGTTCGAAACCGCCGTCAACGCCGACGTCGAGCTCCTGCGCAACCGCCTCTATGCGGGGTTCGATTTGCTGTACGAGCCGGAGGTCACCTGGACCGCGACGGGTGATACCATCCGCGAAGCGACCCTTGGCGGTTCGGCAGCGCTTTCGCTCCGCATCACCCCCGATGTGCTGGTGGGCGCTGAAGTCTGGTATCTGCGTCACTACGACAGCCCGACATTTTCCGCCTTCACCGGCGACGCCATCATGCTGGGCCCGACGCTGTACGTCCAGCTCACGCCGAAAATGTTCATGATCGCTGCCTGGAACTGCCAGGTATGGGGCCGTGAGGTCGGCAATTCCCTGCCGCTCAATCTTTCGGAATTTCAGCGCAATCGTGCGCGCCTGAAATTTGCTTGGGAATTTTGATCCCTGTCCATCGAAGGAGCGCCTATGTTTCACCACATGCTGATGCCGATACGCCTGACCTTGGCTGCCGCTTGCGCGATCGCGCTGCTGCATGCGGCGCCCGCGCTTGCGCAGCAGGCCGCGGAAGTTCATCTCAACTATTCCAACGGCGCGTTCCAGCCGAACGAGGTGCGTGCGCCCGCGGACAGGCCTGTGGTATTCCGGGTCAAGAATCTCGACAGCAAGGCGATGGAGTTTGAAAGCAAGTCGCTGCGGGTGGAAAAAGTCGTCGCCGCGAAAAGCGAGGGCGTGATCAATGTGCGGCCGCTGAAGCCCGGCCGCTACGAGTTCTACGACGACTTCAACGAGAAGGCGCGCGGTGCGCTGACCGTGCAATAGGAGACAACACCAAGGTGCTCGCAGCGCTCATCATCGTCTTCCGCGAGGTATTTGAGGCCGGCTTGATTGTCGGCATCGTGCTTGCGGTCACACGCTCAGTTCCGCGTCGCAATCGCTGGATTGGCGGCGGGGTCCTGGCGGGCGTCGCCGCGGCCTGCCTCGTCGCCGCCTTTGCCGGCGTGCTGTCGCAATTGTTCGAAGGGATGGGGCAGGAGCTGTTCAACGCTGCCATTCTTGCCATCGCGGTGATCATGTTGACGTGGCACAACGTGTGGATGGCGCGACATGGCAAGGAGATTGCCGGAGAAATGCGCGCGATCGGGCAGGCGGTGGCGGAGGGAAGCAAGTCGCTGCTGGCGCTGGCTGTGGTGGTCGCGGTCGCTGTCTTACGCGAAGGCAGTGAGGTCGCTCTTTTCCTCTATGGCGTCGCCGCATCCGATGGCGGCGCGGCCGCAAGCCTCACCATCGGAGCCCTCATGGGTCTCGCGCTTGGCGTCGCCGTCTGCCTCCTGACCTATTTCGGGCTGATGCGCGTCCCTCCGCGCGCGTTGTTCGCCACCACGACCGTCCTGATCACGCTGCTCGCGGCCGGCATGGCGACGCAGGCCGTGGCGTTCCTGCAACGCGCCAACTGGCTCACGCCGCTCGATACCGTTATGTGGGACAGCGGCTGGCTGCTGTCGGAGTCGAGCATTGTGGGCCGCGCCCTGCATACGCTCGTGGGCTACACCGACCAGCCGACGGGAATGCAGATCGTGATCTATCTCGCCGTGATTCTGGTCACGGTCATGCTGATGCGGCTTGTCGGATCAAAACGACGCCAACACGCCATCGCGGCGGGCTGACCTTCGGGCCTGGTCGGCATTCGCGATGCCATGATGCGCACCAGCTGCACGCCCGAGATCATGGGAGATGCGGGCTATGTCATCCTCACGAAGTCCGTCGCGCGAGTTCACTGGACCGTTCTGTATCGATGACAAGCTGCTCTATGCCAGCGGAGTGCGTGATTTCGATCGCGTCGATGCCTAGGTCCGAAATGTCGTCGGACTTCTTCGTGTGGCGACGACAACATGCCGCCGCCTGGCGTCACGGTAATGCCCCTGCGCTGGGCCGCAGACGCGCCAGGCGCGTTTCACGGTTCATTGCAGAACCCATAGTCGGGCCTTTCGCGGATGGGGGCACGCCTGGGTTCGCTTTGGCCGCTCCCTTGTGACCGGGCGCAGCATCGCATTAATATCCGACATATGTGCAAAATTGGCTTGCTTGAGAAAACACCCCCGTGCCCGTCAGTTTTCAGGAAATAGTGGAAGCGTTCGAATTCGCTGGAATGAGCGGAGGCCTCGGCGAATATCGGGCCATCCTGTGCCGGCGCACTGGCAAGATCTATGTGCATGCGGAGTTTTCCGATCTGGCGGAGTTCAACGATGAGCTGCCCGATGGCGTCGAGGATGAAGAGAAATATATCGACATCCCCGATAAGCGGGAGATCGGTCTCGGCAAGCCGCTGGCGCTGGATTTTGCGCGCGAAGTTCTGCCGGGCGACCTCGACGAAGTCCGATACATCTTCAGCAGGAAAGGCGCCTACAAAAAATTTCGGACGCTGGTGACGCGAAGGGGTGTCCTCGATCGGTGGTACGATTTCGAATCCAAGGCCACGGAGCGGGCGTTGCGCCAATGGTGCGAGCAGAATTCGATCGAAGTCACCGGCTGAGACGAGATTCAGCGTCAAGCCTGGAGAGTGCGCGCTTCGCGCCCAATCGTGACGGTCCATGACATCAGTGTGACGCCGCTTTCACAAATGCTGGCACCCGCCTTGAAATTTTTCCACCCACCATTTGTCGCGGAGCAGAACTGCTTGACATGGCAAGCTCGAACCCGGAAGTATCATTTCAACCTCTGCTCAACATCGGATTAGCATACACGCCTGACATTCGCATCACATCAGATCGGCAAGACCGAGGAGGAACCATCCATGCAGACTTCATCCGTCTCTGCCGATCAGGTATCCGCAGTGGCCGCATTGATCGACCGGCAGCCCATGGGAACACCGACCGCGCTCGACCCGAGCGATCCGGGCCATCGCGGCCATTCCCTATCAGATCATCGGCACCCCCGGTCAGCCGATCAGCGGCGCGCAGCTGGTCGCCCAGATTTTCTTCGTCACCGACAGCGGCACCATCACCGTTCCGATGAACTCGACCTACACCAAGAATTTCGCGAGCAAGGTGACGCTGGACAACGTGGGCGGTCGATTTCGGCAGCAACGGCATCACCTCGGTCAAGCTGACCCAAGGCGTCACCTTCGGCGCAGATAAAACATTCGCCCGCATGATCGGACTGGCGCCGCTCTACGGCCAGCTCGTCAGCCGCGCCCGGGTGCCGATCGCGCCGCTGGCGCAGGGCAGCCTCGATCCCGCCGCCGCGGTCAAACAGGATTATCAGGCAATCGACGTCGAGATCTGGGCGGCGCGCTTCCTTGCCGATTTCGACCGGCTGCTCGGCGCCGCGCCGGCGATCGACGCGATCCCCTCGCTTCGCCTGCAATTCGCCAGGCTGATCGCCGCCAAGGCGACGCTGCAGGGCGCGATTCCGACGGATCTCGCGAGCATCTTCAAGGTCAATCCAGATCCGAAGATCGGCCCGCCAATCCCGCGCGCAGTGACCGATCCCAAACTGGCCGATGGCCTGGTTGAGGCCAGGCGCGTGTTCGGCGCGGCGCTTGGCGTCTCGCTCGGCTCGGCCTGGGCAACAGCTGCGATCGTGCAGTATGACGCAGCCGTCGACAGCAGCTGGACGCGCAGCGCCGATCCGGCCGGCACCGCGGCGCTTTACGGCGAGGCGCTCTCCAAGGCGGGCGTGTCGCCCGACCGGCCATGGCGGCTCGCTGCCGGAAAAGTCTCGCTGTCCGACAAGCAACCGTTCCTCACCCTGCCGCTGTCCGTCAGCGATCCCGGCGCGCAGAAGAACGTCGAGCTCGATCTCACCTACGTGACGTCGAACGTCGAAATCCATCGCAAGGCGGTTGCCCTGGCGCCGGGCTATACGAGATCCGACTGGCTGGCGATGACGCCGGTGCTGGACGGCACCAAGACCAAAATGCCGGCTGCGCTCTCGGTCGATCTCGGCAAGACCGAGGTGCCGATCCCGCTGAAAGCATTCCCTGGCCTGCCGCTGCTCGTCACCCAGACTGGACTGGCGGACGCCAACGAGCCGGCCACGTTCGCGGGCGCGCCATTGTGGAGCTTCCGTCTCGTCTATGCGCATGAGCACGCGGCGCAGGACCAGGTCGGCGTCACCATCGATCTCAATCTCAGCCCACCGCGGATGCAAGCGCTGGGCGTTCCCGCAACGCAGGATTTGTTCACCGCGCTCGCCCAATACGTCGCGGTCGCCGACGAACTCAACGGCCTGCTCGCAGGACTGACCGACGCCACCAGGCAGGTGGCGCCGACGGTGCTGACCGCAGCGGTCACCACCGCCGCCGATCTCGCCATCGCGGTGGCCGGGCTGTGGACGACGCGGCTGGCCAACGGCACGACCGGAAGTTTCTCCGGCGGCGGCGACGATTGGATCGCGAGCCAAACCTGTCCGTTCCACGCCGTCGTCACCTACCAGCCGCACACGCGGGTGGTGGTGAGCTACACACTGTCCCGCCTTGTCGACGCCATTGGCGCTGGAATCGGCTGGCCGACCGTTCGCTGCCGCAAGCCGGACGGCGGCTGGACCGTCTTCGACGTGGCGTCGACCGGCAGCGACAGTCAGACCTATCAGCCTCATGGCGGGCCGATGCTGGTGACGGAGTGGCCGCACTTCGAGCTGACCTGGCCCGGCCTGAACGTCGGCGCGGTGCAGAATGCGCGCGCCAGGCTGGACGTGGTCCGCAATGCCGACCTGCTTGGCGTAACCGGCCCGGCAACCGCGGACCGCTTCGTCTATCGCCCCGCCACGGTGACGGCGAGCGACATCGTGACGCCGGGAATCACCTGCGGCACGACGCTGTCGATGACCGGCGCGACGCTGACCGCGGCGCTGCAGGCCGCGTTCGACGCCCTATTCCCGCCGGCGAACCGGCGCGGCGATCTCAAGCTGACGCTTGGCCTGTTCTACGGCCATACCCTGGTCGCCGGCCCCGATCCGCTGGTCAGCGAGTTGGCGGCCGGCCTGATACCCGACATTACGCTCGATGGCGCGACCGCAGCGACGGCCGCGGGCGCGCTCGTGGCATGGCAGGGCCGCGTCA
>Ga0210396_10001548_pt1 | contig 24721 bp, 23 predicted proteins | sample IncBWH17OmetaG_FD_155466 | JGI IMG/M metagenome (GOLD analysis project Ga0210396, IMG submission 155466) | Forest soil microbial communities from Barre Woods Harvard Forest LTER site, Petersham, Massachusetts, United States - Inc-BW-H-17-O ... | reverse complement strand
AGTGCCGGGGCATCCTGTGCGACCCGGGCGAGTGCCCACCCCCGTTCCAGGGCGGCGAACCCGTCCTCGACCTGCCCGTGCATGAACGCGACGCCTGCGATTATCGACACGATGCGGGGGATCAGCGCCGTGGCGCCGGCCTCTTCGGCGATCTCCAGCGCCCGGTTCAGCGCCGTGCGGCTGGCCTGAAGCTGTTCCTCCGCCCACCACAGGAAGGTATTGGCGTAGTCGAGCAGGGCCTCGGCATGATCGAATGACGGCGGAGCCTGCTCGAACAGCCGCAGCGCCTCCTCCATCAGCGGCAGCCCGGCATCCGGCGCATCGTCCGCTCGGGAGACCGCGGCGCGGTGGCGGACGACCGCGGCGCGGTGGCGGACGACCGCGGCGGTAGTGGGGTCGGGGTGGCCAGCGAACCGGTGGTAGGCCTCCTCGGCAACGATGCCGGCGCGCACGCTGTCGCCAGCGCGATAAAGCGCGTCGATGGCCCGTACGGACAACCGCGGCACGGCGATTCCGGCCGCGGCTGCGGCATCGGGCTGGGCCTCGGACAGCTCGACGGCCCGTTGCCAGTGCGCCGCGGCCTCGGCGCAGCCGCACACCTGCTCGGCGGCTTCCGCCGCCGCGATCCGGGCCGGGAGCTCCTCAGCCGGGCGGCCTGCAGCCTGCCAGTGCCCGGCCACCTCCGCGGCCGGCGCCTGGTCATCGGCCAGCGCCTGCGCCGTGCGCTCGTGCAGCATCACGCGCTCCCCGGGCAACAGCCCAGTAGCCACTGCCTCGGCTAGGAGCGCATGCCGGGGCCGGTGCCCTCCGCCGGAGATGTCCTCGGCGAGCAGCCGGGCTTCGGCCAGCTCTCGCAACCCCCGTCGTACCGCCTCGACCTCCAGCCTGGTGACCGCGGCTAGCAGATCCTCAGCCAGGCTCCGGCCCGCGACCGCCAGACCCGCCAGCACCGCCTGCGCCTCCTCCGCGCAGCGGCCGGTCCGCGCCGCCAGCAGCTCCGCCAGCCGAGCCGGCAAGCCCGCCGGAACCCGCAGCCCGCCCCCGGCCAGGCCGGCCAGTCCGGCGGCCACCAGCTGCTCAGTGAAAAACGGGTTCCCCTCCGCTCGCGCAAACAGCTCCTCGGCCACCTGCGGCGACACGGGGCCGCCCGCCAGCGCGGCGGCCTGCCCGGCTACCTCCGCCCGCGACAGCGGGCCCAGCCGGATCTCCTCGGTCCCCGCATCGGCACGTGCCTGCGCCAGCCAGCCCGCCACATGCGCCGGCAGCGGTGCCTCATCCCCCCGGCACGTCGCCACGACCCGCACTGGCCCCCGTCGTCCGGCCCGCACCAGGAAGGTCAGAAAGTCCAGCGTCTCGCTATCCGCCCAGTGCACATCTTCTACCACCAGCCCCATCCCTGGCCCGGCCCTCTCGGCCACCGTGGCCAGCAACTCCGCCACCCCGCCGAACAACCGCTCCCGGCGCCACTCAACATTCCGGGCAGCCGAGGCCGTACCGCTACCCGGACCCAGCCCCGGCAGCAACCGCACCACTTCGTCCCGTACATATCCAGGGGCGACGTCCAGCGCGACGGTCAGCAGCCTGCCGCCCTCCAGCCTGGCCAGCTCACCCAGCGCATCCCCCACCGGCAGCAGCGGCAGCGTGCCTGCCAGCGGCAAGCACTCCCCTCGCACCATTACCATTCCCGCCGCTGCGGCCCGGTCCGTCCCTTCCTCCACAAACCGGGTCTTGCCTACCCCCGCATCCCCCACCACCAGCACCAGCCGCACATCGCCGCCCAGCGCTCCCAGCAGTTGGGACAACTCACGCTCACGGCCAACAAAGCCCACCGGGCCCGCCATGCGTCCAGCCCACCAGCCCGGACCCCTCCGGTCAACCCCTTCCCACTGCGAAGATATGGATGACTGGGCGAGGAGCCAGATATGAAGCCGGTGTACCCGGTCATTACAGGTGGCGCACGTCGCGACCAAGCCAGCGTTGGATGCGGGCAGCCACGAATTCGGACTTGTGGCCGGTCAGGTCGGTCGAGGGCGCCTCGAAGGTGCCGGTGGGGGGCCGGCCCGCCGGGAAGGTCAGGTCGAGCCGAGCCACCTGGCAGTGCCCGAACTCCATGTAGACCTGACCGCGGCCGTCGTACTGCACCGGTGACTTGCGACCGGCCTGCCGGGCGATGATCGCCGCGGCCACGACGGCTGCCTGTCCTTCGGCGAACACGCCAGCCTTAGGCGTGCCCACGCTGGTGACGTCACCGACAGCGTAGACGCCGGGGAACACCGTCTCGAGGGTGTGTGGGTTCACCGGGATCCAGCCGTCGGCGCACAACCCTGATGCCTGGACCACCGCCGGTGCCTGGTGCACCGGCACGCCGAGGAACAGGTCGTAGGGGATTTCACCGCCATCAGCGAGCCGGGCCACCTGGCGAGCGGGGTCGAGTTCGCGCACCACCTGGCTGGGATACAAGCGGATGTCCCGTTCGGCAAAAGCAGCCAGTAGTGCTTTAGAGGCGCCCGGTGACGGCGGGATGGGCGCGCCGAGGGGTGTGACCAGCGAGATCTCCGACCTGTCTCGCCGGCCCCGGTCGGTGAGGTAGTCGTGCATGAGCAGCGCTACCTCGCTCGGCGCCGGCGGGCACTTGAACGGGGTGGAGGTCACCCCGACTACCACGCGGCCGCCGTCGAAGGCCGCCAGCACGTCACGCACAGCCAGAGCGCCGGGCATCGAGTAGAACTCGTAGCCACCTTCCACCAGCCCGGGGGTGGCCGCCGGGTCGAGGTCGGCCCCCAGAGCGACCACCATGACGTCGGCGTCAAAGGAGCCGACGTCGGTCTCGACCCGCCGCTGGCCGGGGTCGATCGACCGGATCGTGGTCTGCACGAACCGTACTCCGGGCTTGACCAGGTCGCGGTAGGGGTGGACCACCGCATCGGCGACAAGCCGGCCGAACATCACATCGAGCCTCGAGAAGCCAAAGGCGAATCCCTCGGCCTTGTCGATGAGCACGACCTCGACGGCGTCACCGAATTCGTCGGACAGCCTCGTGGTCAGCTCGAGACCGCCAAAACCGGCACCCAGTACCAGGACTCGCATCATATTCTCCTCACGCGCTGTTTGCTTTTCGCTGGCTCAGGTCGGCTGGTTCACGTGTATAGCGGTGTCGGTGCCCCGCGGCGTCCCCGCTCTGTATCCAGTCCCGGCCTACCGCTTGGGGCCGGTGGCGAGGTCCCCGGGGTGTGATCTGCCGGACCGCGAGCAGGGCCTCGAGCGGTCCGGCCATCGCGGCCGGACCATAGAGGCTGGCCTCGGTGATCTCCTCGAAGCGGTAGCCGAGCACGGCACAGTCATCGGCGTCGCCGAAGCTGAGAGCGCCGATGGTGAACGACCCCGAGGCAACCTGGTGCCAGCCGTCAGCCAGGAGAACTGCCACGACCGTCGCCGGAGTCACAGGCAACTGGCGCGCGCCGTTCATACCGCCACCGCCTCGGGTGTATCCCGCACTGCCTGGCGGAGCAGCTCGGCTACTTGCGTGTGGCCGTTGGTTTCGGCGTCGGATAGCGGGGTGCCGCCCCAGCGGTCTAGGGGCTGGGGGTCGGCGCCGAGGGCGAGCAGGTAGCTGACGACCTCGGGCTGGCCTTCGGCGGCGGCCAGGTGCAGCGGGGTGCGGCCGTCGTAGTCGGCGGTGCCCGGGTCGACGCCGGCGGCGGTCAGGGCCCGGACCTCGGTCAGGTCGCCCTGGCTGGCCGCCCAGGTCAGCGCGACCACGGCCTCGGTCCGGGACTGGTTCTTCTTGCGCCGGGGGTCGCGTTTGGCGCTGCGGCCGCGGCCGGCGGCCAGGGAGTCAAAGACGTGCACGTTGTAGGCGGCGACCAGCTTGCGGCAGAACTCGATGCCGCGGACGGAGTTGCCGAGCTCATCGAGCCGCGGCGACCACACCGCGATGCCCATCAGCCCGGGAATGACCAGCATGATCGCGCCGGATACGCCGCTTTTGGCGGGCAGGCCGATGGTGAACGCGAACTCCCCGGAGAAGTCGTACATCCCGCACGAGGACATCAGCGACAGGCAGGACTGCACGGTGCCCGGGGTGAACACCGGGTCCTCGGTCAGCGGGCACACCCCGGCGTTAGCCAGCGACGCCGCCGCCACCGCCAGCATCTGCGCGTCCACCTCGATCGAGCAGCCCTGGAAGTAAAACTCCAGCGTCTGGGTCAGGTCGGTGCCCGGCCCGAACGCGCCGCTTTCCCGCATCGAATAACCCAGCGCGAAGTTACGGTCAGCGGTCTGCCGCTCGGACAGGTACACCGCGTTGTTGAACCCGACCCGGCCGCCGCCAGCCAGCCGAGCCCAGGTCGCAGCCACCAGGTCGAACCGGTCGGCGATACCCAGGTCCGGCCGGATCAGCGAGCTGGTCATGATCGCCCCGGCGTTGACCATCGGATTGTGCGGCAGGCCTTTCGGGTTCAGCGCCAGCTCGTTGAACGACCGGCCGGACGGCTCCCGGCCCACATGCTCGTGCACCGCCTCGGCCCCGTGCTCATCCAGCGCCAGGCAGTACGCCACCGTCTTGGACACCGACTGCAAGCAGAACGCGGTGCCCGCGTCACCCGCGGCGAACCGCTGGCCATCCACCGTGCACACCGCGATCGCCAGCTGATCCGGGTCAACACGCTTGAGCTGCGGAATATAGTCAGCCACCGAACCGGACCTGACCGGCAGCAGCTCACCGTACATCCGCTCGACGTCCCCGGTCAGCACAGCGAAATCGGGCACCGCCAGGTTGCCCTCCACCGCCCGCCGGATCAAGCTGCTATCGTGCCTCACCAGCGCCTTGAACTGCCCGAAGCTGAGCTGCCGGGATCCGCCGTCAGCACCGGCCAGCCCGGCCAGCGCCTCGGAAATACGCGGATCGTTAGGTAGGAGCCCGCACCCTAGCAGGCGGCTGAGCACCGCCCGCTGCGAGACCTTATCGTCCCGGTCCCGGTCGAATGAGTCGAACAGCTGACGGTAGACCGCCTCCGCACCCGTCGGTGAAACCGGCTGACCGGAACCGTGGGAGGACCACGGCGGGACCGCGCCCTTACCCGCACCCGGCCCGGCCGACGCCGTGCTCACCGCCCGATCCCGCCCAGCCCGCGCTGGCACGTCCATTGTTGATCCCTTCAGCCATTGGTGAATCCCGACGTGCTTCCACAGTCGCCTCACGGCCGCGGCCGCGCATCGGCCGGTCACCGTAACCTGGCGGCGGCGAGCCCTTAGATCTGTGCGCAACCCCCTTAGGGTCGGCCGCCTGACCGCCGACGCGATGGCCGTGGTGCTCACCGAGAAAGCCAGCACGGCATCGACCGGCTCTCCGTCGGGCTGGGCATCACCGTCCGCGCCATCGGCGGCAGCATGGCCGGGGCTGGGTTCGCGGCAGTGCTGACTCGGGCCACCATCGCCGGCACCGTCATCCCAGCGGAATGGGCATACGCGGCGGTCTGGCTCACTTGCGGGCTGGCCGCACTGATCTCCCTATTGATCGTCACGGTCGCTAGGCCGAAACGATCAGCGAAACCAAGCCGGAATCCGGCTTGATCGCCACCCACGGGCTCGTCCAGGCAGCTAGCTTGGTTCCGCGTTCGCGCTGGCTGCTTCAGGAGACACTGGGAGGTGGCTGGACTGGCGGGGGGAAATCACGGGTCTGGTTTGCGGCTGAAGGGTGGGTGAGTTCGGCTGCCTTGCCGTCGGCGGTGAGGTGGCGCCAGCTGGTCTGCCAGTCCGGCAGGTCGGGGCTGGCCTGCTCCCAGTCGACGAAGGTGGCCTCGTCGCAGTAATGATCCAGGTGCGTGGTGATGCCCTGGTGCGGCTCGCTGTCGACGTAGGCCTGCATCAGTCGACGTTCTCGCCAGGCGCTGACGCTCCACCAGGCGTTGTTCGCCTCGGCGAGCGCGTCCGCGCCGAGGTTGCCTTCGGACTTCATGGCCTGTTCGATGGCGGCGACGGCATCGGTGAAGAACTCATCCAGGAGCGCGGGGTCCCTGAGCCGCAGCCGGGTCACAACTATGACGGGCATTACGATCTCCTTGCCATGGCACGTGATTGAGGCAGCGAACCGATCTCCTCGTGGCGGCTCTGGCTGGACGGGCCGGCTCGGGACGGTCGGGTGCTGGTGCCGCAGTGGTCAGTTCAGCGACGTCAGCTGGCGGGGCGTGCGGCGAAGGCTTCCTCGATTGCCGCGGCTACCTTCTTGGCGATGCCGAACTCGTTCACCATGCGGGAGATGACCAGACCGCCGCCGTGGACGTGGAACGTGGTGGCGTTGCCGTCCTGGTCGAGGTGCACGGTGGCGGTGGACGCCGCGGACTGTCTTATTTTCAGTGCCTCCTGGGCGCCGCTTCCGTGCGCGGTCACCTCGTAGCGGCTGCCGAGTTTGTCCTGCAGCGCGGTGGCGGCCTGTTTCAGGGTTACGGAGCCTTTTACTGTCACGGTCGGCATTCCGGGTCTCCTTCGATGGCGGTGGTTCACAGCGGGATTTAGATTGCGGTCTGGGGCTGCCCTTGACCTGAAATCCGGGCCTAGCGCCAGGCCGGGTCAAGGCCGGCGCCCGGGTCCTCGTCAGGCAACTGGTCGGTGAGCCCGGTTCCGGCTGCTTCGGTGTCTTCCTGGACGCCCCGCTTGAGGCCGCGCAGGGCCACGAGCGCGGCGACAGCCATGATGATGCACATGCTGTACAGCACGTCCCGGGTGGCACTGGCAAAGTCGGCGCGGATGAACTGCGGGATGGCGGTGATGTTCCCGTTGCCTCCCTGCAACTGGGCGATCTTGGCCGCCTGGGCGGACGCGGCGGGGCCGGGCAGGCCCTTGGCGGTGAGCGAGGAAGTGATCGCGGTCCGGAACCGGGTGATCAAGATCGTCCCCAAGATGGCGAAGCCGAGGCTGGCGCCGTAGTTGCGGACGGTCTGGGTGATGCCTGTGGCCTCGCCGTAGGAGTACCGGGAGGCCCGGTTGATTGCGTCGGTGTTGGCCTGCCCGAGCATGAGCCCCATGCCGGCCCCGGCTATCACGATGTAGATCACCTGCGCGCCGGCGTGCAGGTCGGTCGCCTTGGAGGCCCACAGCCCGAACCCGGCCGCGGCCAGGGCGCAGCCGAGCACGACCGGCCGCTTGGCCCCGATCCGGTCTAGCATCCGGCCGCCGATCTGCGCGCAGACCACGAAGCCGAGGAAGAAGTACAAGATGAGCAGGCTGGAAGTCGTCGCCTTTTCGGCCAGGGCGATCTGCCCGTAGAGGGCGGCGAAGAAGAACACCGGGATGAACGCCATCGTGGCCACGCCGAGGATGATGTTCTCCACCGTGAACGCCCGGTTACTGAAGATGCGCACGTTGATCAGCGGTGATTCGGTGCGCCGCTCGACGGAGAAGAACACGATCAGCAGCAGCACGCCGGCGGCGATGCTCACCCAGATGGCCGGGTTGCCCCAGCCCCACAGGGCCGACTGCTGGAACCCGAACACGCTCAGGCCGACACCGCCGACGATCAGGGCCAGGCCGCGGTAGTCCATCGGGGCCGGGCGGCATTCGTTGGGCGGCTTGGCGACGGCGATCAGCGCCAGCGCGATCAGCGCGATCGGGATGTTGATCCAGAAGATCGCCCGCCAGGTCCATTCGATCAGGTACCCGCCGGCGATCGGGCCGATCGCGGTCAGCGCGCCGGCGATGCCGAAGAACAAGGCCAGGGCCCGGCCGCGCGAGTGCAGGTCGAACGTCACCACCACGATGGCGATCGCGGCCGGGAACATGATCGCCCCGCCGAGGCCCTGCACCGCGCGGAACCCCACCAGCCACGCCTCGGCGGCACCGCCGGCCGGCGTGGCGCCGCACAGCGCCGACGCGCCGGCGAAGATGATCACCCCGATGACCACCATCTTGCGGTGCCCGGCTATGTCGGCCAGGCGGCCGCCGAAAGCGAACAGGGCCGCGAGCGCCAGCAGGTAGGCGTTGATCGCCCACTGCATGCCGCTGGACGACAGGCCTAGGGCGTGCTGGATCGTAGGCGCGGCGATCGAGACGATGGTCTGGTCGATGAAGGTCATCGCGACCGCGAAGATCATCGCCGTCAGGATCAGGCTCCGTGACCGGCCGCCGGCTCTGGCGGTACTGCTGTGGCTCATCGTGTTCCTCCTGTACCAGGTCGAGGCCGCCCGCGCTCAGGCCCGGGCTTTCACGCTGCCGGGATCCGGACGCCAGGAAGCCCCTAGCGCGTCGGTAACGGCGTTGATGCCAGCCAGGCTGGCGGCCAGCTCCGCGGTCAGGTGGTGGCTGGCAGCCAGCGCGGCCGGCGCGTAGCCGGAGACTTTGGCCTGGCCCTCGTCGGCCCAGATCAGCACCTTGAGCGGCAGGTCGAGCGCGGCCAGGGGCGAGGCGGCCATCACCGGCGTGCCCGCCTGCGGGCTGCCGAAGATCACCAGGACGGTTTCCCGCAACGTGAGCCCGGCCTGGCGGACCTCGGCCGCCTGGTCGATCACGGCGAACAGCCTCATCCCTTTCGCGGTGATCATGCCGGTGAGCTCGGCCACGGTGGCGGCCACCGATTCGCGGCTGAGCTTGGTCACGACATCGGCCTCAGTGGCGACCCGATCCTCGATCATGGTGAATCTCCTTTCCTCAGGTGTCTTGCGACCCTGCCTGCGCGGCGAGCGCAGCCACGCCGAGGCTGCCCTCGGACAGCGCGCAGCCGATCCTCACCCGCCGGGCGCTCATGGGGTGCCCCTCACCGCGGCGTCCCAGAACTCCTGGACGGGCGGGTAGATCAGCTCGTGATCGTGCGACAGCTCTGCCTTGACGGTCCGGGTTCGCTCGTCGGCGAGCACCTCGATCTGGCCGGCCTCGACAGCGTCGAAGACCTGCTGGGCGACTGATTCGGGCGTGTCCTTGGGCGCGTTGGTCAGCGCGGCCATGTCGGTGTCGATGAAGCTGGCGTGCACACCGACCACCAGGGTGCCCTGGTGGTGCAGTTCGAGGCGGACGCCGTTGGTCAGCGACCAGGCAGCGGCTTTCGACGCTCCGTAGGAGGCGTCGAACGGGTTGGTGTAGAAGCTGGTGACCGAGAGCATGTTGACGATCACGCCGCCGCCGTTGCCCGCCAGTACTGGTGCGAACGCCCGGCACATGCTCAGCGTCCCGAAATAGTTGGTCTCCATCTCCAGCCGGGCGGCGTCCAGGTTCGGCGCGCCGGTGAAGGTGCTGTACTTGAGCACTCCCGCGTTGTTCACCAGCAGGTTCACGTCCGTGCACTGCGCCGCGACCTGGGCGACGCGTTCGGGGTCGGTGATGTCGAGGGCCAGGGGGGTCACGCCGGGCTCGGTGACGGCGCCCGGATCACGCGCGGCTCCGTAGACCTTGGCCGCACCCCGGCTGACCAGCTCCCGGGCATAGACCCGGCCGAGGCCGCGGTTGGCCCCGGTGACCAGGGCAACCGATCCGTCGACCTTCATGGCTCTCCTCGTGATTGGGACCTACCGCCACCGGCCGCGTCCGGTACGTGGTCGCGGTCCGTCAGGGCGCGGCGACGGCGGAATCAGTCGGATCTACGGGTCGGCGATCCAGCTGCCGTGGAAGCCAAGCGGGATCCTGGCGGGCAGATGGACGCGGGCGACCGGCTCGGCGGTGAAGTCCTGGGCGGCGAGGATCACCAGGTCGGCGGCGCCGCGGTCGGGGTTGTGCACATAGGACATCACGTAGCCGTCGTCCTCGGCGGCGCCTGGTGCGGCGGGGACGAAGACCGCTTCACCGGCGGTGGCGTCCTGGCCGAATTCGTGGGCCTGCACGGTGCCCGCGGTCAGGTCGTGTTTGAGCAGGGCGTCGCTGAACGCCTCGTCGGCGAAGTCGCCGTCAGGTGAGACGGTGGCGTGGCCGACCGCGCCGATGACTGCGCTGTAGCCGTAGCGGTGCGCCAGGCCGGTCACCCGCTCGTCGGTGCGAGGGAATTCCTGGGGACGGTCGTCCAGCCGCTGCTGGGTGACTTTCCCGGCGGCCGGGTCGATGATCCACCGGTCCAGGCTCAGCGGCCCGTGCCCGGTCAGTTTGGACACGTCGTAGGCGCCCGCATACCGGACCAGGTCGACCACGACCCGGCCGTCGTCGTCGTAGGCGTTGAGGGTGTGGAAGACCCAGCACGGGTCCACCTCGAACCAGCGGACGCCGGCTGCGGTGCCGCCACGGGGCAGCAGGCCGACCCGGGCCTGGTGGGCGGGATTCCAGGTGTAAGGCAGCTTCACCCCGGCCGATGCCGCGTCCAGGCTGAAGGTGACAGGCAGGTCGAGCAGCACCACGTAGCCGGGGGTGAGCGCGAAATCGTGCATCATCGGGCCGTCGGCGACCGGGATGTCGGTGGTGCGGCTGACAGTACCGCCTGCGCCGATGATCACGTGCTGGACGTGGTCCCAGGCCCAGTAGTAGGCGATCGCGTGCAGCTCGCCCGTCGCGTGGTCGAGCTTGGTGTGGGCGGCGAACCCGCCAGGCAGCGTGCCGGCAAAGTCGCACGGACCGAGGATCTCCAGCTCACCGGACAGCTCATAGGGCAGCGGGCCGGCCTCAACGGTGGCCAGGTAGCGGCCGGCGTGGGCGATGATGTGAGTGTTGGCGGCGAAATCCATGCCGGCGTGGACCGGCCCGCCAGGCCATTTCTCGTCCATCGCCTCGGCTAGCGCCTGGGAGCGAACCCACCGGTTGCGGTACCACTCGGCCTTGCCGTCGCGCAGCCGCACCCCGTGCACCATGCCCGGGCCCAGGAACCAATAGCCTTCCCAGAACCGGTAACCAGGGTCGTCCAGGCCCAGCGGGTTGGGCCCGTTGCGCAGGTAGCGGCCGTTCAGCCCGGCAGGCAGGCTGCCGGTGACCGGCAGGCCGAACGCGGTGATCTCCTCCTCAACCGGGGCGAACGGGCCGCGGAGAAACCGATTCGGGTCAGGCATCGCGGTTCCCTTCCATGCGGGACACCTCGCCGATCTACCAGTTGGGCCGATCCAGCTGCGATCATGACCCCACGGGACGCCCCAGGGGATCTGTCAAATGACTCGGCTTTATCCCCGGCCCGTCGGCCGCCGGCAGTCACATGACCGGGCGTCCGGAACGCGGCAGGCAGACGTCAGGACCCAGACGCAGGCACGCTGCCGCCCCAGCCCGCTATTCCCCCTGCTTGGGGCGGTCGGCTATCGTGCCAGAAGGACCGGGGTCAATGCTCTAGATGGCCTCGCTGGAAGGCTCGGACAATCGGCGGTAAGGCGTGGCGGGGGTTCTAGTCGGGCGCAGCGATGAACTCGCGCTGGTCAGCGCGTTTGCGGAGCGGGCCAGGACCGGCGGAGAAGCGCTGCTACTGTTCGGCGAGCCAGGCGTCGGCAAGACGGTCCTGCTGGACTCGGCGGCCGAAGCGGCCGCCGTGGCGGACACCTGGGTGCTGCGCGCCGCCGGGGTGGAGTTCGAGGCGGATCTGACCTATTCCGCGCTGCACCAGGTGCTGCTCCCGCTGCTCGGCGAGTTCGCACAGCTTAGCGCCGCGCACCGGGACGCGCTGAACGTCGCCCTCGGTTACGGGGAGGGGCCGCCGCCGGCTCGGCTGCTGGTGTCCACCGCGACCCTCACAGTGCTGCGCCAGGCGGCCGCCGCCCGCCCGGTGCTGATGATCGTCGATGACCTGCCGTGGCTGGACCGGGCCAGCGCGCGGGTGCTCGCGTTCGTAGCACGCCGCCTGGCCGGCAGCCGCGCCGGCTTCCTGGCTGCGTCACGGCCGGGACAGGAGAGCTTCTTCGAGCGTGCCGGGCTGGCGCAGCATGAGCTGGGGCCACTGGATGAGGAGGCGGCGAGCGGCCTGGTGAGTTCGCGTTTCCCGGAGCTGGCGCCGCGGGTTCGCCAGCGGGTTCTGGCCGAGGCACAGGGGAATCCGCTGGCCCTGCTGGAGCTCCCGGCGGCGCTCAGCGGCGCGCAGCGCGCCGCGGCTGAGTCGCTGCCCATGGTCCTGCCGCTCAGCCGGCGGCTGCAGGCGGTGTTCGCCTCCAGGGCCTCAGCTCTGCCCGCACCGGCCCGCTGGCTGCTCCTGCTCGCAGTGCTGGACGGCAGCGGAGACCTTCGCGTCCTGCAGGCCGCCGCCGGGCAGCAACAGGTCGAAGACCTCGCTCCCGCCGAGCAGGCTGGGCTGGTGCGCGTCGACGAGCGCACCGGCCGGCTGGTCTTCCGCCACCCGCTGACCCGGTCCGCGATCGTTGAGCTGTCCACCAGCGGCGACCGGCGCCGGGCCCACCGGGCGCTGGCCGCCCAGCTGGCGGATCAGCCCGAACGCCGCGCCTGGCATCTCGGTGAAGCAGCCATCGAGCCTGACGAGCAGATCGCGGGCCTGCTCGAAGAGACGGCGCAACGGACCATGCGGCGTGCCGATGCGGTCGGTGCCGTGTCCGCTCTCCTGCGCGCGGCCGAGCTAAGCCCGGCGCGCGCTGACCGCAGCCGCCGCCTGGCCCAGGCCGCCGCCGTAGGCGCGGCCTTCAGCTTGGAGACCGACGCGGTCTCCCAACTGCTCAGTAACGTGGGCGAAGCCAGCCCGGAGTCCGCCACGTACCTGCTCACCGCGGTCGCGGCCGCCTTCGTGCTCCTCAACGGGGACGGCGACGTCATCACCGCCCACCGCCTGCTAACCCAGGCCATCGAGGATCAGGCCAGGCCCGACCGGATCAGCGACACCGGGGTTTTCGAGGCGGTTTCTGGCCTCTTCCTAATCTGCCGCCTTGGCGGACGGCCGGAATTGTGGATGTCCTTCCACGCCGCTATCAGCTGGTTCGCGCCGGACGTGCCCAAAGACCTGTATCTGCTCGGTCAGACCTGCGCAGACCCGGTCCGTACCGCGGCCGGCGTTCTCCCCCTGGTAGACGCCGCCATCGCCGGCCTGCGCGGCGAGACGGACCATCTGCGCATCCTGATGATCAGCTCAACCGCCCACTTCACCGACCGGCAGCCAGGTTGCCGGGAAGCGCTGTGGCGAGTGGTCCGCGAAGGCCGGCAGGGCAACGTTTTCGCTCCGCTGATCACCGCCCTGGATCATCTCGGTCTCGACGCCTGGTTGGCGGGCCAGTGGGACCAGGCGCAGGAACTGGCGGACGAAGGCCTCGAGCTAAGCCTGGCCCACGGCTATCCGCTGCTGACCTGGGCCTTCCGCTACCGCCAGGCGTTGATCGCCGCGGCACGCGGCGCTTATGACGAGGCGCATACGCTGACGGACGAGATGCTGCGCTGGGCCGCGCCGAGACGAATCGGTCAGGCCGACCTGGCGGCTCATCATGTGGGGTCGGTAGCGGCGCTGGGGCGGGGTGATTTCGAGGACGCGTACCAGCACGCCACGGCGATCAGCCCAGCGGGCATCCTCGCTTCCCACGTCCCGCTCGCCCTGTGGGTGCTCACCGACCTGGTCGAGGCCGCCGTCCGCACCGGCCGCCACACCGAGGCCGCCGCTCACGTTACCGCCATGCGCGACGCCGGCATCGCCGCGATCTCGCCCCGGCTGGCCCTGCTGGCCGCAGGGTCAGAGGCGATCGCCACGCCCGACGGCAACGGCCTCGGGCTGTTCGAGAAAGCGCTCGCGATCCCCGGCGTTGACCGCTTTCCGTTCGACCTGGCCCGGGTGCAGTTGCTCTACGGCGAACGGCTGCGACGCGCCCGTTCCACGAAAGAATCGCGGCCGCATCTAGCTGCTGCCCTGGAGACCTTCGAACGCCTCGGCGCCAGGCCGTGGGCCAGCCGGGCCGCAGGCGAGCTCCAGGCAACCGGCCAAACCAATGCCCGCGCCGATCAGCCAGCACGCGACTCGCTCACGCCGCAGGAACGCCAGATCGCGATGCTGGCCGCCGCCGGCCTGACCAACAAAGAGATCGGCCAACAGCTTTTCCTGTCGCATCGCACCGTCGGAGCCCACCTGTACCAGATCTTCCCCAAACTCGGCATAACCACCCGGGCAGCGCTGCGCGACGCGCTCGCATCCCACCCCCCCGAGCGCCACGGCGAGAATCGCAGCTAACCGTTGTCTCAAAGAACCGCCCGGCAGGTCCCGGGGACTCCGAGGAGCGATGCGACAGCGGTTGCTGATCATCGCCTCAGAAGACGGCGCACTCCCGGTTGCTGCACCGTACGCCGTAGCGGAGAGGGGTCCACGGCAGCAGATTGTTCGGTATGCGCGAACGACAGCCCAGTCCGAGGAGCCCCGAATGCACGCCAGTTGTGACTGCAACCCGCTGACGGTTGGCTGACCTATCTGGGAGGTCGGCCACGGTGGCCGTCCACTCTCATTAGTGGGGAGCCATTATCGGCCGGCATCAGGCCACATGCAGCCTACTAGAACGTTCGATTCCTTAGCTCTACCAGTCATCCAGACTCAACCAGACACATCAGCCGACGCAAAGAATCTCGTTCGCATTGGGGTAGTCAGGTCAGGCGTCGCCGCCAGGTGCACGCTGTCCGGCTTCTGGTGAGCGTCCCTGGTCATGCAGGATTCGAGTTCCCGTCGCTGGTTGCTCGCTTTCATGGCTGTGGTATTTGTGATCAGCCATCGAGGCGACGCCCGAGCACGACGACTTCTGAGTCGGCGTATCCCAGATGTTCGTAGAAGCCGATCGTGCCCCGGTTTGTCGCGCGGACCATGAGCTGGATCTTAGGGATTCCCCGTGACCGCACCCAGTCTTCGCAAGCTTGCATCATCTGCCTGCCCAGCCCGCGGCCCCGCTGCGCCGCGTCGACGGCCAGGTAGTAGACCCAGCCCCGATGACCGTCGTGACCGACCATGGCGGTAGCGAGCAGACCGTCATCGTCTCCGATGGCGGCAAGCACGCAGGACGAACTGCCACCGGCTGCCCGGCGCAGGTCGGCTTCAGGATCGTTCCACGGCCGCGTCAAGCCGCTGTCCTGCCACAGCCAGATAGCGGCGTCGTACAGGCGTCCCGGAAGTGGCTCGATCCTCACCGCCGAAGCGTACTCATTGTGCCCAAACCCGGCATGCGGTGCACTGTCAAGACAGGGCCAACGTTCACCTGAACAGCCGGTCCATGACTTCAGCGCCGCGGCGCAGTTCGGGGACGATCAGCTTCCGGTAGACCGTCTCGGTCGTCAGGGTGCCCTTGTGCCCTACGAGGTCGGCGATGTCCTCGAGCGGCATCCCGTCGGAGCTGTGGAGAGAGACGAACGTGTGCCGCAGCTCCCGCGGCACCCAGTCGGTACCCAGGCCAGCTGCCTCGGTGATCTTCCGGAACTCGCGCAGCACGTTGCGACGATCCAGTGGCGTCCCGATCGATGACGCGAAGACCAGGCCGTGATCCTGCCAGAGCGATCCGGCCTTGAGCCGGTCGGCGGCCTGAAGCTTGTGATGCTCGCGAAGCGCCTGCACGGTTGGCTGCGGTAGCCCAAGGACGCGTCGGCTCTGCCGTGTCTTGGCATCACCGGTGACCCGCGCGGCGCGATAGACCGCGACGGCGCCCGCGTCGAGATCGACCTCGTTCCACTGAAGCGCTCGAAGCCCCTCGGTCCTATGACCTGTCATCAGAGACAGGACCATATTGGATGCTTCGGGTCGGATCGTGGCCCCCCACCCGGCCGCTCTAGTCGAGGCAGGTTGCGGCAGTCGCCGCAAGGCCTTTCCTGGTTGAAGGCTAGGCGGCGGCGAGGAGCCGGACGGGAAGGCTGTCCAGGTAGGCGCGAGCCATCGCATATCGGCGTTCGATGTGGCCCAGCGGCCGGAGAGCCACGGTGAGGGTGCCGTCGTTTGGGTTATGAGTGCCGTCCAGCGCATGTCGCTGCCATCTTGGGCGGTCTCTGGTCGCCGGTTGACCTCGCAGGCTCGGGCCTTCTCCGTTTTCTCCGGCGGGCGGCCGGGCATGTGCAGGACCGGCGGCTTGCGTGCCGCTGGCCACCGCGGGTTAGCCGCCGAGCAGGGTGAGCGCCTTGGCGATGTCGGGGTCGTGCCCGGTGGAGAGGTCGTACGCGGTGAGCGGGACGTAGTAGTCCGGGGCGACGCCGATGCCGTTGATGAGCTCGTGGTCGGCGCTGAGCTCGTGCTTGGTCGGAAGGATAATCAGGCTGGCGTCGTCGAGCAGGTAGGGGGCTGCGGGGGCGGACACCAGGCCCCCGGTCCTGGTGCCGACCAGGGTGCCGAGCCGCAGGTCCTTCACCGCACCGCTGAACGCTTCGCACGCCGAGAAGCAGTTGCGGTCAGTCAGCACGACCAGCCGCAGGTGCAGCAGCGGGACGCTGCTGTCGGTGTAGGTGGCGGGGCAACTGCCGTGCACGTCGCAGTCGTAGGCGTAGGCCGTGCCGTGGGTGAAGGCGCCGAGCAGCATAGAGACCTCGGCGGGTGAGCCGCCGCCGTTGCCGCGCAGGTCCAGGATGAGCCCGCGCAGCTTGGCGCTCGGGGCCAGGCCTGCTATCGCCTGCAGTACCTGGTCTGCCGCGCCGGGGAAGAACCCGGGCAGCTGCACGTAGGCGATGTCCCCGTCCAGGAGCTTTGCGGATACCGGAGGCGGAGAGGCCTGGTAGAGCGCGGCTGTCAGGGTCACCGTCCAGGTGCGGCCGGTGGCGGGCCGCTGCAGCTGCACCGTTACCCGGCCTGGGGGCGGGTAGGGGCCGGTCAGCAGGTTCATGACCCCTGCGGAGATGATGCCGTCGGCGAACGGCGGTGCGCCGTCAACGGAGACGATGATGTCCCCGGGCCGCAGCCCGCTGCTGGCGGCGGGGGATCCCGGCAGCACCGCGGTGATGAACAGCGGCGGCAACGCCTCCTGCGGCGCGATATCGGCCAGCGGCGGCGCCGGTGAGGTCATGATCCCCAGGTCGCCTGGCACATCTCCGGGTGGCGGCGCCGGGTAGGACCACTGGGCGTGGTTGTTATCCAGGCTGGCGACCATGGCGGTCATGGTGGCGGCGGCAAGCTCCTGGCGCTGCGCCGGGCTGGCCGGCAGATGGCCGGTCACCTTCTGGTACACGGCGGCGAACGCGGCCCAGTCACTGTCGCGGTTGCCGGTGAGCGCGGGCATGGTGGCGTCCGGCTGGTCCATCCCGAGCCGGTCAAGCTCTTGGGTGAACCCGGCGAACGCGGCGGCCAGCAGCACGCGGTCATCGAGCACCGGCCCGGCGTAGTAGTGGGCGAAGATGCAGTAGTAGGCCTGTCCGATCGTGGTGACCGTGGTCGGGTGCAGCGGCGGCGCTTCCGGCGGCGGGTTCGCCGAGCATGGTGGCGGCTGCCCGCTGACCTGCCGGGCGGGCGCGGGGCTGCCCGCCCCGGCGCTGCAGGCGGCGAGCACGAGGACCGCCACTGCCGGCAGCACCGAGATAAGCCTCGGCCAGGTACGCCAGGTGCGCACCGGCGACTGGGTTCCTGCCGCCGCGGATGCACCGCGACGCGATGACAAGCTCATAGCGACCCTTTCCCGGACCGGGACCACGCTGTTGCCGGACGCGCAGGCGATGTGCTCTGGACCCTCATGCCCCCGGGCGAGGATCCAGCCTTGCGCCGGGAGAGGGCACCTGGTATCTGGCGTGCCGCTGTGCAGGAACCCCGATCCGTGAGCGCTGACACGGCCTAGCCAGCCCAGCCCGAATCTGGGTCTTCCCTTTCCGGAGCGTTCAGCAACTCCCTCGCAGGCCAGGCAGCCGGCCCCGCGCGCGGCTGCCGGAGCCGGAGCCGGAGGCACCCAGGACCGGCACAGCGACCGCTCGTGCGGCGACCTCGGCGTGCTTTGCCTTGAACTCAGCACCCCAGCGTGTGAGCACATGCCACAGCGGGATCCCGGCCCAGCAGCAGACGAGCACCATCATGAGCGGGATATTCAGCCCGAACCAGTTCATCATCTTCCCCCCTGGCGGCCACCGGACCAGAGCCGCTGGTCCGGGCCGCATGAGACAGATCGTGCCAGCGCAGCATTACGCGCCGGTTAAGCTGCGATCGCGCGGTTCGCCAGCCGTTATAACCCGCTTCTCAACCAGTTCTGGGGTGCCCGCCGCGTTCGGCTAGGCCACCAGCCGTGGTTCTGAATGCCCCGCCGGGGATAGCAGGGAATCCATCTCCGGCAGCAATTTCCTCCCGGCCAGCACGGCCCCCGGCCGTGGTGCCAGTCTCAAAGCGAGCATGGCCGCTGAGCCGCCGCTCTTCGGCCCGCGCAGTCGGCCGGCGAGATCTGGAGCGCCTGACGCCGGCAAGACTGCAAATGCAATCAAGGCGCTGACCAGACACGCAATGAATCAGGCGTTGCGACAGCCCTGTCGTCGCCCGAGAGGCGGAATTCCAGCGAACGCGGCGGTGACAACGCTTACGCCTGCACTCCATGAGGCGACCACGCCGCGATGCACCACCATGTTCACGAGGGTATGGCCAAGGGGCCATTAAGCCGATCTGGGTGATCAGCGCGCACCAGCCCAGATTGGCATGGCCGTCCGTCGGCCGCCCGGCATTATGGTGGGCTGCGGACTGCTGCCAGGCAGGTGGCCCATCGGAGGACCGGGTGCTACGCTGCGCAAAAAGCCAGGCGGTGGGATGTGGCAGGCGCCGCGTCCGGGGAGGGACCGCGATGGGTGAACGGTGGGCTGCGGCGGTTGCCGTGGCTGGGGAGGAACCGCCGGCGGACCTGCCGGCCGTGGTTGCCGAGGAGCTGATCGCGCTCTGGAGCGATCTGAGTCAGGCGCTGGGCCCGGCAGGCGTGCGGCGCTGGTCGGTGGAATGCGACGGGCTGGTCGTGCGGATCGTCATGCTGAGCCGCCTCACCAGCGCCACGCCCTGGCAGCATGTACCGGCGTCGTTGCTGGCCGAAGGCATCTACCAGGGCATCCTGCGATCCGCGGGCATCATGTTCGCACCGCCGGGCACCGGCGGCATCGACCACGCGGGATGGCCTGCCCAGCCGGGATTCCCGGGCTGCCCGGCGGCGCCGACCGCTGAGCCCATGATCATCACAGAGGGCGACTTCGGGCACCGTCCCCGCCGCGGTGAAGGTAATGGGCCGCTCAGCACTGTGTACGCAGAGCCGGATAATCCGCGTACGCTCACGACAGTGATTGACATTTCGGCCCAGCGCGCCGAGTCGACGTTAGCCGCAGAATCACTTTGAGGTAAGCCGATAAGTTCGATGCGCTAAGTCACGCCCGGACCCATCAGCCGGTTGGAGGACTGGACGTTCCGGACCTGGCCGGCATCTCGCAATATGACCCGGGATGTAGTGTCCATTCATCACGGGCTGACGCCAGATGCTTGATAGTGCAACGGCATTTACGAGATACGGGGAAAATCCTGCTGCGCACGATTGGGTTTGCGGCCCCAGATCAGGAACAGCAGACCGGACATTACGACTGTATGCGGGTTATCGAGGTGAGCGCGGGCTGCCGCGTCCAGATCGTCAAGTTCGGTGGCGGTGGCGAGGCCCATCTCCAGCACTTGCGGGCGCATGCTTTGCACCAGGTCCAGGCGGATGGTCCTACGGGACTTGCCGTGCGGGTACATCTGCACCCTGGCTTCCACCGCTACGTGTTCCAGTCCCGCCTGGCGGAAGAGTTCAGGTACGCGGCGGCCGATCCACGGATCGGCGCCGTTGCGGCGGAAGGCCACGGTGAAGATGTCCCGGAGCCGGTCGAAGGCCGGGTGCGGCGGGTAGCAAAGCGCATGCTCGGTGTCGGGCTCCGTGGACGCCACCCAGCCGCCCGGGCGGGCCAGCCGCGTCATCTCAGCGGCTGCCTCGGCGGGCTCGGACAGGTTGACCAGCAGGGTACGGGCGTGCACCAGGTCGAACGTGCCCGCAGGCAACCCGGTGCTCCTGGCGTCGCCCGTGATGATCTCCACCCCGCTGAGCCCGCGTGCGGCGGCGAACTCGGCCGCCATGGCGGTATGCGCCGGGTCCGCGTCCAGGCCGACGACCCGGCCCGCCGGGGCGACCCGCCCGGCCAGCATGTCCAGGATCCCGCGCGGCCCGCAGCCGAGATCGATCGCACTTTGGCCTGGCAGCAAGCCGACCCGGTCCAGCAGCGCCGCACTGTCGGCGGCCAGTTCCTCGGCCTGGCGCACCAGCCGGGCACTTTCGTCCTGGCTGGTGCCCAGCGGGTAGACAGCGCTGGCCTCTGGCCTCGTCACGCCCGCAGCCGGCCGGAGCGATTCGCCCATGTCGCACCACCTCGCAACCAGTATCAGGCTGTGTCCGTTAGTCGCCAGGCAATGACCGGGCGGACAGCCGCGGCTACGACGCCCGGCACCGGGCAGCGGCGCGCTGGCTTATTGCCGCGGGACAAGGCCGGGGCACCCTGGCGGCACTGGATTCCGATGCACGGAACCTGTCGAGCTTAAGCAGCAGCGTGACAGCGCGGCCTTAACCCGCGATTAAGCTGTCATCGCGGAAATGTCCCCGTGCTCCCCGTCTCCAGCAGAGAGATAAGCCGGACCCCGCGGTTGACGGTGACCACCTGGTCCACGACGACATGGACGGGGAAGAGATGCAAAAGCCGCGGTGAGGCCAGGGCCAGGCCCGGAGATGGCCTGCTCCAGTGCGGGGTGCTCAGCCTTGACGGTCCCGCTGATCTGGCTGGCTCACTTGTTGCGCATATCGGTAACGCCGCGCGGCGGTCTGCACGGCGGACCAGTGGGCCAGCACATGTCGTACCAGATGCGGCTGTTCGCGGCCGGGGAGTTCGACGGCGCTGCGGCTCGCTGGGCTTGCTAAAGTCCCAGGAAACGAGGAGTGCAGCCATGGCAGGGAACGACGCCATTGACGATCGGGGCTGACGTCAGCTGTGCCAATGGGGTCGGCGGCAAAGTGAGCCGCGTGGTCATTCATCTGCGCGCTCATACCGTCACCCATCTCGTAGTCAACGACCGCCAGTTCCAAGGCCGGCTTGTCCCGCTCAACCTCGTCGACGTCGACGCCGCGACAGGCAAGATCCGGCTCCGCTGGACCATCGCGCAGTTCGAAAAGCTCGGCCCCGCCAGCATGACGGTGCCGTTGCAAGGCAACGATGCGGACCCGGACAACAGCGATGACCAGGTGCAGTGGCGCGGTACTGGCTGGCTCGCGGACCCCGTCGGTTACCTACGACGCCCTTCCCCCGGCGAGGCGGGCGTGCGCGCCGGTGAGCACGTCCATGCCGCCGACGGCGCCATCGGGCAAATCCAGGGGATCGTCATCGACTCCGCCAGCCATCAGGTCACCCATGTGCTCCTCCAAGAGGGACACGTGTTCGGCCGCAAGGTAGTGGCGATCCCGATCGGCGCCGTAACGGGAGCCGGCGAGAACGGCATCCATCTCGGCATCACCAAGCAGCAGGTCAAGGACCTGCCGTCCGGCTGGCATCGATCATCCGGGTGAGCAGCGGGCTCCGCCCCGGCCCCCATCTCTTCGATGACACCCGCGCGGGAAGACCCCGCACCCTGGCGGGACGGTGACCACCTGGTTCACGACGCGCAAGCGGGGGAGGGGTGTAACGGGACTCCCATCCCGGCGCTGGCAAGTGCGGAGATTCAGGCTGTGCCGTGGCGGCCGAAGACGATGCAGAAGGGATGGCCGGCGGGTCGGTGAAGACCGCAAAGCTGTTCCGCTTTCACCCGGACACAGGTGGCACATAGGGCGAGCAGTTCCTGCTCGGCTCGGTCAGCATCGCTGACGCCGATGTCCAGGCGCATTTGCCGGGATGGGCGGGGTCGGGCCACCGCTGCCGAACCCGGGCGGCTACGCGTTGGAAAGCCAGCTAGGGCTGGCCGGGCCCGGAACCGATGACTACCCCGGCCACTGGACCGGTCTGGTCTCAGCGGATCGGCTCTGGCGGGTCGATGATGTCGGCTGCCTGCCGTAGCGCGCGGGCTATCCGCTCCCGCGGCCTCACCTTCTGCAGCTCTTCGGTCAGCTCGGAGACCAGCTCGCGCAACGGCGTCAGGTCAAGCACTCCCGGCTCGCCGCCGGTGTTCGCCACCCGCCTGGCCCTGGCAGCCTGGGCAGTGCGGCGTGCCTGGTCAGCCAGGCGGCCGGCGATCAGGTCGCTCAGGCGCGTTCCCTCAGCCAACGTGACGTCCCGGCCGGTGCCGGGGCCGGCCGGCGTATCAGGGGCAGCACCTGGCTGCGTATCAGGAGTAACATCAGCGTGGGGACCCTCGGACACCGCAATCACCTCACTTCGCGACTCTGGACGGCCTGGCGTGCATGACGGGCAAGAACGCTTCCCGCCCGGCTCCTATTTCCACGGCGATCACCTCTAACCCGCGGTCCCGAGTGTCCTGGCGACGTACTGTTCCCATTGTCACTGTGAACCATCCCGCAAGCCGATCGTCTTGTGTTACACCCCGACAATAGACCGCTTCCGATAGCGTTCGCGCGGCAGTTCACGGTGCTCATCACCGCACTGCAGCACACACAGATGACCCAGATCGGCGCCCATCATGGCCGACATCGTCTGACCTGTCGGCTGCGCCATATCGGCGGCAGTGTGCGCGTCGTTACGTAGAAGTTCGATCACGGAGTGTCAGCCGTCTTCCGCTGGCTTGCTGAGAGCCTGCTGCCATGACGGCCTTGCGTGACCGGCTAGGTTAGCCCATGCTGGCGCGGTCAGTGAGTCAGACGTACCGTCGCAGTAGCAGTCCCAGTGGTCTGGGGCCGCGTAGTTTCCGGTGCCTTTGTCATTCCGCCGAAAATGCGGCCGTCGGGTCCTGGTCTCGTCGATGAGGAGTATCGGATGACCGTCGACAACAGCCCGGTCAAGTTCACTCCCGCTCTGCCCGGCCAGCCCGTCCCGGAGATCCGGGCGATCGGCGGTGGCCGGCCGGTGTTCCGGGCAGAGCTACCAGACGGCCGCATCGTCTGGTTGGTCATCGGGTATGAGAACGTCCGCCAGGTGATCATCGACCATCGCTTCTCCCGGGCCATGGCGGTTGCGCCGGGCCAGGCTCGGCCGGGCTTCGAGATGTTCGCCGCCGGTTCGATCAATGGGATGGACCCGCCCGAACACACCAGACTGCGCAAACTAGTGGCCAGCGCCTTCACCGCCCGCCGCGCCGAGGCGCTGCGGCCGCGGGTGGCGAGCATCGTCAACGGACTCATAGACGCGATGCTCGGCCGGCCCCAGCCCGTGGACCTGGTGGCAGGCTTCTCGCTGCCGCTGCCGGCTCAGGTGATCTGCGAGATGCTCGGCGTGCCCGCCGCAGACACCGGGCAGTTCCATGCCTGGTCCGACACTGTCCTAGGAGACTGGCAGCGCGATCCCGATGAGATCATGACCGCCCTGGCCGAGTTGTACGGCTACTTCGGCGCTCTGATCGAGATCAAGCGGGCCCAGCCCGCCGATGACCTGATCAGCGCGCTCATCGCCGCTCGCGACGATACGGACCGGCTATCCGAGCAAGAACTCACCGTAATGTGCTGCACCCTGCTGATCGGCGGGCACGAGACCACCACCAACCAGATCAACCTGTCGCTGCTCCTCCTGTTCGACCACCTCGGCCAGGTGGCCAAGTTGCGCGCTGATCCGGGATTGATACCCGGAGCGGTCGAGGAAATGCTGCGCTACACCCGGCTGGGCGGCCTGGCACCTGCCCGCGTGACCAGTGAAGACGTAACGATCGGCGGGGTCACGATTCCGGCAGGTGAGCAGGTCATACCGCTGTTCGCCACGGCCAACCGGGACCCCTCGGTATTCGCCGATCCGGACCGGTTCGACGTCACCCGCGACGCAGCTAGCCACCTGAGCTTCGGCGCCGGCGTGCATCACTGCCTCGGCGCTCAGCTTGCCCGGGTGGAGCTTCGGGAGGCCTTCCGCGGCCTGATCGGCCGGCTGCCGGGACTGCGGCTCGCGGTGCCTGCCAGCGAACTTGAGTTCAAACCGGGAATGGCGATCCACAGCCTGCGCGAGCTACCGGTCCTATGGGGCGAGCCATGACACGCTAGAAGATCCCTGTCGACAAGAACGTGTGCATCGGATCGGCCATGTGCGTCGCCATCACCCCTGGCCGGTTCGTCCTGGACGAGCGGCAACGATCCAGGCCGGTCATGGTAGAGATCGGCCCGGACGAGGTGGTACGTGACGCTGCCGCCTCCTGCCCGTCGGAGGCGATCAGCCTGGTCGATGCCGACACGGGCCAGCCAGTAGATCTCGACTAATGAGCAGCGCGTCTGCGAGCCGTACCTGAACGGGTTGTCGTCCAGGGGCGCGGAGCAGCCTAGTGTCATGCGTACTCAACTATCCATCGGCGACTCTTCGCAGATAACGAACCTGAGCGTCAAGTCCATTCGATCCGGTCCCACTGCTCCCGCTGCTGCGGGCAAGGTTCCACCACAGAACGTGACACAGACGCAAGCAACTCCCGCTCACGGCTCAGCCCAGGCCGAATATTTGCAGGTCACGAGTCGGCTTGCGGATCTGACGTGGGCGCCCCGGTCGTTGTGTTCTGTCGTCGGCGATCAGAATGGCGGTGTTCCCGGCGGCGGCTGGGTGGGGCGCCGGTGACGGCTCCGGCGGATGCCCGGCGGTGGGATCGTACCGGGATCTGATCAGGCTGGCCACGGTGGTGCTGGAGATAGGCAGAACTGCCTGTAGCTGCACGGTGCGGCGGGGCAGGATCTGCTCCGTGATGTTGTCCCAGCGGTCGGCGCCGGTGAGGCCGGCGGTGCCGGGAACCCGGCGGCGCATATTCGCATCCCATCGCATCCGGTCTCGGTGACCACGGCCCTCACCCGGACCAGTCTGCGCCGTATCTACCCCCGGT
>Ga0210396_10001547_pt1 | contig 24722 bp, 33 predicted proteins | sample IncBWH17OmetaG_FD_155466 | JGI IMG/M metagenome (GOLD analysis project Ga0210396, IMG submission 155466) | Forest soil microbial communities from Barre Woods Harvard Forest LTER site, Petersham, Massachusetts, United States - Inc-BW-H-17-O ... | reverse complement strand
ACGCGCCGGGCGCGGCGGCGCAAATGGGGAGGCGTTTGGCCGTTACTATTACCAAACAGCGGTAGATCGCCGTCCTCACTCAGCGGCTCATCGTACAGCTGCAGATCCGGATTCTCGTCGGCGAACTGTTTCAGCGTTGTCTCATCCGGGAAATACTTAACGTACTCTTGGTTCCCATCACGAACGGAAACCAGATACTCAGGAAGGGCTCCAGTCTCGGAATTGCGCTCGGCAATGTATTCCTCAAAGTCACCGCCATGCTTCCGGATGGAATCGCTGAGCTTCGAGAGCCGTTCCAAGAGCTCCAAAATCTCGTTGAGTTGTTCTTCAGAGAACTCCCGATCGTCCTTCAGATTACGCAACCGGACCTCTTCTGCGCCCAATGAAATCAGAATTCGGTTGAGCCGGGAGTCGTCTTCTACGTATTCCTCCCGTTTCTTCCGCTTGATTTGATAGAGCGGTGGCTGGGCAATGTAGATGTGCCCTCGGCGCACTAACTCCGGCATCTGGCGATAGAAAAAGGTTAGAAGCAATGTTCTGATGTGTGAGCCGTCCACATCGGCATCGGTCATAATGATGATCTTGCCGTAGCGAAGTTTCTCCAGATTGAACGAGCCCTCTCCTTCTCCATCCCCGATTCCAGTTCCGATGGCCGTGATCATCGTCTGGATTTCTTGATTCTGTAGCACGCGATCCAGACGCGCTTTCTCAACATTCAACAGCTTGCCGCGAATCGGGAGGATCGCCTGGAACCGCCGGTCTCGGCCCTGTTTTGCTGATCCGCCGGCGGAATCACCTTCCACAATGTAGAGCTCTGTCTTTTCGGAGTCCCGTTCCGAACAGTCTGAGAGTTTGCCCGGCAAACCGCCTCCGGTAAGGGCTGTTTTTCTAACGGCTTCTCGGGCTTTGCGAGCTGCCTCTCTCGCCCGCGCAGCCATTAAGCACTTATCGATAATCTTTTTGGCGATCCCGGGGTTCTCCTCGCAAAACCGGCCTAACCCTTCATAGGTGACAGATTGCACCACCGGTTTAACTTCATTGTTGACCAGTTTGCTTTTGGTCTGAGAGCTAAAGCGCGGGTTGGTTAGCTTAATGCTCAATACACAGACTAAACCTTCCCGTAAATCCTCCCCCGTGATATCCGGGTCTTTATCTTTAACCAGGTTGTTGGATTTCGCGTAATTCTTAAGCGCGTTAGTGAGACCGGCCTTAAGCCCCTCCAAGTGCATGCCCCCATCGGCATTAGGAATTGAGTTAGCGAAACACTGAATCTGCTCGGTGTAGGAGTCGGTGTACTGGAGCACCAGATCTACGAAGGCGACCTCGTTTTTGTCGTCAACCTCGATCTCGCGCATGCCGGTGATCACAATCGGATCAGGATGGATTAACTGCTTGGTCTCCCCGAGTTGTCTTACAAATTGAGGAATCCCCTCCTTGTAAAGAAAGACCTCGCGACGAACGGGATCCGTTCGTTCGTCCGTTAGAATGATTTCCAATCCTTTATTTAAGAAAGCTAACTCACGTAGCCGCGTAGCCAGGATCTCAAACTTAAACTCTGTGGTAATCGTGAAGATCTCGTCATCCGGCAAGAACGTAATCAGTGTACCGGAGAGCTGCTTGTTTTGGATTTCCCCAATGACCTCAAGCTTGCGAGTTGTTTTGCCTCGGGCAAAGGCGATGTAATAAATCTTTCCGTTTCGGGTGACCTCCGCCTTAAACCATTCGGATAGAGCGTTGACACATTTTGCGCCGACCCCGTGCAATCCGCCGGAGAACTTGTAAGCGCCTTGCCCGAACTTACCGCCGGCGTGCAGGTTGGTGAGAACTAGCTCAATCGCCGGGATGTTAAACTTGGGATGGATATCAACCGGGATGCCCCGGCCGTTGTCTCGGACCGACAACGATCCGTCAATGTGGATGGTGACATCAATGCGAGTACAAAACCCCGCTAGATGCTCGTCGATAGAGTTGTCGAGGACTTCAAAAACACAGTGGTGAAGGCCGCGTTCATCGGGGTCACCGATGTACATTCCGGGACGCTTTCGGACGGCTTCTAGACCCTTCTAATTATCGATTTGGGCCGCGTCGTAATTCGAGATTTCAGACATACTTACCGCAGAACAGGATCCGATTGGAACACGGACCGATCAGGGCGAAACTTGAGCCTTTAGTGTACGCGGAGCAACCTCTTTTTGCAAGCTGGGATGTATGCAACAGATTGTAGTTTGGAGGAGTGGCACCCGCAAGATTTTGAATAATTGACGCTCCTAAGGGGTCAGTTGACATTACTGCACTCTGACAAATGACGGAATATGATTTTGCGGTAATTGGAGGGGGCAGTGCTGGTTACGCCGCGGCAGCCACGGCCAGCCGGCTTGGCTTGCGAACCATCTGTGTCGAGGGGGGCGCGGAAGTTGGCGGACTTTGTATCCTGCGGGGTTGCATGCCAAGCAAGACCATCCTGGAATCGGCGAATCGGTTTCTTACCTTGCGACGAGCGAAAGAGTTCGGTTTAAGCGCTGGCCAGGTTGGCTACGATGCCGCTGTTATTCGGGGACGTAAGCGAAGACTGATTGCGGAGTTTGCCGGTTACCGGCGTTCGCAGCTTGAGGACGGAAAATTTGAATTTGTTCGCGCCCACGCCTCATTCTTGTCTCCGCACGAGCTGCGGTTGGTGACCCCTGACAGTAAAGAGACCCAGGTCCGGTTCCGTTTTGGGCTGATTTCGACCGGCTCTGAGTTGAACGTCCTCGAAATTCCCGGGCTGGCTGAGACGGCTTTCCTACATAGCGATTTGGCTCTCGATTCGGATGTCGTTCCTCCTTCGGTGATTATACTAGGGGGCGGCGCGGTCGCACTCGAGTTTGCCACCTTCTATAGCTCTCTCGGTTCCAAAGTGACAGTGCTCCAAAGGAGCTCCCAATTTCTTAAAGAGGCAGACGCCGATGTCTCCGGGGCCTTGACGGAGGCCTTGCGGCAGCACGGTGTGGAGATGATCTGCGACACAAAATTGGTGAGGGTTGCGGCCGAGAAAGGAGAGAAGGCGGTCTATTTCCTCCATGATGGTGTCGAGCGACGAGTAGCAGCCAATGAACTTTTCTATGCACTAGGTCGACGGCCAGTTGTTGCAGGGTTGGATTTGAAAGCGGCCGGAGTCGAACTCTCGCCGAGCGGGGCGATCGAGGTGAATGACCGCATGCAAACATCTCAGTCCCACCTATTTGCTGCGGGCGATGTAACCGGGCTTTTCGAGGTTGTGCATATCGCGATTGAGCAAGCGGTCGTGGCGGCGAAAAATGCTCAAAGATTACTCGAAGGAAAAGAGTTGGGCAGGATTGACTATCGGCTCCATCTGTTTGCCGTCTTTTCGCATCCTCAGCTCGCGTTTGTCGGATTGACGGAGCGCGAAGCGGTTAACCAAAACATCCCGGTTCGGACTGCGAGTTATCCATTTGCTGATCACGGCAAGAGTTTAGTGCTCGGAGAACCAGAAGGGTTCGTGAAACTCATCGTGCACGCAAAAAGCGGCGAGATTCTAGGTGGAGCGGCGATAGGTCCTGAAGCAGCCGAACTAATACACGAAATTGTAGTCGCCATGCATTTCCGGGCAACTGCGTCAGACCTGGCTTCGATTCCTCACTATCACCCGACGTTAAGCGAGATCTGGACGTATCCCGCCGAAGAACTGGCCGACGCTGGCTAACACGTGAGACGTGAGAAGTGATTAGTGAGAAGTGAGAGGTCGTCCCAAAATAGTCAGTGACCAGTAAGTCAGTAATCAGCGAAACTGCAGTGACCGCCCGTAACTGATTACTGTTTCACTGATTACCGGTTACTCCGTGCCACCAATCACTCCTTCGACTTTAACTTCTCACTTGTCACGCGAAGCGTGGCGGTGTTCTAAAATAGCGGTCTGACGGCAATTTTCGTTGCCGTTCAGCGTTGACAATCCAATCGACAAATCCATAGTTGCGACCGTGCTCAAGAAGTTTATCCCCCAAAAGCCAGGATCAGGCCCGAGTAATGAGGAGACTGAATCCGGGGAAACAACTCCGCAACCTCCCAAGGCCTCAGAACCGAAAACTCTAACATCAAAAAACTTCGTTATGGCAGATCAAGCAAATAAGAACTCCTTAGCAAACGATGTCGAAATAAAGGGCTCAATAAAATTCGCCAATGAGTTTACCTTTGATGGTAAGCTCGAGGGGGAGATTACTTCGAACGATGGAATCTTGACGGTGGGAGAGAGCGGGGATGTGCACGGTGAAGTCAAAGCGAAATCGGTGATTGTTATGGGTAAAGTACATGGCAATATCACCGTTAATGAGCGTTGCGAGCTGCGGTCTCGGTCGCAATTGATCGGTGATCTGCGCGCGGCTCGTCTAATCATCGAGGAAGGCGCGACCTTCGTCGGTAAGTCAGAAGTGAGCCCGAACAAAGGGATGCTGAAAGAGCTTGGGACGAAGGAAAAACCGCAAGAAGTTGGCGCTCCGCGATAAAGAGGTACTGAGTGGCTGCAAAAGGACGAGTAGAAGTTCAATGTCCTCACTGCGGTAACATTCAGCTAGAGCCCGAGCTGGCGAAGTCGACTTACTGCCGGAAGTGCAGTGGGTATATCCAAATCGCAAAAGGTGGCCGGATGCCTGGCCCGCTGCCGGCTGGCCCTAAAGAACCGACACTTTTTGAAAAGGTAGAGGGTCTGCTGGGTGTTCAACGGACGTTTGTCGCCCGTTGCTTTGAATGTAACGGTCGGCGAGAGGTTGGCCGTAACGCAACTTCTACCATTTGTCCGCTTTGCGGAGCTTACATTGATCTGCAGGACTATAAGATCGTTGGATCTTATAGCCGATCGATCAGGACTCGCGGTTCGTTGGTGATTACTCCGAAAGGGGATCTCAATAGCAATCGTGCGATTTGCGAGACCGCCGAGATCCAGGGCCACATGCGTGGCAGTTTGATCTGCGCAACCGTCTTGCGGATCAAGCTTAAGGGTAAGCTCAGCGGTAGCCTCGAAAGCAAGCACGTCATAATCGACAAAAAATCTGAAGTGGAGCTGGTGCGCCCGCTTCGAGGCGAGCTGATAGAAGTGGAGGGAGCGATGTCCGGTCGGATTCTTTCCAGCGGCAAGGTGGTGGTGAAAAAAGGAGGCGTGCTGCGTGGGACGGTTAACGCCAAAAGTTTTTTGGTAGATCGCGGAGGTGAGTTCTCCGGTGAAATGTCAATCGGTCAACCGACGATGGTGCAAGGTGACCTGTTGAAAGCGGCCCCGGATCCCCATGAGTCTGATCATGATCATGATTCGGACGCCGGGACAGATTTTACACTCGCCCCTGTTTAGTATCTCGAGTTTTGCACGTCGGAAGACTGGCTCCGGAGGAGCGAAATCTTTACAGCCAATGACGACAAATCGGCGTCGAGCTCCGTAGGAGCGGCACAATTCTTTTTCCAGCGCGTCGGGATCGCGCGAACGTGCGCTCTATGTTCAGGGATGCGTAGCTATAAAGATTACACTCTCACAGAGCATCTTCGCATCTAACCGTCCAGACGCGAGGAGGTTACGGTTCGAGAGTTGATCTCGGAGTTGCCGTCGCCTGCGGCGTTGCACTTGTTGTTGGCTCCGGCGTAGCAGAACTCTGTGCGCTTGGAGAGCCTTGCGCAGTAGGGGATCCTTGTTGGCTTGCGGATCCGCTTGGAGAGGTTTGAGGAGTAGCAGATGCGCCGGCAACACTCGGGCTTGGTTGCGCCTGGACATTGAGTCCGAGTTTAGCAGTTAGTCGATCCGCATCCCTTCGCGCCCACGCCGCCATGGCACTTTGGGGATAACGCCGGAGGACCTCTTTGTAGTCTTGTAGAGCTTCCGTCAGCTTACCGTTCTTCTCGGTGAGCCGCCCATGATAATAAAGAGCCATTGGGGCGAGGTAGCTCGAGTTGTAACCGCTGGAAACATCTGAATAGTACTTGAGGGCATCGTCGGTTTTACCCTCGGCTTCTGAGTTGGAGGCCAAGCCGAAAAGCGCGTTAACGAAAAGGGGGTGTCCCGAGTAGTCCTTGATGAAGGCCTGATACGATTTGTTGGATTCGCCGTACTGACCACTGGCAGCCTGAGCACCGGCGATCTGCAGACCAGCGTTCCCGGCTGCGATCGTCCCAGCGTAACGGCTCATTACTTTTTCCCAACCTTTGATATCATGAGCCCCCACAAATGCCTTTGCTGCCCTGGAGTTACGGACGGCTTGGTAACCGAGGTAGGCGCCAATCCCGATCAAAATCAAAAGGAGCAAGGCGCTTCCCAACAAAACTTTTTTCCCGTGCCGCGACCAAAAGAGCTCGACCTGGACGGCCGTTAAACTCGGCACCGATATCTGCTGATCACTGGACATGCAAAATTCTAAAGCGTTTCCTAGCCACCGATTTCCCCGCGTGCTTCATCGGCGAGAGCGGTGCTAAGGTACCGCTCCCCGGTGGAACACGCTACGGTGACGATGAGTTTACCTTGATTCTCCGGGCGTTGCGCAACCTGCAAAGCCGCCCACACATTCGCGCCCGAGCTGATCCCGGCCAAAATGCCCTCTTCTTTCGCCAGCCTGCGCGCCATCGCAATCGAGTCCTCGTTGGTTACCGTAATCACTTCATCGACGATATCCATGTGCAAATTCGTGGGCACAAAACCGGCGCCGGTGCCTTGGATTTTGTGCGGTCCAGGCTTCAGAGGTTCCCCGTTAATGGTCTGGGTGATCACTTGCGAATCTTTGGGTTCCACAGCGATCGCTTTAAACGAAGGTTTGCGCTTTTTGATCACTTCGGACACTCCGGTGATTGTGCCGCCGGTGCCGACCGCTGAAACCAGAATATCGACTTCGCCGTTGGTATCGTTCCAGATTTCTTCAGCCGTTGTCAGCCGATGAACCTCTGGATTAGCCGGATTGTTAAACTGTTGGGGCATCCAGGAATTTGGGGTGCTCTTGAGGATTTCTTCGGCCTTAGCGATGGCGCCCTTCATCCCAGCAGACCCCGGGGTCAGGATTAATTTGGCGCCGAGCATTGCCAGCAGTGTCCGGCGTTCCATGCTCATGGTTTCCGGCATGGTTAAAATAAGATTGTAGCCCTTAGCTGCACAGACAAAGGCCAGCGCGATTCCGGTGTTGCCGCTAGTCGGTTCGATAATCGTCGTGCCCTTATTAATAATGCCTTCCCGCTCGGCGGCTTCGATCATCGATTTTCCGATACGGTCTTTTACGCTTCCCAGCGCGTTGAAGTACTCGCATTTGATTGCGATGGTAGCTTGAATTCCGGCAGTGATACGATTGAGCTTAACCAGTGGTGTACCGCCGACGGTATCGACGATATTGTCGTAAAGTCTGCCTGAAGTTCGCATGTTACGGTATTGTTTACCTGGGGAGAGGTGGGATGTCTAGATACACGAAGCGCCGCATCGTTCAAGTCAGTAAGTCAGAGGATAGCTAAAAAGCGGGAACTAAGAAGAGATTATGCCAGCCTTACTTGAGCCGGAAGCCGTTCAAACACTGCTACAAGAGGTCCCTGAGTGGAAGCTCGAAGAAAACGCGATTTCTCGGACCTTCGAATTAGCCAATTTCCCTCTGGCTATCGCCTTTGTAAACAAAGTGGCCGATGAAGCGGAAAAAGCCAATCATCACCCGGATATCGATATTCGGTGGAAGAACGTGCGCCTGGCATTGTCGACTCATTCCGCTGGTGGCCTGACATCGGCCGACTTCACGCTGGCCAGAAAATTGGACCAGGTTTTTGGTCAAGTCGCTAGCGCTGGCTGAGGAGAGCCGAAAGGGCGAGTGGGCGAAACGGCGACGGGGCGATGCTGGCCCATGGTAGGTAGGGCGAAGAACTCGGCGCGCCGAGGGGTTGTTAGCTGAAGGCGGCTGTCCGCGCGGGTTTTGAGCCGCGGGGCGGAGATGATTTCTTCCAAGGCGTGTCCATAAACAAAACGCTGTTCCGGGAGATGAAGATTTTGAGATCTAAGGTCCGGCGCCACCGCTCAAAACCGGCGCTGATAAAGGATAAGCTAGTCACCTCCTAAGCGCGCCGAGTTTTTCGCCCGACCAGTCTTTGTCGCGTCTTGCCCATTCACCGTTTCGCCTGTTCGCCCACTCGCCTCCCTTGCCGTTGCTTTACAGATCCTCTGGTATTATTGTTGAAGCGTGGTCGATGACCGCTGGTTCCGCGTTGCGGGATCAGAGGAAAGTCCGAACACATGAAGGCAGCATGCCGTGCGAAAGCGCGGGCAACCACAGCCAAAGCTGCGGTTGACGGATAGTGTCACAGAAAATAAACCGTCCCGCGTAAGCGGGATAAGGGTGAAAAGGCGGGGTAAGAGCCCACCGGTTGCTTCGTAAGGAGCAACGCTTGAAAAACCCCTTGCAGTGCAAGACAGAACAGAGAGTCAGAGGCCTTCCTGCTCGGCTTTGCCGAGGGCTCTCGGGTAATAGTCGCATCCGAAAGACGGGACGCCTTATTTAAATAAGGTGAGACAAATGGTCATCCGGGCGGTTCCTTCTAGGAGAGATCGTCTAGACAGAATTCGGCTTACGCCACAAAACGAGGCTGGTTGGGCTAATGTCCGACCAGCCTCGACTTTCTTAAGTAACCAGTAATCAGTGAAACAGGTAACGGCTCTTCCGGGCGGTCCGACCTTTAAACTGATTACTGACGCACTGATTACTGATTACTTAAGATTCGGCGTTTTGTCCCCGTGGATGCTCCTCAAGACCGGGTTATACATCCGCCAGCGCGCTTAACAAAGTATGCGCCCGAGTGGCGTCACTTGCTTTCAACACCAGTCGTATGGGAGAGCCGGGATGTTCTACGCTGCCGTAGACGTAATCGACATTTACTTTGGCCTGAGCCAAAGTGGCGGTGATTTCGGATAGCTTGCCCAGGCGATCAAACAGATCCAACACCAGGACTTCACCCTCGATTACATAAAAACCGCTCGATTGAAGGACCTTTTTGCAGGTTTCAGGGTCACTGGTTAGGAGTCGCACGACCCCTTGTTCGAGACTGTCGACCAGCGACAGAGCCTCAATATTGATCGCTTGAGTACTCAGCAGCTTGCAGATCGCTGCGAGCTGGCCGGGCTGATTCGCAAGAGCAACTGTGATTTGCCTCTCGACATGGATTTTCATTCAATTGGACTAAGAGCATAAAGCGCACCGCCTAACAAGGAATGCCAAAACCTAGCAATGGGCGCACCGAAAACTCTCCCTTTCCCGCCTAAATTAGCAGATCCAGCTGGCCAATACAGGAAGCAGTTTGACAAGATGCATGGCCGCGTCCCGCAACTGGCGGAAGGCTTCGACCGCTCGACTGAGCTCGCCGAATTTTGAGCTCAGTTGAATGATTACACTTCGCTGCCACAAAGCCCTGCAACCGAGACGCGTTCAACGAAACCGCCTGACAGGTGCACAACTTTCGGCTAAATTCGCACTCCATACGAGGCGTTTCATAAGGCAAGTCGCCTAAAAAACCCTTGCGTGGGGTTGGAAAAATTATATAGTCCACGCTCCCCCGCGTCTGGTGGTTCGTACCAGGGCGGCTTTTTTAGTCCCGAAAGCAGGGGAGAAACCGAATTTTTTAACGAATGCCAACAATTAACCAGCTTGTCCGAAAAGGTCGTCGAAAGATGGCGGTCAAGTCGAAATCGCCAGCACTGGCCGACTGCCCGCAGCGACGCGGCGTTTGCGTTCAAGTAATGACGCGGACGCCGAAGAAACCAAACTCTGCGCTCCGGAAAGTCGCCAAGGTCCGACTGACGAATGGCTACGAAGTGATCGCGTATATTCCGGGCGAAGGCCACAACTTGCAGGAGCATTCGATTGTTTTGGTAAGAGGTGGACGGGTCAAAGATTTGCCCGGTGTCCGTTACCACATCGTACGGGGTACCTTAGATAGTTTGGGAGTCGACGGCAGAAGACGGAGTCGCTCCAAGTATGGGGCTAAACGGCCCAAGGAAGGCGCGGCTGACGCGTCTGCTAAAGGCAAGAAAAAGTAAAGGTCTGATTTATGTCCCGTCGTCGCAGAGTCATTCATAAGGAATTCAAGGTCGATAGCCGATACGGTAGTCCTGTCGTTGCCCGGTTGATCGATACCGTGATGCGTAATGGCAAGAAGTCGTTGGCCGAGAGGATCGTCTATCAGGCCATCGAAAAGAGCCGCGAAGGATCGGATGCGGTTGATCCTTTGGACACCCTGCTCAAGGCAGTGGATAACTCAAAGCCGCGCCTCGAGGTAAAATCACGCCGGGTGGGTGGTGCGACTTATCAGGTGCCAATCGAAGTTTCCTCAGATCGCCAGGTGTCGCTGGCCATGCGTTGGATCGTCAATTTCGCGAAGAATCGGCGTGGGACAATGGTTGACAATTTAGCGGCGGAACTTAAAGACGCCGCCTCAGGGCAAGGTAATGCAATAAAAAAGAGAGACGACACGCATAAGATGGCTCAGGCCAATCGCGCGTTCGCTCATTTCCGTTGGTAGGTCTTATGTCAACTCAAGCTTTAGAAAGGGCCGAAGCTATGACGAATCCGAATTCGCCGAACCGAGCGTATCCGCTCGAGCGGACCCGGAATATCGGGATTAGTGCTCATATTGATGCCGGGAAGACGACTCTAACCGAGAGAATCCTGTTTTACACCGGCATGATCCATAAGATCGGGGAAGTCCATGAGGGGACTACCGTTACCGACTGGATGGAGCAGGAACGCGAGCGGGGGATTACGATTACGTCAGCGGCAACTACCTGTTTTTGGAACCAACGCGCGGAGGCGGGTGTGTTCAAGCTGTACGAGGGTCAGAAGCTGCGCGTAAACATTATCGATACTCCCGGCCACGTTGACTTCACTGCTGAGGTCGAACGTTCACTTCGGGTTCTCGACGGTGCGATCTTGGTTTTCGATAGCGTGGCGGGTGTGCAGCCGCAGACAGAAACCGTTTGGCGCCAAGCCAACAAATATCATGTGCCGCGGATCTCGTTTGTTAACAAGATGGACCGCGTTGGGGCCAATTTTGACAACGTGGTTAAGGAGATGCGCACCAAGCTGGGCGCGAATGCGTGGCCAGTCTTGATTCCGTTGGGCAAAGAAGATCAGCTTCACGGCCAACTCGATGTCGTTAACAAGAAAGCTATTCTCTACTCCGATAACGACGTTTTGGGTTCGACGTATGAAGTCGCCGAGGTTCCCGCTGAATATAAGGAACTGGTCGACAAAGCATATGCCGACTTGGTTGAGCAAGTCGCTAACCTCGATGACGAAGTCGGAACGCTTTTCTTGGAGGAGAAGCCGGTTACGGCGAAAGATCTGAAAGCCGGTATTCGTCGTCTCACCATCGCCAATAAGTTTGTGCCGGTAGCGGGTGGTTCGGCCTTTAAAAATAAAGGTGTTCAATACCTGGTTGACGCCGTCATCGATTATTTGCCGAGCCCGATGGATATCCCGCCGGCCAAAGGCATCGATCCGGATACCGAGGTGGAGAAGGACGCGGTAACTGACGATAATGGCAAGTTTTGTTCCTTGGCCTTTAAGCTCTGGAGCGATCCGTTCGTCGGTAAATTGGTCTTTTTCCGAGTTTATTCAGGCAAGCTTTCTAAGGGTGACACCGTTTACAACCCGCGAACGAATAAACGCGAGCGAATCAGCCGGTTGATCCAGATTCAGGCGGACAAACGCGAAGATATTGAAACCTGTTATTCGGGCGATATCGCCGCAATCGTCGGTATCAAGAATATCACCACGGGGGATACTCTCTGCGACGAAGATAATCCGATCTTGTTAGAGCCTCCGTCATTCCCGGACCCGGTTATCTCGATGGCGATCGAGCCGAAGACGAAGCTCGACCAAGAAAAAATGGCCACCGCGCTCCAGCGCTTGGCCGAAGAAGATCCGACGTTCCGAGTTTACACCAATGAAGACACCGGCCAGACCATCATTGCCGGCATGGGTGAATTGCACCTGGAAATTATCCGGGACCGGATGCTGCGCGAGTTCAAGGTAGATGCGAACGCGGGTAAACCGCAGATCGCCTATCGCGAGACAATTATCAAGAATGCGACCGGTGAAGGTAAGCTCATCAAACAGTCGGGTGGTCGTGGTCAGTACGGTCACGTTATTGTGAACGTTGAACCACGCGAGCGAGGTAAGGGGATCGAGATTGAGAACAAGGTCGTCGGTGGTACGATCCCGAGAGAATACATCCCTGCGGTTAAGAAAGGTATCGAAGAAGCGGTCCTAAACGGTGTGCTGGGCGGATACCCAGTGATCGATCTTCATGTCGATATTATTGATGGGTCTTATCACGACGTCGACTCAAACGAGTTGGCGTTTAAGCTGGCTGCAATTTTTGCGATGAAGGATGCCTTCAAGAAAGGTAACTCTATCCTCCTGGAGCCAATCATGAAGGTCGAGTGCGTCACGCCGGATGAATATCAGGGTGATATTATGGGCGATCTTAATCGTCGCCGCGGCCGGATCATGAATATGGAAGCCAAAAACCTGGCTACGGTTGTTCACGCAGAGGTTCCGCTGGCCGAAATGTTCGGCTACGCGACTGCAATTCGTTCTCTATCCAAAGGACGTGCTTCCTACACGATGGAACCGTCGCATTTTGAACAGGTCCCGTCGCAAATTGTAGCGGCGGTCTTGGACCAGAAAGGAGCTTAACCATGGCAAACGGCCAGCGCATCCGGATCCGACTTAAAGGCTACGATTATCGCATGCTCGATCAATCGGCCGTCGAGATTGTGGAGACGGCAAAACGGACCGGAGCAAAAGTTGCCGGTCCGATTCCACTACCAACTAAGATCGAGAAGTTCACGGTGAACCGCTCACCTCACGTCGACAAAAAGTCGATGGACCAATTTGAGATGCGCACGCATAAACGGCTTCTCGACATCATTGAGCCGACGGCGAAAACCGTGGACGAGCTCCGGAAGCTGAACCTTCCGGCCGGCGTGGACATTACCATTAAAATCTGAGCCAACTTTCTCCTCCAATGAAGATAGGACTTTTAGGACGTAAAATTGGTATGACCCGAGTCTACGACTCGAGCGGTAAGGCTACGCCGGTTACCGTCATCGAAGCCGAGGGTAATGCACTCGTACAAGTAAAGACACCGGAAAAGGAAGGCTACAGCGCTATCCAAGTCGGCTTCGAAACGCAGAAGGAATCTCGGTTAAATAAGGCTGAGCTAGGTCACCTTAAAAAGGCGGGGGTAGAACCGAAGAAATTGCTCCGCGAATTCCGTTTATCGGACGGAGCCCAGGTCACCGGGGATGTCGACTTAAGCGTGAACCAATTCCAACCGGGCGAGTTTGTCGACATCATCGGAAGATCGAAGGGCAAAGGGTTTCAGGGTGTAGTCAAAAAGCATAATTTTGCCGGCCAGCCCGCTGCGCACGGTTCAAAGATGCATCGGCGTAATGGTGCCATCGGAAACCGATCCACTCCGGGGCGGGTATGGAAGAACATGGGGATGCCGGGGCACCTCGGCGACGAGAGGGTAACCGTCCAGAACCTCCGCGTGGTTCAAGTCAGAGGTGAGGACAACGTGATTTTAGTTTCAGGAGCAGTGCCAGGGGCGAACGGAAGTTATGTGGTCGTTCGGCCGGCCAAGAAGAAATCGAGCGAGGCCAAGCAGCAATGAGCGCAACCGTCCTTACAGTAGCAGACGCCAAAAAGGCCAATATTTCGATCATTGAGAATGGCCGCGGCACGCAGGCGGTACACGATGCGGTTGTGGCCTTACGGGCAAATCGCCGCAGCGGAACTGCCAACACCAAGACGAAGGCCGAAGTAACGGCTTCCGGAAAAAAGCCCTGGCGACAAAAAGGGACCGGACGGGCCCGAGCTGGCTACACTTCTTCGCCGGTTTGGACCGGCGGTGGTGTCGTCTTCGGACCTAAACCTCGCGACTATTCAAAGAAGGTGAGTAAGCGAGTAAAGAAACTCGCGTTCCTTAAGGCGCTGAGCGCCCGGATCCTGGGTGGCGATGTGCTGGTTACCGACGAGATCGTAGTGACGGAACCTAAGACCAAGAATTTCGTTAAGCTGCTGCAATCGTTGACCGAGGAGGAGCGGGTGTTGGTTATTGCTAACCAATATAGCCCGGAAACCTATCGCGCGGCTAGAAACGTGCGTCCGGTTCTGCTGAACACGGTGGGCGAAGTTAATACTGAGCAGTTGCTCGCTTTTCGCAAAATTATCGTCACCAAAGACGCTCTAACCAAGCTTTCGGAGAGAGTATCATGAAGGAACCGACTCAGATCGTTGCGAACATTCGACTCACCGAAAAAGCCAGTTTACTTGGGGAACGGAACAATCAGTACGTTTTTCGGGTCGCAACGGACGCCAATAAAATTGAGATCAAACAGGCCGTTGAAAAACTGTTTGGAAAGAAAGTTGTGCGAGTAAATACCGCCCAATACGCCGGTAAGAAAAAGCGAGAACGCCGTGCAGATTTTGGCCGGAAGACTCATTGGAAGAAAGCTGTGGTGACGCTGGCGGAAGGCGAGAAAATCGAGCTTGCTTAGGGAGTAACTGATAATGGCACTAAAGAGTTTTAGACCCCTCACGCCGACTCAGCGGTTCAAGCAGACCCCTGCTTATAACGAGATTACCAAAGATCGTCCGGAGCGGTCGCTAGTCGAGCCGCTAAAGAAAACTGGGGGACGTAACAACCGAGGGCGGCTTACTTCCCGGCATATCGGCGGCGGGCACAAGCAAAAGTATCGGATCATTGATTTCAAGCGGCGCCTACGTGACGTTGAAGCGACCGTCGAGGCAATCGAATACGATCCGAATCGGTCGGCTAGGATAGCTCTGCTCACCTATAAGAGCGGAGAGAAAAGCTATATTCTGGCGCCGAACGGACTGGAAGTTGGAGCCAAGGTAATCGCCGGTGACGATGTGGCTCCGGAAGTTGGTAATGCGCTTCCGTTAAGGGCAATCCCGTTGGGAACAGTGGTTCACAACCTGGAGATTATCCCCGGTCGAGGCGGTCAAATTGCGCGGAGCGCGGGTCAACAGGCAGTCCTGAATAACCGTGAAGCTGGTTATGCCTTGGTACGGATGCCGTCCGGTGAAATCCGGAAGATCCACGAGAACGCCTATGCGACTATCGGGCAGGTAGGGAACACGGATCATATGAACGTTTCGAGCGGCAAGGCCGGACGAACCCGTTGGCTCGGACGGCGATCCCACGTTCGCGGTATGGCGATGAACCCGATCGATCACCCCATGGGAGGTGGTCAAGGCAAGAGCAAAGGCGGTGGTGGGCGGCACCATCCGGTTAGTCCTTGGGGCCAGCTCGCCAAAGGGTTCAAGACTCGCCGCAAGCATAAATCTAGCGACGCTTTCATTGTGGAGCGCCGCAAACCCCACAAGCACAAGAAATAAGCCATGGGTAGATCATTAAGAAAAGGCCCGTTTGTAGAGCCGAAACTCCTCGAAAAAATCGAGAAGATGAGCCAGGGACTGAAGAAGCCGATCAAGACCTGGTCTCGCCGGTCGATGATTACCCCGGACTTCGTTGGCCATACATTTCTGGTTCATAACGGTAAGATTTTTAATTCCGTGTTCGTTACCGAGAACATGGTAGGGCACAAACTCGGCGAATTCTCACCGACGCGTCAGTTCAAGAAGCATGGCGCACACACGGCGAAGGTAGCCAAGTAGTTAGGAGAAACGAAATGCAAGTAACATCCACCTACCGCTACGCTCGAATCTCCGCTTTCAAAGCGCGGGAAGTGACGCGGGAAATCCAAGGCCGTTCTGCCTCGGATGCGCTCGATCTCTTAACGTTTAGCCCGAAGAAAGCGGCCGTTATGGTGCGCAAGACCTTGAAGAGCGCCATCGCGAATGCGGAAAACAACGCCGATCTGAAAGTTGACACCTTGTTGGTAAAAGAGGCGGTAGTTGGTGAAGGACCTACCTTCAAGCGTTTCCGGGCTCGCGCCCGCGGAAGCGCCAGTCCTCTCAGGAAGCGGACGAGTCATATCCGAATTGTGCTAGCCGACGAGCTGGCGCCGACAGCCCCGGCAGGCCGCGCGCGGAAGGCTCGACCGGCAGAAGAGGCTTCTACAGCAGCGACAGATGACCAAGTGAAATCAGAGCCGGCGAAATCGCCTCGCAAGTCTTCAACCAGAAAGCCCGCTGCAAAAGCGGCAAAGCAGGAATCCAGTGAGTCTGCTGAAGCAGGTGAGGCTGCTCCGGAGGAGGCTAAGGCCCCTAAGCGGCAGGCGTCTGCAAAAAAAGAGAAGGAACAGGAGTAATCTATGGGACAAAAAGTTAATCCGATCGGATTTCGTCTCGTTTTAAATAAGGATTGGCGGTCCCGGTGGTACGCGTCTCCGAAAGAATTTCCGGAGTTCCTGCATTCTGATCTGCGGATTCGTCGCTATGTTAAACAGAAGCTGGCGTTAGCAGCGGTTTCGAAAGTATTGATCGAGCGCGCTTGGAACAGCATCCGCGTGACTATTTTCACCGCTCGGCCAGGCATTGTGATCGGGCGAAAAGGCGCTGAAATCGAGCGTATGACCGATGAGATCACCCGGATGTCCGGTGGTAAGCAGGTCAAAATCGATATTCAGGAAATCAAGACACCGGAATTAGACGCGCAACTGGTGGCCGAGAATGTGGCCTTGCAGATCGAGCGCCGAATTTCTTTTCGTCGGGCCATGAAGAAAGCGGTTCAGACCACCCGAGACTTTGGGGCTTTGGGTGTCAAGATCCGTTGTGCTGGCAGATTGGGAGGAGCCGAGATCTCCCGCGCGGAATGGTACCGGGAAGGGAAAATTCCGCTTCATACTTTGCGAACTCCGATCGATTACGGGTTCGCGGAAGCCAACACCGTTTACGGTAAGATTGGCGTTAAATGCTGGCTTTGTAAGGCGGAGGCAGTCGCAGAGCCCGAGCAGCGTAAGTCGTCCGCGTCTGAAAAGACGGCGCCGTCGGCTTCCTAATAGTGAAGGAGAAGAGCCATGCCACTATTACCAAAGAGAGTTAAGTACCGGAAAAACCAACGAGGCAGCCGCACTGGAAACGCGACCCGCAACGTGTCGATTGCTTTCGGTGAATACGCGTTACAGACGTTGGAACGCGCCTGGATAACGAATACGCAGATCGAGGCGGCACGGGTGGCGTTGACGCGTCACATGAAAAGAAAAGGTAAGCTTTGGATTAAGATCTTTCCGGACAAATCGGTAACCAAGCGCCCGCCGGAGACCCGAATGGGTAAGGGAAAAGGTAATCCCGAGTTCTGGGTGGCAACGGTACGTCCAGGAAACCTTCTTTTTGAGATCGACGGTGTACCCGAATCGATCGCGCGGGAAGCACTTCGTTTGGCGGCAACCAAGCTGCCCATCCGGACTCGGTTTCTAACTCGGCATGCCGTAGTCGCTTAGTTCCTGAGGTTGAGGCGATGAAAATCAAAGAATTACGCGAACTGAGCAACGACGAGCTTTTCGGACGCCGTTATGAGCTCCGCAAAGAGATATTTAATTTGCGTTTGCAGCAGCAATCGGGGTCGCTCGAAAAGCCGAGTGTTCTCCGAAGCAACCGCCGCGAGGTGGCGCAGATCGAGACAATTTTGACCGAGCGAAATCGAAAGGTCGCTGCTAAATAGCGGTCCCGCTATTCGTTTCGGGGAAGGAGATCAGACATGAGTGAAGAGACTGTAACAGCTGAAGGTACTGCCACGGCGCCTGAAACCCAGGTGCAGCAGTCTGAAGTTCCGAAGCGGCATCTTCGGAAAACTAGAGTCGGGGAGGTGGTCTCCAATAAAATGGATAAGACCATCGTCGTTGCCGTTGTGCGCAGAGTTCCGCATCCGAAGTTCGGAAAAATCGTGAAACGCACGAAGAAATTCTACGCGCATGACGCCGAAAACCGATGCGAGATCGGCGACCTGGTTCGAATTCAAGAAACCCGGCCGCTCAGCCGCCTGAAGCGTTGGCAATTAATTGAAGTTCTAAAGCACTAGGAGGAGCCAATGATTCAGATTCGATCCCGGCTTGATGTAGCCGATAATACCGGAGCGCGGATGGCGACCATGATTGGTGTCATCGGAAAGGCGACCCCTTATGCGGGGGTAGGTGACGTGATTACTTGCAACGTTAAAGAGGCATCCTCGAGTGGCACGGTCAAAAAAGGTGACGTTGTTCGCGCTGTAGTCGTGCGGACCCGGCAACCGGTCAAACGTGATGACGGTTCCTACCTTCGATTTGATAACAACGCCATTGTGATCATCGACAAGGACCTCAACCCACGAGGGACCCGTATCTTCGGACCGGTGGCGCGGGAACTGCGGGAAAAGAACTTCATGAAGATCATTTCGTTGGCGCCGGAGGTCCTGTAATGCAGACGCGTTTCCATGCTAAGAAAGGGGACGAAGTCCAGGTTATTTCCGGCAACCATCGCGGAGCCACTGGCAAGATCCTGCAAGTGCTGCCGAAGAAACAGCAGGTGTTGATCGAAGGCGTGCGCCTGATCAAGAAGAGCGTTCGCAAATCGCAGGATAATCCGAACGGAGCAATTGTTACTCGGGAAGGACCGATCCATATCTCCAATGTGAAGATCCTAGAAGCGCCGCGCCCGAAACGGACAAAGAAGGAAAAGGCAAAAGCAGAGTAGGTTATGCAGGCCGAGCTTTATAAAGAATACAAGGAGCGGGTTGTTCCGGCGCTGCGCGAGAAGTTGGGGTACAAGAATGTCCTTCAAGTTCCTCGCGTCGAGAAGGTCGTCATCAACAGTTGCGTATCCACCCATGCGTCTGACCAAAAACAGGCTTTGGAAGAAGCGAAAGCGGAAATCGCGCTGATTACCGGCCAGCGTGCCACCGAAACCAAGTCCAAGAAAAGCATCTCGAATTTCAAGCTCCGTAAGGGGCAGACGATTGGTGCCAAAGTGACGTTGCGTGGCGATCGGATGTACGAATTCCTGGAACGTTTGATCCGCATGTCGTTGCCCCGCATCCGAGATTTCCGTGGAATTTCACCGAAGTCATTCGACGGCAAAGGTAACTATACCTTAGGTGTTAAAGATCAGGCGATTTTCCCCGAGGTAGAGTTAGATAAGATTAAGCGAAATATTGGTTTTGATATCACCATCGTCACCACTGCGAACACGAACGACGAGGCGAAAGCATTGTTAACTGAACTCGGCGTGCCGTTCAGCGACCGTAAGCTGCCGGCCAAGGAGTCTGCTGCGTAAAAGAGTATGAGTACATTGACTGATCCTATTGCCGATTTTCTGACCAGGCTTCGCAACGCGGCCGGCTCGCATCGAGCGGACGTAAAACTACCGTATTCGAAGATTAAAGAAGAGATCGCGCGCATCCTTAAAGAAGAAGGTTATATCGCCGAGTACGAGGTTGACCACTCGTCGCGGCCTGCGGTCCTCAAGGTGACAATGAAATTTGTGAATCGGACTCCGGCCTTGACCGGAGTGAAGCGCGTCAGCAAGCCGGGGCTGCGGAAGTACATCGGCGCTGACGAAGTTCCACGCGTTCTTGGAGGGATGGGGACTTCTATCGTTTCCTCGTCGCGGGGGATTTTGACGGGACGGCAAGCCAAACGAGAAAATATCGGAGGCGAGCTCCTAGCGATTGTTTGGTGAGGAGGTTCTGAGTATGTCGCGAATTGGAAAAAAAAGTGTGTTGCTTCCGGAGAAAGTGAAGCTGGGCTGCTCGGACGCAGGTGCGGTCACCGTGGAAGGCCCAAAAGGTAAGTTGGAGTGGACATTACCGCGGCAGATCAAACTACGCGTCGAAGGTCAGGAAGTCTTATTGAACCGGACCACGGAAACCCGAGCGGTGAAAGCTTTGCACGGCCTTTCCCGAAGCCTCATCAATAATATGGTGACCGGGGTTAACCAGGGATTTCAGAAATCGCTGGAGATCCAGGGGGTCGGTTTTCGGGCTCAAGTGCAAGGGTCGAAACTGAATCTCAGTTTGGGTTTTTCTCATCCGATTGTATTTCAGATACCGGATGGAATTAAGGTAACCGTCCAGGACAACACCAAGCTTTTGGTTGAAGGAATAGACCGGCAGAAAGTAGGTCAGGTCGCCGCGAACATTCGAGCGTATTATCCTCCGGAGCCTTACAAAGGCAAAGGAATCCGCTATTCGGATGAACAGGTGCTGCGCAAGGAGGGTAAGACAGTCCAATAAGGGGACGGATAAAATATGGCTTCTACCACACGAATTAGATTACGCCACGAGAGGATCCGTAAACGGGTGGTTGGCACCACGGAGCGTCCTCGGTTGTGCGTGCATTTTTCTGGCCAACATATTTACGCACAAGTTATCGATGATACGGTAGGCAAGACAGTTGCAGCTGCGTCTACTGTGGAGAAAGGTGTGCGCGGCAGTCAGCGCAGCCAAGCCAACGTGACGACCGCCGAGAAGGTAGGCTCGCTGTTGGCCGAGAGAACACTACAGAAGAACGTTAAGCAGGTCGTTTTTGACCGAGGCGGTTTCACCTTTCATGGACGGGTGAAAGCATTGGCCGACGCCGCGCGTTCTGCAGGTTTGGAGTTTTGATTTATGCCACCAGAGCAAAGAAACCGCCGCAACGACGGACGAGATCGAGAACAAAAGGGCGACACCACTGAGAAAGTGGTGTTCATCAACCGGTGCGCCAAAGTCGTGAAAGGCGGTCGTCGCTTTAGCTTTAGCGCTTTAATTGTCGCTGGTGACCGCAAAGGCAAGGTGGGCTACGGCTTTGGTAAGGCGAACGAGGTCTCTGAAGCGATTCGTAAAGCCTCGGACGCGGCGCGAAAAGCCATGGTGCCAGTGGCTGTCCATCAAAATACGATCCCGCACGAAGTGATTGGCGAGTTTGGCGGGGGCCGCGTTCTGTTGCGGCCTGCTTCTCCGGGTACCGGTGTTATCGCCGGTGGCGGTGTACGTGCTGTCGTAGAAGCGGCCGGTATAAAAGATGTCCTGGCCAAGTCACTTGGCTCCAGCAACCACGCTAACGTCGTGAAGGCCACCATGGAGGCCCTGCTTACTCTGCGCCAAAAGGAAGACATCTTCCGCCTTCGGAGCCGGTAATCGACTCCCCATCACGTGGGTTAGTCCACAGGTAAGTTGGAAGTTAACGGAAACGATTTCATTATGCGGTTAAACGAATTGAAGCCTCGACCGGGAGCAAAACACCGGGTCAAACGATTGGGCTGCGGTGAGAGCTCCGGTCACGGTAAAACCAGCGGAAAGGGTCATAAAGGCCAAAAGGCGCGTTCCGGTGGCAGCATTCGCCTAGGGTTCGAGGGCGGGCAGATGCCGTTGATTCGTCGCTTGCCCAAGCGTGGATTTGGTAACGGCGCATTCCGGGCTACCTACGCAATCATTAACCTGGCCGACCTCGAAAGATTTGATGCCGATACGCGTGTGACCGAGGAGGTCTTGCGCGAAAAAGGGCTGTTGAAGGGCAGTGTTGATGGCGTGAAAGTTCTGGGGCGTGGAGAACTGACCAAAAAATTGACGGTGGAAGCCGATAAATTCAGCGAATCGGCGCGTCAAAAGATTGAGCAAGCCGGGGGAGCAGCAGTGGTTCGTGCTTAACCGAGTGTTTTCATGATCTCGGCTTTCACGAATATCTTCAAAATTCCAGAGCTTCGTCAGCGGATCATTTTTACGCTGATGATGCTGATCATCGTCCGAGCCGGCGCCGCGATCACCATTCCCGGGGTCAACGCGCACGTTTTGAACGATTGGTTCAAGAGCCAGACCAATAATGCGACGGCCGGAGGTATCGCGGCTCTGGCTAACATCTTTGCTGGCGGTGCGCTCGAGCATTGCGCGGTTTTTTCGCTCGGGATTATGCCCTACATCAGCGCGTCGATCATGATGCAGCTGCTGACGGCAGTGATCCCGCGCCTCAACAAACTGGCCCGCGAGGAGACCGGCGGCCGACAAAAGATCATGCAGTACACCAGGTACGTCACCCTGGGGCTGTGTCTCTTTCAAGGGTATCTCCTGGCTTTGTCCATGCAAAGCCCGCAATCGAATCCTTTCCTCCAAGGCATTGGCGCCTCGATTGCTAAACTTGGGCCATTAGTTCCTTCTCCAGGTCTTGGCTTTCAAATCGTCGCGGTGATTACCCTCAGCGCCGGAACCATGTTCTTGATGTGGGTCGGCGACCAAATCACAGAGCGAGGTGTTGGCAACGGTACCTCAATGATCATTACCGTCGGTATCGTGGCGACGCTGCCAGGCGCATTGGTTCAGGTCTGGAACACCTTCGTCCCTTCAACCGCGAATCAAAACCAGGTTAGCCCGTTGGTGTTGGTCTTGATGATCGTGTTTCTGGTTCTTGTGATCGCTGGCGTGATTGCATTAACCCAGGGACAACGGCGAATCAGTATTCAGTACGCGAAAAGAGTCGTTGGACGCAAAGTGTATGGGGGTCAAACCCAGTATCTTCCGTTGAAGGTTAACGCGGTCGGCGTTATGCCGATCATCTTTGCCCAAGCCATTCTCTTGTTCCCGTCCACGATTCTAAGCATGGGCTTCAGGGGCCAGGAGTGGGCAGTCAATCTGGCGAACGCCCTGGCCTACGGCCCGTGGCACTACTTGATGACAGCTACCTTGATTTTTTTCTTCAGCTTTTTCTGGGTGGCCATCCAATTTCAGCCAACCCAAATTGCAGATGACCTTAAGAAATACAATGGTTACATCCCGGGCTACCGGCCCGGTAAACCAACCGCTGACTTTCTTGAGTTCACCTTGTCGCGGCTAACGTTTGCTGGCGCAATCTTTTTGACTTTGATCGCGGTAATCCCGGAGCTCTTGATCACGGGAGCCGGCGTACCTCGGCTTACGGCGCGTTTCTTCGGCGGTACCAGCTTGCTGATTATCGTCGGGGTAATTCTGGACACGATGCGGCAAATTGAAACCCATCTACTCCAGAGACATTACGATGGATTTCTGCGTAAGGGTCGAATCCGGGGCCGGTTCGAGCGGACGCCGGCGAGTCGAGGTTCTTTAGTCAAGGAAGGCGCACTGCTTTGGATGTGCGTCGGAGCTGCTATCTTGGCCGTTGCGGGAGTCGCCATCTCGATCTTCGTCAGCCATTGATGTTGTCGGGGTGAAAAGAAGACTTGTGCTTTTAGGTCCGCCTGCCTCGGGCAAAGGAACTCAAGCGGAGTTGATTCAAAATCGGTTCGGCATTCCCACTACCTCAACGGGAGCAATCCTCCGGAGACAGGCGAAAGAAAGGACTCCGCTTGGCCTGGAAGCCGAACAAATCATATCTAAAGGCGGATTGGCGCCCGATAATCTGGTGATGCAAGTGGTGGTGGCCTGGCTGGAAGTGCATCCGACCGCCTTTCTATTCGACGGCTTTCCCCGGACCATCGAGCAAGCGAAAGAGTTCGATCAGATCCTGCAGCAGCGCGAAGCCCCTCTGGACCTGGCGATTGCGTTGGCTGTGTCCGTAGATACCATCAGGACCCGCATGGCGCTGCGGTTAGTGTGCCCCAATTGCGGAAAAGTGGTTAGCATGGGCAGGCATGTCCAATCTCCTCAGGATCCTTGCCCAAATTGCGGCGGCCCGTTAGAAAAGAGGTCGGACGATAATAATGAAGCTTTGGAGCGAAGACTGGAGGCGTACTGGGAAAAAACCGTCCCGATATACAAATATTACGGAAATCGTCTGGTCGAGGTCGAGGCTGGACGTGACGTCGAGGTTGTTTTCGCCGATATTAAAGGGCTGATTGCAGGATGATTCCGATTAAAACGAGGCAAGAGGTTGAGTACATGCGGGCGGCATGCCGGCTGGCAAGCCAGATCCTCGACGAAATCTCGGCCATGTTGTGTCCAGGTATGACCACCAAGGAAGTCGACCTGGCGGCGGCTCGTTTGATGGCGGATGCCGGCTGCCGTAGTGCATTCCTCGGCTATAAAAAGTTTCCCGGAAATATCTGTATTTCGCTCAACGACGAGGTCGTACACGGGATCGGCAGCCATCGTCGGATACAGTACGGCGACATCGTTAAACTGGATATCGGAGTCATTCTGAACGGTTTCGTCGGTGATACTGCGGCTACGGTTCCTATCGGCGAGGTTCCCGAAGAGGTGCAGAGGTTATTGGAGGTTACGGAAAACTCCCTCTATGCCGGCATCGAAAAAGCGCGAGAAGGCCGTCGCCTCAGCGTGGTCTGCGCCGCTATCCAGGATGCCGTCGAGCAAAACGGATTCAGTGTCGTGAGAGAGTTCGTCGGTCACGGGGTCGGCCGGAATCTCCATGAGGAACCTCAAATTCCGAACTACCGAACTGCCGGGGCGACTGCGAAGCTCAAGGCGGGAATGACCCTGGCGATCGAGCCGATGGTCAATATTGGAAAAGCGGGCGTGATGTTGCTTCAGGACAATTGGACGGTAGTCACCGCGGACCACACGCCTTCTGCTCATTTTGAACACACGATTCTAGTCACAAAAGGTGAACCTGAGATCCTCACATGGCGCGAAAAGACGTCATCGAAGTTGAAGGCAGGGTAGTCGAATTACTGCCGAATACGATGTTTAGGGTCGAACTTCCCAATGGGCACAGGCTTTTGGCGAATATTTCCGGAAAAATGCGGTTACATTTCATTCGGATCTTGCCAGGAGACAAAGTTATGGTAGAGATGTCTCCCTACGATCTATCGAAAGGCCGAATAACCTTCCGGCAAAGGTAAGGTAGTAGGACGAAGCGAACG
>Ga0210396_10001546_pt1 | contig 24724 bp, 19 predicted proteins | sample IncBWH17OmetaG_FD_155466 | JGI IMG/M metagenome (GOLD analysis project Ga0210396, IMG submission 155466) | Forest soil microbial communities from Barre Woods Harvard Forest LTER site, Petersham, Massachusetts, United States - Inc-BW-H-17-O ... | reverse complement strand
GTGATAGGAGACGCAGGCCAACGCAATCGCCTCCTGGATCGCTTCCTCCTTATGCACGGCACGCAGGTAGCGGAAACGGATTTTCGCGTGGGTCAGAATTGCGGGAAGAACGGCTAGAAAACCGGCTTGCCATTGGTGCCCGACCCCCAGCTCAGACAGTGGAACACAACTCATGGACAACTCCCTTCTTCAGTAGGGACCGTCCCCGTGCCGGAGACGGTCGTGGTTTGAAAACACGACCGCCTCCGCGCGATGCGGAGGCGTAGTCAAAGGCCAGAACGTGAAGGACCGGGACCGCGACGAATCGGATGTGGCAACAACCTCAATCAATCAGACCGCGCGGCGGAGCACGCGGCAGTCGGCGGTGGGTCGTGCGGCAATATTCGGCATACGTGGCTTATCGCTTCTGACGCTTGGAATTCTCCTCGCTCATTTGCATTTCGTCCTTGCGCTGCGTGCAGAGACTCGTCGCGATAGCTTGGCGATCCACCGCGTCGCCGCCTTCTTCCCGATCAGCTTCACCAGCCGTTTCAGTTGCTTGTCCGAGAGAATTCGCGTCATGACGGCTCCTTAGGTTTCTGTTTTGATTTGTCACCTTCGACCTCTGTCGGACGATTCACGAGTTGCTGGGCGACAGCGCGTGCGATCATTTCCAGAAGTTGATGGAGCGTTGATCCGGGCGCCACCGGGCCGGTGCATCCGGCTGCATTTCGCTTCCGTCTGGGTTTATGCGTCATCGGTTGTCTCCTTGCGCAATAAAGAACCCCGGACGAGCCGGGGTTATGAATGGGAACAAATTGACTGACGGGACGTTAGATCTCGGGCCGCTGGTAGCCCTTCACAGGTTCAAAACGATATTTGTGGTTCTTATGTCGCCGAAGCTTCGGATAGTCAGCGGGCGGCTCGCGCAGAACCACGTAGGGCGAACTCAATCCAACCTGCTTCATCTTGCGGTCCAGGGCCAGAGCGTTCTGTACGGCGGTCGAAGTGGGCTTCTCGGCGATCAGCGCCGGAATTCTCCGGGCAATTTCCTTAGGGCCCAATCCTTCTACCGCGAGCTTCACCGCGACTTCACGAATCCGTTCCCGCTGGGCCGGCACAAAAAGATCAATCGTGAAGGTGCGGGTAAGCAGTTTCGCGAGCCCGGGGACATGTTTCGCGTCCGGAACAATGCCGTCCAACGCGATCGTCACGCGAGCCCGTGGCAGCGGATGTCCGCCATCACACAGCCGCACGAGGTACACATGAAATTCGGGGACGAGCTTTCGCAGGAGATCACCGAGCTCGTATGAGTTGGCAGCCAGTTGCCCGAACTGCTGTTCGAAGCGTACTCTCAACTCTGCAACAGATTGCGGAAGATCGAGAGTGCGCGGTTTCAATCTTTCCAGCTCGCGACGTTCTCTGGCGAGAGCCCTCTCGCTTGCCTCCAACTCCTTGAGCGTCTGCAGGACGACAGGCTGGGGCCCGACCTCCCGAATCGTGGCCTGAACGTTCTGCTTCTCCGCGGCATATGCGGCTTCGTCTTTCTGAACCTTCGCCCAGCGTCGGGCCACTTCACCGGAGACGGCCTGGCCGGCTGACATCACCAAACTTCGGAGCTGCTCATCGATCCCGTTGAGCTCGTAGAGCAAGGATGTTATGCACGAGACGACCTGCTTCACGGCCATCGCGCCCCTGTAGCCGATGGAATTCCAGCAGTGCCATTCGCGCGATGCCGAGCACATCAGGTTTTCTGTCACTCCGTTTCCCCCCCAAACGTGGTAGTGACCACAATACAAGCATCGTCCCCACTGGCCCGGAAAGCGGGTCCGCTTCTTGGCCACGCCAGCCCGCGGATCGTTGCCGTTCACGAATTTCCTTCCCAGGTTTTGGTTGGCCTCATCGAGAATCGCATTAACGTCGGCAAGCTCGGCGAAGTTCACGTGGGCGAGGTGGGGGAACTCCCGAAACTGCGGTCCATTCGGATTCGGTAAGGAGATTCGGCGTCCGGATTCGTTGTGCTTGACCGTGTGCCGGAAGCCACGTCCCGGCTGCCCGCCCAGGATCCGGTTGTCGTAGAAACGACGCACCATCTTCCCGTCCCAATCCTGATTCGTGCAATACGGTCCAGTGGGGAAGCCGATGTCTTTCTTGAACGGCACCAAGTTGAAGAAGTCGGCAACCGCCGAGCAGTTTCCGCTCTGCGCCAGCAGCTCCAGCCCCTGCTGAATGATGGGAGTTGCCTGCTCGTCTTTGCTCCAATCGCTGTAATATTTGGCGCCTTCGGGGACGATGTACCCCGCGATAGGAAGGGCAAACGCCTGACCGTCGCGCACGAACCGGACCATCATCTTCTGCTTGAGTCTTTTGGAGGTGTGGGCGTTGTGACTGACGTGCTCGCAACAGGCGGCCAGCGCTCTTTCCTCCCAGTTGGGATCCATCGTGTCCACGCCATCGTTGGGCGAGATCGCGCGGGTGCCATTGTCGACGGCGATGCCGAAGAGCCACACCGCGTGGGTGCCACGGACCAGTCGTCCCAGGTCTTCAACGAACAGCAGATCGAGCTCGCGCGTGCGCAGCGCAGCTTCGACCTCTGCAAGCTCAGGGCGATCGAGTCTCTCGCCCTTTCCTGTTGTGGCGAACAGTCGCCAGTCGATTGGTCCATCGAAGAGGTCCACGACCTCTTCTTTTCCATGGTCCACCTGATCGTTCAGGCTGACCTCCTTTTGGTTGTCGCACCCGCTGATCCGCGCGACGATCGCCGACACCAGGGTGTCGCCGTTTCGTGGTACGACGGGTACCTGCTTACTAGACCACATAAGGCCTCGCCTTTCGGTGAGGCGTCCTTGGCGATGAAATCGTTTGTCCCATTGGGACAAACGAGGTGACAATCCGTGAGAATCCGTGATCACACCTGATCACAGGTGATCAGGCGCAACCTCTTGCCAATTCCGCTTCAACGCGTACAAATCACGCGGTGAAGGGGAATTGCAGCAAGGCCCCAGAAGAATCCCGCCCTCTCCGTGTCCCACATCCCGCCCGTCGTAAGAGCTGAGACGCTCGGCACTTCCGAGGGGCGGCTTCGTTTGTGCTGGAAAATCAACTTAGAGATCGGCGCAGCTGCGCGAAGCTGCCTGGACTGTCCGATGCAGTTGACGATTCTGACAAGAAGCAGACCGAACGGGGTGAATCATCATTCGCCGGTGAGAGACAAGATCGCCCTGTTTCGATCGCTCTTTCGCGGTCGCGACGATGTGTATCCGCGACGATTCGAGAGTCGGAAGACTGGGAGATCCGGCTACGCGCCCGCCTGCGGCAACGAGTGGGTTCGAGGGATCTGCCAAAAGCCGAGAATCAAATGCGCCGAATGCCCCCACCGCCGGTTCCTTGCTGCAACAGACGATGTCATTCGTTGGCACCTTTCCGGCCAAGACGCCGCAGGCGCTGACTTCGTTATGGGCATCTATCCGATACTTCTCGACGAAACCTGCTTCCTTCTGGCGGTCGATTTCGACAAGGCGTGCTGGCGCGAAGACGTCGCGGCATTTCTTGAAACCTGCCGCCAGATGAAGCTACCGGCGGCGCTCGAACGGTCTCGCTCGGGAAACGGAGGGCATGTCTGGTTTTTTTTCGAGGAGTCGGTTCCTGCCGGATTGGCGCGGAAGCTCGGAGCTCACGTCTTGACCGAGACGATGGAACGCCGACCGGATATTGGCTTGGACTCCTACGACAGATTTTTTCCGAATCAAGACACATTGCCGCAAGGCGGATTTGGAAACCTGATCGCCCTGCCTCTGCAAAAGCATGCTCGGCGAATCGGCAACAGCGTGTTTCTCGACGACCAATTTGTTCCGTATCCCGATCAGTGGGAATTCCTGTCGACGGTTCAAAAGATCAGTCGTCAAACCATCGAGCAGATTGTTCGCCGCGCCGAGGAAAAGGGTCGGCTGATTGGAGTTCGCTTTGCCTTGGATGACCAAGACGATCAGACGCCTTGGGCAGCGGCGCCATCGCGCCGACGGAAGGAACCCGCGATTGTTGGACCCTTGCCGCAAAGTCTTGAAATCGTTCTCGGAAATGAACTATACGTTGCCAAGGAAAGTTTGCCGGCGGGGCTTCGCAATCGCCTCATTCGATTGGCGGCTTTCCAAAACCCGGAATTCTATAAAACGCAGGCGATGCGCCTGTCAACTTATGATAAGCCGCGCATCATCGCCTGCGCCGAGGACAACCCTTTGCACATCGGGTTACCGCGCGGTTGCCTGGATGACGTTTGCCAGCTTCTCGAGGAGCATCATGTCAAACCCGATCTCCGCGATGAGCGTTTCCATGGTCGTCCGCTCGGCTTGAAATTCCACGGCGAATTGCGGCCCGACCAGGAATTCGCGGCCGATGCGATGCTCAAACATGACACCGGCGTACTCTCGGCCACCACCGCATTCGGAAAGACCGTGGTCGGAGCATGGCTAATTGCCCAACGTCGCGTCAATACACTGATTCTCGTGCATCGCCAGCAATTGCTTGAGCAGTGGATCGAACGGCTTTCGGCGTTCCTGGAACTGCCGGCAAAGGAAATCGGTCGCATCGGCGCCGGAAGAAAAAGACCGACGGGCCGCATCGATGTCGCACTCATTCAAAGTCTCGTGCGCAAGGGCGTGGTGGATGACCAGGTCGGCCAATACGGCCATTTGATTATCGACGAATGCCACCATTTGGCAGCTCACAGCTTTGAGCACGTGGCCCGGCGCTTCAAGGGGAAATTTGTCACTGGGTTGTCCGCTACGGTGACGAGGAAGGACGGACATCATCCAATCATCTTCATGCAGTGCGGTCCCATCCGGCATCGTGTCGATGCCAGACAACAGGCCGGGGCACGTCCGTTCGACCACTCCGTGTTTGTTCGTCCCACCGGATTCCGCCAACTGGAAGTAACAAACCCGGACATGCGGATGCAGTTCCACGACCTATATGAACAGCTCATCAAGGACGAAACTCGCAACCGTTTGATTGTTGCCGAAGTCATCCAATCGGTGAGGAATGGCCGATCGCCGGTCGTCCTCACGGAGCGCAACGAGCATCTCGACTATTTTGTTCGGTGCCTGACCGGCGAAATACGCAATGTAGTCGTGCTCAGGGGGGGCATGCGAAAGAAGGAACTTCAACGCGTGGCGGCTCAACTGTCCAGCATTCCCGAAACGGATGAGCGCGTGTTGTTGGCGACCGGCCGATATCTGGGCGAAGGATTTGACGATTCCCGCTTGGACACTCTGTTTCTCTCACTGCCGGTGTCGTGGCGAGGAACCATCGCGCAATATGTTGGCAGACTGCATCGGCTGAATGATCGAAAACGCGAAGTGCAGGTTTACGACTATGCCGACTTGGATGTACCCATGCTCGCGAGGATGTTTGATCGCCGCTGCAAAGGCTACGAAGCCGTGGGCTACACGATCCAATTGCCGGCCAGCGCCGTACCAGGCTGGCCGTCAGATGTACCGCTGCCGGTCGATCCGCAGTGGAAAAATGACTACGCTGCCACTGTCCACCGATTGATCCGTGACGGCGTGGACGCGCCGCTGGCAAATCTATTCGTTCACGTCGCACAACCGGTTGACGCCGAGGCGGAAGGCGTCCGCCGTGCGCGCAGCGCCACCGAGGCTTTTCTGTTTCGTCGACTTGAAACGCTTCCAGAAACAAGGGGACGCTTCCGGCTGAACATTCGATTGCCGATTGCATTTGACGGAACTGGAGCGATGGAAGTCGATCTTATTTGTGCCGATGCCAAGCTGGCAATCGAACTTGATGGTGGCCAGCACCTGGCAGACGCCAACGCATACCGCCGGGACCGCCGAAAGGATCGATTACTGCAAGAGCACGGCTACTTCGTTCTTCGCTTCCTGGCCGAGGATGTGGCAAAACGCCTGGATGATCTTCTTGACGCGGTTCTGAGGGCACTATCTCACGCTCAGTCTCGGCGTCCGTGACATCCCTTTGGCGTCAATTCAATAGCAGCGACAGGACTCGAACCTGTGACCCGGGGCTTATGAATCCCCTGCTCTGCCAACTGAGCTACGCTGCCATCGGTCTGGCAAGATAACAATTGTAGGCGGGTTGACAAGGCGGATTTGGGCGCTCCTAGATGCGCTGGCGGCAACATCAGACAACTGGAAGCAGCCGGTTGGTCCCTCCCTGAGCCCAAAATCGTCGGGGCGAGGAGAAGTCCTCGCCCCGACTCACCACAGTCCGGCGTGCCATCGCTCTTGAACGCTTCATCGGCCGTTCGAGTCTGTGCTCTGATCGTTGTTCTGCTGCCGTTGTTGCTGTTGCTCACGATCACGATTCTGTTGCTGCGGTGCCGGCTGGTAGGCGCTGGCTTCCTGCGCCTGACCCTGGCCGATCTGCTGATCGATCTGATCGATCTGCCGGCTGAGATTCTGCGCGACCTCCTGAAGGTTGCCCGCCTGGTTCTGGTTTCCGGCAATCAACTGGTCCGCGGTCCTCAATGCCTGTCGAATCGAGCGGGGGTTGTTGCTGAGACGGGCAGCACTGCCGCATTCCGGACTGTGATTCAGAATCAGGATGAACCGCCATGGAAACGCGCTGGCCGTTGCAAGTGCCGTTCCCACCGTCGCGTCTGTGGAGCAGAAACGCGTCACCTCCGCCGAAATCGCATCACAGGAATCGGTAACGGGGACAGGCTGTCCGAATACCGGGACACGCTCTGCGAGTCCTCGCCGATGAACGAGCCATCAGTTGGGACTGGTATGCAAGCAGTGGATGGGAGAAGAGCGGGTGAAGGGAGTCGAACCCTCAACGTCAGGCTTGGAAAGCCTGCACTCTGCCATTGAGTTACACCCGCGAGTGCTGGCGATCTTATCGGTTCCGCAATGACGATTCCAGCCGGGTCATTCCATGGCGCAGGGGCCCGGGCCGCCGCAACGACCGCACATGGGGGCGTCGGAGGCCGATGACTTGGCCGCCTCGGCGCCGACCGCGAACACGCTCAGGGAGCGCTCGGTCTTTGTCGACCCGCATTTGGGGCACTTTCGCTTGTCGGCGCCGCTCATCGTGCGCACGAGCTGGTCGAACTTCGATTGACAGCTCTGGCAGGTGTATTCGTAGATCGGCATGGTGGGCTCTTGTGCGCTGGAGGTTGTGGGAGCGCCCCGCGAGCGGGGCCGCTAAACGCGGTTGATCCCGGTGCGCCGGGATCAACCGGGCGCCGGAAGCGGTCCGCCACCGAGCTGTACGTCGGGCTCTTTGGGGTTTTCCGCGGGAGCGATCACCGTCGTACGGCGCGCTTGTTCCTTGGCCAGCAGATCGCCGACGGTGGGTTTGGTCAGATTGTCGCCGCGCATGATACGATCGATGTCGTTGGAATCCAAGGTCTCGTACTTGAGCAGGGCCTTGGCGATCGCTTCAACACGATCTTTATTGGCGGCCAGAAGCACGCGCGTTTCCTCGTAGAGCGCGTCGATCAGCTTCTTGATTTCCTCGTCGATCGCGCGGGCAGTGTCCTCCGAATACTCACGGCTGCCGCCGAAATCGAAATAGTTGGGTTTCATCTCGTCTTCGCCGTAGAAGACGAAGCCAAGACGATCGTTCATGCCCCACTCGCGGACCATGCGGCGGGCGAGGCCAGTCGCCTGGCGGATGTCGCCCATGGCCCCGGTATTGACGTCGCCGCAGAACATCTCCTCAGCGATGCGTCCACCGAAGCAGGTCTTCATCGTGGCGATGCACCACCGCTTGGAATAGCTCTGGCGGTCTTTCTCGGGCAGGGCCATGGTGGCGCCGCCGTAGTTGCCGCGGGGAATGATGGTGACCTTATGGATGGGGTCGGCGTCCTTGGTCAGGTACTGCACGACCGCATGGCCGGCCTCGTGGTACGCGGTGGCGATCTTGTCTTTCTCGTCGATCACGCGGCTCTTGCGCGCCCGGCCCCAGCGGACCTTGTCGCGCGCCTCTTCGAGGTCATCCTGTTCGATGGACTCTTTGCCGGCCAGCGTTGCCGACAGGGCCGATTCGTTGATGATCGCGGCGAGGTCGGCGCCGCTGAAGCCGGGCGTGGCGCGGGCCAGACGCATCAGGTCGACGTTCGGCCCCAACTTCACCTTTCGGCTGTGAACCCGCAGAATGTCCATGCGACCCTTGATGTCGGGGAGCGGAACATAGATCTGGCGATCGAAGCGGCCCGGCCGCGTCAGGGCCGGGTCGAGCACGTCGACGCGGTTGGTCGCGGCACAGACAATGACCTGATCGTTGGTGTCGAACCCGTCCATCTCGACGAGAATGGCGTTGAGGGTCTGCTCGCGCTCGTCGTGGCCGCCTGATGAGAAGCCCGAACCGCGACGACGGCCGACGGCGTCGATTTCGTCCAGGAAGATGATGCACGGGCTATTGTCTTTGGCCTGCTTGAACAGGTCGCGGACGCGGCTTGCTCCCACGCCGACAAACATCTCGACGAAGTCGGAACCGCTGATCGAGAAGAACGGCACATCAGCCTCGCCGGCGATGGCCTTGGCCAGGAGGGTTTTGCCGGTGCCTGGTTCGCCCACAAGCAACACGCCACGGGGGATGCGACCGCCGAGCCTTTGAAACTTCTTGGGGTTCTTGAGAAACTCGACGATCTCCATCACCTCTTCCTTGGCCTCTTCCACGCCGGCCACGTCGTCAAAGGTGACGTTGGTGTTTTCCTTGCTGGTAAGCTTGGCCCTGGAGCGACCGAAGTTGCCGAGCATTCCGCCCGCCCCGGCGCTGTTGCGCAACTGACGGAACACGAAGATGTAGATGAACGCGATGACCAGCAGCCACGGAATGAACGGAAGGATGAAGTTGACCAGGATATTGTTGGTCGGCTCGGCCTTGATCTCGGTGGTGTTCCCCATCTGGTTCAGCATCGCCTGGATGAACTCCCAGCCGGTGCTGCCGGTCGGCATGTAGACCTTGAAATGGTCGACATGCGCCTGGCCGCTGTAAGCGATGGGACTCTTGAACTTCCCGTTGATCTCGCTGTCGTCGATGGAAATGCTTTCAATGTTGTGCGCCTGGGTCTGCTGCCAGAAGGTGCTGATGGGGATGGTGGCGTTGCCCGGGCTCGCCTGCTTCAGCCAGACGAACAGGAGGGCGGCGACAGCCACAAAGAGCAGCCAGCCCATCAAACCACGGCCAAAACGCATTCCCCCGTTGCTCAATCCCGGCCGGTTCCGCTTCGGATTAGGTCGGTCGGGTCGTTGCTCAGACATAGTTCCGTTCCTCGCCACCGGGACAATTGCCCGGATCAGTGGTCGGCCGAGTTACAATCGGCCTCAGTAACTATTGTACGTTCCGGCACATGATAAGGTTGGGGCGGGGGCAATTTCCAATGAGCATCCCGGAGCGGGGAAAGAGGGGGCCGTTCACATCCTTCGTATCGGCCAGCGAAGTTAGTCGATTTGCGGCATTCTGCCACTATCCGGGCAATCGAAACGCGAAAAAAGATGAAACTTGGGAAGCCGGACTTCGTCAGTATAGTGTTCAGTAGCGCCGTGCTCGGCGATAATGCCGGTCGACGTGTCATAAAAATGGTCTGGGCGTCGTCTATAACAGGGACCGCGCGCACACCGTCAGAGCGTAGCGGACGCGGTCGGGAAGCGTTAGCCGCTAATTGACTATGCCTCACACCCTGATCGGCAGGAGATGCCGTTCGTCCTCCAAGGCCGCGCGGCTGCTGGTGGCGCTGCTGCCGGCGGCCGCGCTTGGGGCTGCCAGGCTCGGCCCCCCCTCACCGGCGACGCAGCCCACGGCCAAGCCGGTCTCCATCCATCCTTCGGAGCCGCCGGGCAGCGTGAACCTACCCCCTTCGATGGCGATCCTCACAAGGCGCAGCATCTTCGCCCGCAATGGAATGGCCGCGATCCCCCCGGGTACCAATCCGCAAAAGCCCGAGGCGACGATCGCCCTTCGCGGAATCGTCTTCGATGACAACGACTTCGTCGTGTTCCTGGAAGACACGGCGGCGCATCGCACCATGCAACTGCGACCCGGCGATCCACTGGCCGGGGGCAGAATCGGCCGCATCAGCCTCGAGGAGTTCGGCTATGAGGCGGATGGCGCGGTTACGCAGGTCCGAGTCGGGCAGAATCTCCTGGGAATGACCCTTCCTCCGATGTCCATCGCCCCGCCCACAACGGCGCCGGGCCCCGGCGGACCTCCGGGGGGGCCGCCGGAGGCCCAACCGCCTAAAGGACCCATCTACGAAATCGCACCCAATGGCCAGAGGATCCGAAACCTCGCCAAGGAACGGGCAGGGTAAGTTCAGGACTTCAGTACGCACGCCTTCCATACAGCGCGGGAGAGGAAAGGATCGTTAATGGGGATGTGCGAAGTCACCCGATACCGATCGTCTTCGTGGATCGCAGCGTTCGCTATCCTTCTGCTTTGCGCCCATCCAGCCACCGCTCAAACCACCCGGTCGGCCTTGCGCGGTCCGGCGCGGGGGACCGTGGGCCCGAACGTCGCCGCCACGCGCCCCGCCACCAGCCCTTCGGACAAATTCACCGTCAACTTCAAGGATGCCCCGCTCGACAGCGTGCTCGATTACTTCTCGGCGATCGGCGGATTCAGCGTCATCAAGGAAGGTCCGGTCGACGGGCGCGTCACGCTCGAAAGCAAGCAGCCGGTCACGCGGCAGGAAGCGGTGGCGCTGCTCGACGCGGCGCTCAAGGCCAACGGCTTTGCCGCTATTCAACTCGAGCGCACGCTCAAGATCATGCCGCGCGACAAGGCCAAAAAGAACGCGATTCCGGTTCATTTTGGCGCCGATCCCGCCGACGTCCGCAACACGGACGAGTTGATCACGCAGGTCATCCCGATCAAGAACGTGGACGCCAATAAACTCAAGGAAGATCTCAAGCCGCTCATCGATTCGCAACAGGCGGACGTGACTGCCAACGAAGCGAGCAACACGCTGATCATCACCGACACGTCCGCCAACATCCGCCGCGTCGCGACGATCATCTATGCTATGGACCAGCAAGAGGGGACGACGACCGAGATGCGGATCGTGCAGCTCCACTACGCCAACGCGAGCAACGCGGTGAAGTTGATCGATACGGTTTTCAAGCCCGAGGCCGGAGGCGGCGCGCAGGGCCCGCAGCCGGGCCAGCCGATGATGATGGGCCCCAACGGGCCACAGCCTCCTCCAGGCGGCGGAAGCTCGCCCCGTCGCAGCAAAGGGCACGTGGTAGCCGCCGCCGATGACCGCACCAACATCATTGTCGTGACAGGCCCCTCGGACAGCCTGAAAACCGTCGATGAGATCCTCAAAAAGCTGGATTCCAACCCGATGCCGGCGTCGCTGATGAAGGCCTTTCCTCTGAAATACGCCGATGCCGAGGCGACCAGCAAACTCATCACCACGATCTTCCAGTCCAAGGACCAGGACACCTATCCATTCCGGATCTTTTTCTTCGGCGGCGGCGGCAACGATCAATCGAATAAAGTGAAGGTAAATGCTACCTTCGACGAGCGCACCAACACGCTCATCGTCACCGCCCCGGCGGAAGTCTTGCAGCAGGTCGATGAGCTGATTCAGACGCTGGATGCCAGTCCGGTCGCGGCAAGCGGCATTCACATTTTCCCGCTCAAGTACGCCGACTCCTACTCCGCCGCCAAGCTCATCAACAGCGTCTTCAACCCGCCGGCCTCCGACAGCGGCCGCGTCAGCGAACGGGTTTACATTTTCGATGAAGGCGCTCAGCCCAAGCAGGCCAAGGCCGCCAAAGTCAACGCCACCAGCGACGATCGCACGAATTCCGTCATCGTCACGGCTCCGGTCGAATCGCTGAAAATCATCGAGCAGATCATCAAGGACATCGACGAGCAGCCCGGTTCCGAGGACACCGTTTTCATCTATCGTCTTCGCAACGCGCAGGCGCAGAACCTGGAGACCGTGCTCAATACGCTGTTCGGCAACATTCAAAACGGCCAGAACCAGAATCAGAACAACCCGAATCAGCCGAACCAACCCAACCAGCAGAATCAGCTCAACGGCAATCTGCCCGGCGGCAGCGCCAATGCCAACTCGGGGCTCAACCCGCAGAATCGCAACAACCGGTACGCGAACAACAATAATCGCACGAATCGGCCGCGGCTCCAGCCGGGCATGGCACAGGCGGTCAGCGATCTGACCGGTCAGGCATTGGTCGTCGCCGAGCCGGATACCAATTCGCTCATCGTCACAACCGCCGTCAAGTACAGGCGAGAAGTCCAAGCCATCATCCGCGAGCTCGATCGCCCCGCCGCACAGGTGCTCATCAAGGTCCTCGTCGCCGAAGTCACCCACGACAACAGCGCCGATTTCGGAACCGACTTCTCCATCCTCAACACGCGTCCCAATGGCAACGGGCAAGGCTTCACCCAGGCTTTTGGTCAGCCTGGCACGGGATTGACGGTCAGTTTCCTGGAAAACAATCTGAACGTGACGCTGCACGCTCTAGCCCAGCAGAACAAGCTCGACGTGCTATCGCGGCCTTACATCCTGGCCAGCGACAATCAGGATGCGAACATCCTGGTCGGCCAAGACGTGCCGATCGTCACCTCCAACTACATCACCGGGCTTGGCAGTTCTGTCAGTAACTACGAATACCGAAAGGTAGGCATCATCCTCGACGTGACGCCGCACATTAATCCCGATGGGCAGGTCATCCTTGATGTGTCGCCGGAGATTTCGCAGCTCACAGGTCAGACGGTCAATGTCGGCCCCGGCGCCAACCCGCCGGTCATCGCCGACCGCTCCGCCTCAAGCCGTGTCGCCATCAAGGACGGACAGACGATCGTGATCGGCGGCTTGATGCAGGACCAGAAAACCCTGACGGTCAACAAAATCCCGTTTCTCGGAGATATTCCGGTAATCGGCTGGGCGTTCAGCAGGACGCAGATCGACAGGACCAAGACCGAGCTGCTGATTTTCCTCACTCCGCACGTCGCGCAGATGCCCGAGGAACTCAATCCCATGTCGCAGGACGAGCTGCGTGGCACGCGGCTGACCCCCAACGCCGTCGCTCCGGGAACATTCGACGAGCAGATGCACGGCATGCAGCGCGGCAACCTGCCGGCGACCCAAAAGGCGCCCACGCCACCTCCTATTATCGAGCCCGAAAGCCCGACCAAAACCGATTCGGCTCCTGCGCCGACGTCGGCGCCGTCGAAGCAGCAGACTGTGGAATCAGACGGCTCGCATCACACTGACGCGAGATAAACTCAACCTCAAGGTCCCTAGTCATTTGCTTCCATCGATCGCGTCACTGCTGCGTCGCCGGTAATTGCACCGCGCCATGCTCCAGTGCCCACTGAACGAAACCCGCAGGCGGATTCCTGACACCCTGGACATTTGCCAGGCGGATCGATTGGATCTGGTTCCAGTTGCGGCACGCTGCCAGCTTCACGTCCCGCAGGTCCGCTTTGTCGAAGATGACGCCGTGAAGGTCCGATCCGGAAAAATCGGCCCCGGTCAGATCGGTGTCGGTGAGATTGGCGCCGCTCAAATCCGCGTCGCGCACGTCGGCGTCGCGCAAATTGGCGGAAGTCAGGTCGGCATCCTGCAAACCGGCCCGGCGGAGATGGGCATTACGCAGGTCCGCTTCACGAAACGTCGCGCGGCGCAGCTCGGCCTTCTCCAGTGAAATGTTTTGCAGGAACGCTTTGTCGACGTCCACGCCGATCAGCGCTACGCCGTCGTCGTTGAGCTGCTGAAGCGCGTCGAGTCGGCCGCCGCTCCCGCCCTTGCCCTGCGCCGTGTTGATCACCTGCCACGCCTGGTAGTGCTTCTGCTGGCGTCGTTCTCCGGTTTCCGCGAAGTACAGGATCACCGCGACGAGAACCGAAAAACTGCCGACGTATTCCAGCACCTCCAGGAATGACCAGCGGCTCAGGTAATAGGCCGTGCTGCGGCAAAGCCAGTCGAAGAACAGGAGCGGGAGCATCGCCGAATGCCCGGCTTTGCCGCGGAACTCCCGCCACGCTTCTGGAGGCCTTGGATGTCTGGCGGCGTCGGGCATTTTGCAACTGCCTGTAAGCTCGAGCAGGATCATCCAAGCGGCCGCTGGCGCGGCGCACATCCTGCGCGCGCACGAAATGGTGAGCCTCCCGCCGATATTCGAGGCGATTCTGCCAGTTCTATTTGCGCCGTTTCAGCTTGATGACGACGTTTCCGTCCATGGTCACGAAATCGGCGACGACGTAATCGCGCTGGATCTGGTTGTTGAACAGCCGCAACAGGTGCTCTTTGACGACGATGGGTTTGAGTTCGATGTATTCGGTTTCGCCGGTCAATTCTTTTTGATCTGCCATAAGAGAAACTCCCTGCTGAACGTAGCCGAAGTTGTATCGCCTGTCAGCGAAATTGTTTTAGCACGGGTAAATGAATCCGCCGGCAGGTGGATTGACTTGCTTTTCCCGATTTCGCTATACCTAACAATGCACGAACCGAGAACATGCCATGCAACTGATCTCCGCTCATCAAGGCCGCCTGCTCACGCTTGAAACTACTCGCTTGCAAACGGCGTCGGGGCGGTCATTCCGCACCGGCCTCGATGCCCTCGACGCCTTGGCGCCGGACGGAGCTTTGGCTTGCGGGGTAGTACACGAACTGCTTTCGCACAATGCTAAAAGCAACGCGCTCTTTGTCGCCACGCTCTTTGCGCGAGCGACCACCTGCGGCGCAATCATCTGGTCTGATCCCGATCACATCCTTTATCCCCCGGCGCTGGTCACGCACGGGATCTCGCTGGAGAGGCTTTATCTTCTGCATCCCAAGCCAGCCGATCAGGCGTGGGCGGTCGCCGAGTGCCTGCGGTGCAAGGGCGTCAGCGCCGTCGTGGCGGCCTTTCCCAAGCTTTCGCGGATCGAAGCCCGGCGGCTCCAGTTGGCCGCCGAGCAAGGGGGCGGCGCGGGAATCTTCCTGCGACCGCCCGGACGGGCTTCTGAAATCTACGCCGCCGCCACCCGCTGGCTCGTTCGCCCCGCGCCCGGCGAGCGAACCATCCAACGCTGGACCATCCAACTCATTCACGGTCACGGAGGACGTCTTGGACACACCGTCACTCTGGAGTGCTGCCGTGAAAACCATCTTGTGCGCGCGCTTGAAACAGTGGCCGATCGACCGGATCAGAAGACAAAGCCGCCGTCTCGAGTCGCATCGTAATGAAGAAGGGACAAAGGGCGCGGGCGGATCGTCCTCGAATGGTCTTTCACTTTGTCCCTCTGTCCCTTTGTCCCTTTCCCTTTGTCCCTTTTCCTCATCTGTTCCTTTCGTAATCGTTCGCACCGTCGCCGACCGCCAACTGATCGTCGCGGTCTCCAGCGAGGCCCGGGAACACGGCATCCGTTGCGGCATGACGCTGACGCAGGCCCGCGCGCTGTATGCCGGCGTGCTCCATGCCGATCATGACCCGCAGCGCGACCGCCAGGCGCTGGAGGCGCTGGCGCGATGGATGATGCGATTCAGTCCCGTCGTCTCCTGTGTCTGCGACGAACATTCGGATTGTCTCTTCCTCGACATCACCGGCTGCCAGCGCGTGTTCGGCAGCACCGAAAATATCGTCGCCCGCGCATCACGGTCGCTTGGGCGACTGGGCATCGCGGCGCAGATCGCCGTCGCACCGACGCCCGGCTCGGCGTGGGCATTGGCCTTTGCGGGCAAGAACGGCGCGATCGTCGAAGTCGATCAACTCGAAGCGGCGCTTGCCCCCCTGCCGACGGAGGCGCTGCGGATCGGCGACGAGCTGGCCGGGACGCTCCGGCATCTGGGGTTGTGCACAATCGGCCAGGTAATGCGTCTGCCGCGACAGGTGTTGCCGGCCCGTTTCGGGCCCCTGCTGCTCGAGCGGATCGATCAGGCGCTGGGGCGGATCGCCGAGCCGCTGACGGCGATCAAGTATCAGGAAAAGATCCAGGCACAGATGGATTTCGACGGCGCCGTCGGCTCACTGGAAGCCATCTGGCTGGTGTTCAAGGACCTGATCGGCCAGGTGATCGAACAACTCGCCAAACGCGGCGAAGGCGCCCGCCAGCTCGAAGTGGAGTTGCTGCGCGCTTACGCCCCGTCGGTCAAGAAAACCATCCTGCTCTCCCGCCCCTCGCTCGACCCGGTGAATATGTTCAACCTGTTTCGCTGCGCGTTGGAGGAGTTGGAGCTGCCCTTTCGGAAGCGCTTCCCGTCGATGGCTAATGACGAAATTCGAATGACGAATGACGAATCAATGACGAATTTTCGAAACTCGAATGACGAAACCACGTCGAGCAAGTCGCTTTCGTTTCGTCATTCGTCATTCGAATTTCGAGCTTCACCCCGCCGGGTGTTCCGCATTCAGGAAGACGGCTTCTGCGGTCTTCGCATCACCGTTCCGCTTTCCCAGAAGCTCACCGACGAGCAGGTGGCGCTGCTGGAGCACGAAAGTTATGCCGGGCAGGCGGAGCTGGACCGCCTGATCGAGCGCCTCCGCGTCCGCCTGGGCAACGCCGCCATCGTGCAGGCGGAACTGGTCGAATCGTACGTGCCGGAAGAGAGTTGGGAAGACACGGAGACGGGGGGACGCGGGGACGCGGGGACAAAAACCAAAACACGAGAACTATCTCCATCCTCTCTCTCCGCGTCCCCGTGTCTCCGCGTCTCCGCGTCCTCAACTCGTCCTCTCCACCTCCTCCCCCGCCCTCTCGAAATCCGCGTCATCGTAACCCCTTCAGACGACGCGGAAGGGACACCCGCGGCGTTCACGCAGGATGGAATCTCCCGGCGGGTCGTGCATTGGGTCGGCCCCGAGCGCATCGCCGGGCGGTGGTGGAACGGCCACGACAAAACCCGTGACTACTTCGATGTCGCCGACCCTGACGGCAACCGCTTCTGGCTCTTCCGCGTCCTCCAGACCCACAAATGGTATCTGCACGGCTCATTTGAATGAGACCAGACAACATCGCCCGATCTGCGTTCCATCTGTCGCCGCCTCAAATGCTCCTGAATTGCCCGTCACCGAAAGGCTCTCGCTTGACGCTGTCAGGCGATGCCACTAAGTTGTCGGCCCCTTGAGAAGTGCAGTATGGGCAAGTATGTTGCACTTCGTGCAAAAAATCACGAAGTAGCGTTTTGTCCGCGTTTCAAGGGCTTTGCGATGCCCGACGAGCCCGATCAATCAGGCGAGCTGCCTCCAAACCGGAAGGCACCGCCCAGTCGGACGGTGCCGGGAGACGATGGAAAACTGGTAGCCGGTTGGATCGGCATGATCGGCATCGGCTTTGAGTTTCTTGCCGCGATTGTGCTGATGGGCGCGCTCGGCTGGTATCTGGATCGCCGGTTGGGAACATCGCCCTGGTTATTGATCGCCGGCGGAGCGGTTGGATTTGCGGCCGGATTGACCTTGATGTTGCGGGCGGCGGCACAGTCCTTCAAGGATTGAGCCGGTGCCCGGAGGCCGAACGCAAATGAATCACACACGCACCATCACCCGGCTCCTGCTGACGATGACGGCGGCGGTCGGCCTCAGCGCCGCGGCGCTGGCGGCCGGTTTGGCGGCGTTTGCCGTCGGGTCGATCTGGTGGCACGCCTGGACTGCCGCGGTCTTGATCGCCACTTTGGCGGCCGCAGTGTCGCTGGCTCCGGTCGTGCCGGGCATCTTGGTGGGCGGCCAATGGGCTGTCTACGGGCATCTTGCCGGTTCAGTCCGGCGCGTGCTCGTCGCGTCGATGGCGTGCATCGCCGCGGTGTTGGCGTTTCGCGCTCCGCCGGTCCAGACGCTGATGCTGACGCTGCCACTCTATTTCGTTCAGCTTGTCGTCGAGGCGGTTGTCGTTGGTCGGGCCTTCCGCACTGGCGGGCAGGTCGGGTAAAGGGACGAATCATTCCATGCTGACGATGTGTCTGACAACCCTGGCCGCCGTCGATCCGCTGGAGCACGTGCTCGACAAGCCGATCCTCACCGCCCATGGGGTGTGGCTGATCAGCAACAACCTGCTCGGGCTGTTCATCTCAGCCGGCCTGATGCTTCTGATTTTCCCCTACATCACCCGGGCCTATCGCCGCGGCGAACACGTACCGACCGGTACCAGGAACTTCTTCGAAGCGATGCTGGTCTACGTGCGCGAGGAAATCGCCCGGCCGGTACTGGGCGAATACACCGATCAGTACCTCCCTTTCCTCTGGACCCTGTTTTTCTTCATCCTGTTCAATAACCTGCTGGGGCTCTTGCCGCTGGACGTGTTGACCGGCTGGTTCCTCGAGCCGCTCGGGTTCCATCCGTATGGCGGCACGGCAACTGCCAACATCTACGTGACCGCGGCGCTGGCGATCATCGCCTTCGTCTATTGGCAGGTAAACGGAATCCGTGCCAACGGCCTGGGCCCCTATCTGAAACACTTTCTGGCCGGCGCGCCGCTTTACCTGGCGCCACTGATGATCCCGCTGGAGATCGTCGGAAGCATCATCAAGCCGTTCGCGCTGGCGATTCGTCTGTTTGCCAACATGTTCGCCGGCCACATGGTGCTCGCGGTGCTCCTGAGCTTCACCGCGATGGCATTTGCCGCCGGCGCGGTCCTGGGCTGGTCCATCAGCATCGTGGTCGTGATCGGTTCGGTGCTGATGATGTTCCTGGAACTGTTCGTCGCTTTCCTTCAGACGTACATCTTCGTCTTCCTGACGGCCATGTTCATCGGGCAACTGGTGGTGCACGAGCACCATCACAAGGAAGGAGAAGGCGGGCGCCACGACGAGTCGCACGATCTCGTCGGAGGCGGGGACCTCACCGACCTGGCGGAGATCCCCGACGCCCCTAGGCAGGCCGGCACTCACATGGCCGGCTGACCAGCAAACATGTGAGAACGCCGCGACGCTGCGAGGGCGCCGCCGGCGAGGTTCCGCGGGACACGGGTCTCGAGGGATTGAGGTGCGGAAGGCACGACACCGACCGCCGCTCTGGCTTTCCTCGCGAGCCGGGTCCCGCCCGACCCGAAACTGATTGGGCGTTCGAGGAGCATTCGTCATGATGAGAGTCTGCATGGCCGCGATCGCGGCGATGATCGTTTTGGCCGTGGCAGTTCCGGCACGGGCCCAAGTGAATATTCCGGCTGGCGCAAGCAACTACGTCAGCTCGCAGGTCGCCGGGCCAAACTACGGCCTGGCCCTGATCGGCGCCGGGATCGGCGCCGGGCTGGCTGGCGTTGGCGGTGGGATCGGCATCGGCGCCATCGGCGGACGGGCCTGCGAAGCAATCGCCCGGCAGCCCGAGGCCGGCGGCCGAATCTTCACCACCATGATCATCAGCGCCGCCCTGATCGAGGGATTCACCTTCTTTGCGATGGTGGTCTGCATGTTGGGCATGTTTACCGCCGGCCACTTTGCCCCGCTGGCGCCGACGGCGCCTTAAGCTGACGACCAACCCAGGCCGGACCGCGCCGTTTAACGCGGCCATCCGCGCCGCGCAAGCGCGCGATCCGGCTGGTGGAGCACATGATGAGACGACCTCTCCTGACAATGCTTCTGATGGCAGGCGCGCTGTGCCTTGTCGTCGCTCCTGTCCTGGCTGCCGAGGGCGGCGCCGGGCACGGGGATGAGGCGACCTCGCCGGTTTACCAGCCCGCCCAGGGCATCATCACCGGCGTCGCCACCATCGTCATTTTCATTCTGCTGGTGGCGGTGCTGGGCAAATACGCCTGGGGACCCATCCTTGCCGGGCTGAAAGCGCGCGAGGAGAAGATCCGCAAGGATATCGCCGCCGCCGAAGAAGCCCGCGCCAGGGCCGAAGCCACGCTGCGGCAGTACAACGACCAGCTTGCCACGGCCGAGCAAAAGGTACGAGACCTGCTCACCAAGGCGACGGCCGACGCGGAAAAACTGGCTGGCTCGATTCGTACCCGCGGGCAGCAGGAGGCCGAGGAAATCAAGGAGCGGGCGATGCGCGACATCGACGCCGCTCGCGAACAGGCGCTCTCGGAGATTTATCAGCAGACCGCCGACCTGGCCACGAGGGTGGCGGAGAAGATCCTCCGCCGCAATCTCAACGCCGACGATCAGCGGGGGCTGGTGAACGAAAGCTTGCAGGAGCTTCAGACCGTCGGAGCGAAGTAGGATCTGCGACCCTCGTTTTGCAATTTGCGATTGCGATTGAAACTCGGAAGTTAGACGCAGGGAAATGGCAAAAGAAATCCACATCACCCCGCTCGCCAGGGCCTACGCCCAGTCGTTGCTGGACCTGGCGAACCAGCAGAACAAGGCGGAAGCCATCGGGCAGGAGTTGGAGGAAGTGGCCAAGGTCGCCGAGTCCGAACCGCGCCTCGCGGGCTTTTTTTCCAATCCCACGATCAGCGAGGCGGATCGTGCCAAAGTGCTGGAGAAGGCGTTCCGCGGTCGCATCCCCGACCTCTTGCTCAACACCTTGCAGGTGATGAACCGCAAGGGCCGCTTGAATCTGCTTCGGCCGATGGCCAACGGTTACGCGGAGCTGCTCCAGCAGCAGCAGGGAATCATCGAAGTCGACTTGTACGTTGCCGAGCGCCTGACGCCGGACCAGTTGCAGCAGGCCCGGCAAAAGGTCAGCGCGGCACTCGGGCGCGAAGCGGTCGTTTATCAGTATGTCGATCCGTCGCTGATCGGCGGGCTGCTGATCCGCGTCGAGGACCGCCTGCTCGACGCCAGCGTCCGCGCTCAGCTTCGCGCCGTCCGCCGCCAACTCCTGGCGGCGCAACGGAAATGATGTTCACCGCGGAGGACGCGGAGGACGCAGAGAAAAAGATATCGCCACAGATGAACACAGATGCACACGGATAAGACCGAGAGGAACTAATTGTGACACGGGTTTTCAACCCGTGCCCAGCGCTGACGTGAATAGTATGCGCTCGATACAACCCAACTTGTATTTCATCTGTGTCCATCCGTGTTCATCTGTGGCGAACCTGAATTTGATTTCCGCGGCCTCGGCGTCTCCGCGGTCAAGCTGAGCTTTTGAAGGAAAACGATCATGGCCATCAATGTTGCCGAAATCACCAGCATCCTGAAGCACGAGATCGCGGACTTCAAGCAGCAGATCGAGGTGTCGGAAGTCGGCACCGTCATCGAGGTCGGCGACGGCATCGCCCGCATCTATGGGCTGCGCAACGCCATGGCCGGCGAGCTGCTTGAATTCCAGAACGGCACCATGGGCCAGGTCTTCAACCTCGAGGAAGACTCCATCGGCGCCGTCATCTTCGGCAACTACCTCGACATCAAGGAGGGCGAGACGGTCAAGTCGACCGGCCGGCTGCTCGAGGTGCCGGTGGGCGACGCGGTCATGGGTCGCGTCGTCAACCCGCTGGGCCAGCCCGTGGACGGCGGCCCCGCCATCCAGAGCCGCGAGACCAAGAAGGTCGACATCGTCGCCCCCGGCATCGCCGATCGTCAGCCGGTGAAAGAGCCGCTCCAGACCGGCATCAAGGCGATCGACTCCATGATCCCCATCGGCCGCGGACAGCGCGAGCTGATCATCGGCGACCGCAAGACCGGCAAAACTTCCATCGCCATGGACACGATCATCGCCCAGAAAGGCACGGGCGTGAAATGCTTCTACGTCGCCATCGGACAGAAAGAATCGACGGTGGCCGGTATTGTCGAAATTCTCAAAGCGCACGGCGCGATGGAATACACGACGGTAATCGTGGCCAGCGCCGCCGACCCCGCCCCGCTCCAATACATCGCCCCTTATGCCGGCTGCGCCATGGCGGAGTACTTCATGTGGAAGGGCCAGGCGACGCTGTGCGTGTACGACGACCTGTCGAAGCAGGCGGCGGCATATCGTCAGCTTTCCCTGCTGCTCCGCCGCCCGCCCGGCCGCGAGGCCTACCCGGGCGATGTTTTCTATCTCCACAGCCGCCTGCTCGAGCGGGCCGTCAAGCTCAGCGATGCCCACGGCGCAGGATCGCTCACCGCCCTGCCAATCATTGAGACGCAGGAGGGCGAAGTGTCGGCGTACATCCCGACCAACGTCATCAGTATCACCGACGGTCAAATTTATTTGGAGCCCGATCTGTTTTTTGCCGGCGTCCGCCCGGCCATCAACGTGGGCATCAGCGTCAGCCGCGTCGGTGGAAACGCCCAGACCAAGGCGATGAAAAAGGTTGCCGGTTCGCTGCGGCTGGATCTGGCTGCTTATCGCGAGCTGGAAGCCTTTGCCCAACTTGGCACCGAGCTGGACAAAGCGACACAAGCCCAACTCGACCGCGGCGCCCGTCTGGTTGAGCTTCTCAAGCAGCCCCAATACAAGCCGATGCCGATCGAGCAGCAAGTGATGGTCATTTATGCTGCCACCCAGGGCTATCTCGACGACATCCCCGTGGCCCGGGTGCAGGAATTCCAGAACGCCTTCCTTCTATATGTGGACGCCTCTTACGCCGCCCTGCGGCAGCAGCTTGTGGCCAAGAAGGAGCTGGCCCCCGACATTGAAAATCAGCTGAAAGAGGCCCTCAAAGCCTTCAAATCGTCGGTCTGGAAGAAGTAGCCTACCTGCGCTCAAAGCCTGCAAATTGGCGAGCCACGGATTCATTCGTGGCTCGCTTTCCTTTCATGCGCCTCTCATGTTCACAACAGTATAGTTACGGTGATGAGCGTGGCAGTCCTGACCAGTTTCGATCGCTTCGTGGCACGGTCGGCGCACGCTCGCCAATTTACTGACATTATGAGACGCCTCTGGCACATTTTTTGATGAATCGGGAATCTTGTGCCGTGCTGTCGCGTATATAGATGATGGAGGCCGACCGAGCCTGAAAAACGACCAAACAAAGGACCGCCCGCCGCGTTTTTGTGCGTTTTTGGGGAGAGATGTAATGAGTGCTGTGAGTTCAACATCCTTGATTGACCCCGCTTTGGACCCTGGGCTTCCCCGCAAGCTGTTCGATTACGACGTGATCGATCTGATCGGCGAAGGGGCCGGAAGCATCATCTACGCCGTCAGCGACCCGCGCAACAGCCAGCTTTTTGCTCTGAAGCACGTCGTCCGCAAAGCCGAGAAGGACGATCGCTACATCGAGCAGTTGGAAACCGAGATGCAGGTCGGCAGCCAGGTGGCGCATGCCGGCTTGCGCCGCTCGGTCGAGCTCAAGCTGAACAAGACGCTTCTCCGCCGGGTGACCGAAGCCGCTCTGATTTTGGAATTATTCGACGGCGTCCCGCTCGAACGGCAACTTCCGCGCGATCTCACCGAGGTCGTCGCCGCCTTCATTCAGGTGGGCCAAGCTTTGGGCGCGCTGCACGCCGCCGGCTATGTCCACTGCGATCTGAAGCCGAACAACATTCTTCGCGACAACAAAGGCCGCGTGAAAGTGATCGACCTTGGCCAGGCGGCAAAGACCGGCACGGCCAAGAAGCGCATCCAGGGCACGCCTGACTACATGGCCCCCGAGCAGGTCAAGTGCAGGCCGGTGACCGTGCAGACCGACGTCTTCAACTTCGGCGCCACGCTCTACTGGGCGCTGAGCGGCCGAAAGCTGCCCACACTCTTCAACATCCAGAAGGCCGAGAACAGCTTCCTGGTCGATGACGCGATGGCCTCACCGCGCGAGATCAACCCGTCGATCCCGGAAACGCTCTCGAACCTGGTGATGGAATGCGTCCGCACCAACCCCGCGAAGCGCCCGCAGGACACGGTGGAGTTGGTCCGCCGGCTGGAGATCATCGAGCACACGCTGCACAAGCGTGCCGCCGCAGCGCCGGCGCCCGCCGCCCCGCAATACCGCGCCCAGCCCGCTGTCCGCATCGCCTGATCCGCCAAGCCTCGATCCTGCGGAAGCAACGAGCCCCGGGAGCATTCACCATGGAACGTTTGGAACGTTTTGGAACGTTTTTCGGGGCTTTTACTTTTGTAAACTCACCGAAAACGTTCCATTTCGTTCCAAATGTTGCATCCAGGGATAAAAACGCTCTTCTTCTGCCGCGGTATTTCCTTGCACAGTAATTCCACGCTCGCCAGCAAGGAGAGGTCCATGACCGCGCGCCGTGCCCCTGTCGGAATCCTCGTGTTGTTCTGCTTCGCCGCCGCCTCCCGGGCGGCGGATTCCGAGAAGCCTTTCGTCCATCCGCTGTTTGCCGACGACATGGTGCTCCAGCGCGATATGGAGGACCCGATCTGGGGCTGGACCGAGCCGGGCAAGCAAGTGACGGTCAGCATGAACGGCAAAACCGCCACCGCCACCGCCGATTCTGACGGCAAATGGATCGCCAAAATCGGCCCGTTCGAAGCCGGCGGCCCGTTCGAGCTCACCATCTCCGGCCCCGAAACTGTCAAGCTCACCAATGTGCTGGTGGGCGACGTCTGGATCTGCTCCGGGCAGTCCAACATGGAGATGGGCATCGCCAACGCCTTTGACCGCGAACACGAGGTCGCCGCGGCGAATTACCCGCAGCTCCGGCTCTTCACCGTGCCCAAGCACGTCGCATCTGAGCCGCAAACCCAGTTTGGCAAAAGCCGAAACCAGCCCGAAGAGGCCAAATGGCTCCCCTGTACGCCCAAAAATATCATGGTCGGCGACTGGGCCGGATTCTCGGCAGTCGCCTATTTCTTCGGCCGCGATCTCCAGGAGCATCTCAAGATTCCGATCGGCCTGATTCACACCTCCTGGGGCGGCACTATCGCCGAGGCGTGGGTCAGCGGGCCGTCGCTCAAAGAGATGCCGGACTTCAAGGATGCTGTCGAGAAGATCGAACAAACCAAGCCCAACCCGGCGACGATGCAGGCGCGCCGAGCCGGGCCAAATC
>Ga0210396_10001544_pt1 | contig 24747 bp, 18 predicted proteins | sample IncBWH17OmetaG_FD_155466 | JGI IMG/M metagenome (GOLD analysis project Ga0210396, IMG submission 155466) | Forest soil microbial communities from Barre Woods Harvard Forest LTER site, Petersham, Massachusetts, United States - Inc-BW-H-17-O ... | reverse complement strand
CAATCGCGTCGACGTGAACACCGGAACGGTCCAGATTCGCGGCGTCATTCCCAACCCGAACGGGGTCATGACCCCGGGCCTGTTCGCCCGCATGCGAATCCCCGGCAGCGGCCGCTACGAAGCGCTGTTGATCCCCGACGCCGCCATCGCCGCCGAGCAGAACGAGCGATATGTCCTGGTCGTCGGCCCCGACAACATGGTGCGCCAGCAGCCGGTCAAGCTGGGGGTCCTGTTCGGCACGCTGCGGTCGATCGTCGAGGGCCTCGCGCCGGGTCAGGCCGTTGTCGTCAACGGACTTCAGCACGCCACACCAGGGACGAAAGTGAATCCGACCATGGCGCCGATCTCTCCGGCGCAACTCGAGGCCCTGGAGAATACCCTGCCCGGCTCGCCGACGACCCGCTCGATCCCCCTCACGCGACCGACGACCGAGCCGTAGAACAGAAACGACAAATCCGAATGACGAATGACGAATCAAATTCGAGGCACGAATCACCGAAGCACGAAACCGCTGCATGGCGAAGTTTCTCGTTTCGTCATTCGTATTTCAGTCATTCGGATTTGATTCGTCATTCGTCATTCGGATTTCGTCATTCCCTTCGTGTTCTTCGCGTCTTCGTGGTAAGCATTCCCGGGTAGGCCATGAAGTTCGCCCACTTTTTCATTGACCGCCCCGTGTTTGCGATCGTTCTCTCGATCGTCGCGATCATCGCCGGGGCTCTGTCGATTTTCGGGCTTCCGATCGCCCAGTACCCCGAGATCGCGCCGCCGACCGTGACCATCAGCGCCACCTATCCCGGCGCTAACGCCGAGACCATCGCCCAGACCGTCGCCACGCCCATCGAAGAGCAGGTGAACGGCGTCGAGAATATGCTCTACATGTCGAGCCAGTCGACCAACACCGGAACCGTCACCATTACCGTGACGTTCCGGGTCGGCACCAACCTCGACGTGGCGCAGGTGCAGGTACAGAACCGGGTGGCGATCGCCCAGCCGCAGTTGCCCCAGGAAGTGCAGCAGCTTGGCATCACAATCAAGAAGGCGTCGCCCGATATTACGGTTGCGGTCGCGATTTATTCGCCGGATGAATCGCACGACACGCTGTTCATGAGCAATTACACGACGCTCCAGATCCGCGACCAGATCGCGCGACTGCCGGGCGTCGGCGACATCACCATTTTCGGCGTCCGCGATTACGCGATGCGCCTGTGGCTCGATCCCGACAAGCTGGCTTCGCGGAACATGACTGCCGGCGACGTGGTCAACGCCGTGCGCGAGCAGAACGTGCAGGTCGCCGCCGGCGCCATCGGCGCGCCGCCTGTGCCGCTCGGCGTGGCGCCGTTCCAGTACACCCTCAACGCCCAGGGCCGGCTCACCGAACCCAACCAGTTTGCCGAAATCATCGTCAAGGTCGGCGCCGACGGCCGGACCACCCGGCTGGGCGACATCGGCCACGTCCAGCTCGGCGCCGCCGACTACAGCACCTCCAACGTCTACAACGGTCACCCCGCCGTCGGCCTGGCCGTCTTCCAGCTTCCCGGCAGCAACGCCATCCAGACCGCCAACGCCATCTACGCCGAGATGAAAGAGCTCAAAAAGCGCTTTCCGCCCGGCATGGATTACGCCATCGCCCACGACACCACCACCTTCGTCCGCGATAGCATGCGCGATGTCGTCAAGACGCTGTTCATCGCCGTCGCCCTGGTGGCCCTGGTCGTCCTGATCTTCCTCCAGAGCTGGCGGGCGGCGCTGGTGCCGATCCTGGCCATCCCCGTTTCGCTGGTCGGCACGTTTGCGGTGATGTGGCTGGTCGGCTTCTCCATGAACACGCTGTCGCTGTTCGGTTTGGTGCTGGCGATCGGCATCGTCGTGGACGACGCCATCGTCGTCGTGGAAAACGTGCAGCGCTGGATCGAGCAGGGCCTGAGCCCGCGCGATGCGACCTATCGCGCGATGAACGAGGTGACGCCCGCCGTCATCGCCATCGCCTTCGGCCTCTCGGCGGTCTTCATTCCAGTGGCCTTCGTCAGTGGGATCACCGGGCAGTTCTACCGCCAGTTCGCCCTGACCATCTCATTCTCGACGCTGCTCTCGGCGTTCAATTCCCTGTCCCTCAGCCCCGCTCTGAGCGCACTTTTGCTCCGCCCGCACAAGGCCAAGCAGGATTGGCTGACGCAGGCGCTGGAGTTCACGTTCGGCTGGTTTTTCCGCCTGTTCAATCGCACGTTCGACGCCGGCAATCGCGTCTACATCCGGGCGCTGCGTCGCGTCGTACGATTCTCCGTGGTCGCACTGATCGTGTACGGCGGCCTGGTCTACCTCGCGTATCAGGGCTTCACGCGCGTCCCCACCGGGTTCATTCCCAACCAGGACCAGGGCTATCTGATGGTCAACGTGCAGATGCCCGATGCCGCTTCGATCGACCGCACGCAGGAAGTGATGGAGCAGTTGATGGCGATTTCCCTTAAAACGCCCGGCGTGCAGGATGCCTTCTCCGTCGCCGGCTTTTCCATCCTCACCCGCGCCAGCTCATCGGCGGCGGGACTGGTCTTCATGCACCTGGCTCCCTTCGACCAGCGGGCCGGCAAATCCGATCTCACCGCGACCGCCATCCAGCGACGTTTGCAGGCCCAGTTTCAGAATGTGCAGGGCGGTCTGGCGATGGTGCTGCTCCCGCCCGCGGTTCGCGGCGTCAGTACCGCGGGCGGGTTCAAGATCATGATCGAGGACCGCTCCGGCACGCAGACGCCGCAGCAGATTCAGGCGGTCACCCAGCAGGTGATCAACGCCGCGAGCAATCGGCCCGAGCTGAGCAAGGCGCTGTTCACCACCTTCCGCGCCGCCGTCCCCCAGCTTTACGCCAACATCGACCGCGTCAAAGCCAAGAAGGAAAACGTCTCCGTCACGGATGTTTTCGAGGCGCTCCAGGTTTACCTCGGCGGGCTCTACATCAATGACTTCAACTACCTCGGCCGCACCTGGCACGTGATGGCACAGGCGGACGCGCCATTCCGCGCCCGCGCTTCGGACGTCGCCCGCCTCAAAACCCGCAACGCCGCAGGGCAGATGGTTCCGCTGGGCGCCGTGATGGACATCAAGGACATCATCGGCCCCGACCGGCTCCAGCGCTACGACCTGTATACCTCCGCCGAGATCAATGGCGACGCCGCGCCCGGCTACAGCAGCGGACAGGCCCTGTCCGCCATGGAGGATGTCGCCAATCAGACCCTCCCGCGCCAGTACGGCTGGGAATGGACCGAAATCGCCTACCAGGAAAAAGCCGCCGGCAACACCGCCTTCTACATCTTCCCTTTGTGCGTGCTGTTCGTCTGGCTGACCCACTCCGCCGAGTACGAAAGCTTCGCCCTCTCCACCGCCATCATCCTCATCGTCCCGATGTGCCTCCTGTGCGGCATTGCCGGCGTATGGGCCCGTCATATGGACGACAATATTTTCACCCAGATCGGCTTCGTCGTGCTCGCCGGCATCAGCGTGAAGAACGCCGTGCTGATCGTCGAGTTCGCCAAGCAGCAGCAGGAGCATCACCCGGACATGAAAGCTTCCGACGCCGCGGTGGAAGCGGCCCGCCTGCGCCTGCGCCCGATCCTCATGACCAGCTTCGCCTTCATCTTCGGCGTGATCCCCCTGATCACCGCCCACGGCGCCGGCTCCGAAATGCGCCAGGCCCTGGGCACCGTCGTCTTCTACGGCATGCTCGGCGTCACCTTCTTCGGCGTCTTCTTCACCCCCGTCTTCTTCACCACCATCCGCAAGCTCACGGGCAAGAACACCGTCGCCCAAGCCCCCGCCCCGCACCGCGCCCTTCCCGTCCCCGAGCCCGCCCGCCACGCCGGCAATGGCAACGGCGAGTCGTGATGCCCCGTTTGGCCGGCTGATCGCCCATCAGGCTCGTGGCGCGGGTAGCAAGATCCAAAAAACCGCGCCAAACCCGCACCGCGCCTCAACCCATGCCAAATGGATGTATCATTTCCCCAAAACTCAAAGAGCGCTTCATTTTGTATCATTTTGCATCATTTACAGTGCTCCATTTTAGTTGCAACTATTTTAAATAAATGGAATTGCAAAATACTTGGATCACCCGAGTAAAGCCAGGCAAATGATACATGGATACATGGCCCGCAGGCAGCGCTACATCGCCCTTCAAGCAGGACAATCAGATCCCCTTGGCTTGCAATCGTGCGTTCAAATAAGCGGATAATGCGAGCGTCGTTTCGCGAATCAAGCCGATTTTCTCACCGGACTTTCCCCGTGCATATAGAGCGCCAAACCCTTTGAGAATCTGGACCGTCACGTTGGCGACGAGTAATGAATCGTCGGGACTGAGATTCGGTTGTCGCGCCAAGAAAGCCTTGGCGAGTCGAGCACGCAGTCGGCTGCGTGCCGCGGCGCTGCGGTGCAACTTCAGCGGGGCATCCAGAAGGGGCAGGTAAGCGGGATGCTCGTCGATCGACGAGTGAAGCAGATCTACGAGCCGCCTGGCGACCTCAACCGCATCGAGATGCGGTATCGTGTCGAACAACGGCGTCCAGCGTTCTTCCATTTCCTCGCCCAGTTGTTCGAATAGCGCTTGGACGATCGTCTCCTTGTCGGGGAAATACTGGTAAAGACTTCCTACCGAAGTCGCCGCTCGTTCCGCAATTCCCGTCATCGTCATCTTCTCGTATCCAACTTGGGCAATCAGTTCGGCGGCGGCTTGAAGCATCAGCTTTACACGCTGCGAAGATCGATCCTGCACTGGGGTGCGACGAGATGGGTTTGACAAACGTGAATCCATCGTCATATATTACCCGATACGAAATGTGAATCAATCCTCATGTTTAAGGAAGGCCATGCAAGACGTTGAATTAAATGCATCCCAAACGGCGGTCGTGTTGATCGATCTCCAACGAGGAATCATGGGTTATCCAACCGCTCCGTACACGATGGCGGGCATGCTCGGGGTGGCCGCCGATCTCGCCGACCGGTTCCGGAGGAAGGGGGCGCTCATCGTCTACGTTCGCGTGGACCTTGCCAACATGATCCAGTTACCCGTGGATCAATCCCACGGCGATCCCAATGCTCCGCCTCCGCCGCCGACCGCATCGGAAATCGTGCCGGAGGCCGGCCGCCAGCCGGATGACTTGCTGATTACCAAGCGCCACTGGGATGCCTTTGGCGGAACGGAACTTGAGCGAATGCTTCGCGAACGCGGTGTCCGCACCATCGTGTTATGCGGGGTGGCGACTCACATCGGCGTTGAATCGACCGCCCGATCAGCCGCCTCTCGGGGATTCGAAGTCGTGCTCGCCGAGGACGCTACCACGTCCATCAGCGCCGATGCGCATCGATACTCGACCGCGCACGTCTTTCCGTTGCTAGGCCGCGTGCGTTCCGCGGCCCAGGTGCGTCCGATTTAGACAAGTCGGAGCCACGCGACATCTTCACGGAGTTTTTTCCCTTGCCTGAGACGAAACAGATCACTGAGCCGGTTGAACCCAACGCGCAGAGCGACGGGCAAAGATTTCATGAGCTGGATCGAAAGGCGGTTGCGCTCACGATGGCGGGCGTCCTTATCGCGATCTTCATGGGTTCTTTGGATCAGACCATCGTGGCAACGGCATTGCCAACGATTGCAAAATCGCTGCATGCCTTTGGAAGTTACTCCGCGGTCGTTACCGCGTATCTGATTGCATCGACCGTCGCTCTTCCCATTGGGGGCAAGCTTTCGGACGTGCAAGGAAGAAAGCGATTCTTAATCGGCGGGATGGTTTGGTTTGTGGTGGCAAGCGCGCTGTGTGGACTTTCCCGGACGATGACACAATTGATCTGCTTTCGCGCGCTTAAAGGTCTGGGTACGGGCGTCATGCAAGCAGCCGCCTTTACGACCATCGCCGATCTATATCCCCCAATCCGGCGCGGGCGCTCGATTGGCATGGTGGCCATGATTTCCATCGTCGCAAACATCGTTGGCCCGTTGCTGGGCGGCTATCTCACGGACGGACCAGGATGGCGATACATCTTTCTCATCAACGTGCCCGTGGGGCTCGTCGGCTGCATTGTCGTCGCGCGATTCTTCCCGCCGATCCGCAGACCCGCGGTCGAGAACTTCAAAATCGACTATTGGGGCTCGCTCAGCATGGTGGGTGGCGTGGTGCCTGTCCTGTGGGCCCTGCAAAAAGTTGGCGATGGCGATCGATGGCTTTCCTCCGGCGTTGCCGTTCCGATTGGGCTGGGCGTCTTCTTCGTCGCCGTTTTTATTGCCGTCGAACGACACGCGGAGCATCCGATCGTGCCGATGAACGTATTCCGAAATTCGATCATTTCTATTTCGCTTCTGAATTCCGGGCTATCGATGGCAGCACTGTTTGGCGTCACCATCTTCGTACCGTTATTTCTGCAAGCGGTCCTGCATGCTTCGGCCAAGGAAAGTGGCCAGATCCTGCTTCCTCTTAGCATTACCATTGCGTTGACCGCGACGGCCACCGGACATCTGGTTGGATACACGGGCCGGTATCGCAGCCTCGCGCTGGCTGGTGCGGCAATTGCTATCGTCGGCGCGTATCTGTTGGCTCACATGTCACCGGATACCTCCCGGATCACGGTGTTAAGAAACACGGTGATTACCGGATTTGGTCTCGCGATCATCATGCCAATTTACAACCTGACTGTTCAGAATGCGGCGCATTTGGCGGTGCTTGGCGTCGCGACCTCGATGGTCTATTTCGTCCGGTACATCTCTTCATCGATTGGCATGGCGGTTTATGGAACGATTCTGACGACACAGACAAAGTCTGCAGGGCTGGCTTCGGCTCTGAACAGCGTCTATTGGGTCCTCACAGGATTGGTTATGACGGTTTTTGTGGCAACGTTTTTTCTCAGGGATATTCCACTGCGAAGATCGAACGTGCAGAAAGAAATAGCCGCCTGCGAGGATGGGTCCCGCCCCGAACTGTCCTGGGAACCCTGAAACGGCGTCCCACTCGCTCAATCCCGGCGATTGCCCCTCTCGGGGATCGGTGGTATGCTGCGCACATCAAGCCCGAGGACCGTCCCCGGACCCGATTCCAATCCCAGACGGGCCGAACGTGGAACCCAACTGACGGTAATGAGCGTTCGGAGATCAGGATGAGCGCCGAAAACGTCCTTCTCCCCAAACCGCTCTTCCCGGCCACTCCATCCACGCCCTGGCGGAATCAAGTTTCCTGTCAGGCAACGATGGGTGGTGCGGGCAGAACTGAAGAGGAGCCATGTCAACAGCCCTTCTCGTGCGACGCGCGGCAATGGTCATCTGTTTCTGTCTCAGCCTCGGATTGCCATTACGTACGGCATCGGCGGCCGACGACCGTTATTGTGATGCCACGTACATCTCCGGCGATCGGTTTTTCAAAGAACTTAAAGAGGTAAACGTTGCCCTGAATGTCGATCCGTTGATCGCCAAAATAATTCCGGAAGACGACTTGCGCAAACGCGTGGCGGATGCGCTGGGTCCGTACAATATCACCGTGCGCGATCAAGCGCCGGTCACGCTCTTCGTCAATGTGGATGACAGCCCCCGCGACATCAAGCGGACCATGACCTATTCCGATGGCAGCAGAACCGAAGACGTTTACCACTGCCACGTGATTTATTGCGAGATGGCTTTTTTCGTTCGCGCCACGGCCTTGCGGAACGGAAAATTTCATCTTGTTGCGGCCTCGTTGATGTACTCGTCCAACATCTTCACCCTCCAACAACAAACGGGGATCGGAAAGTTGCTCTTTGGCGATGACATCTCGGAAGAACTAAAACGGAAGTTGCAGCTCAACCTGGCCGATCGGATGAAGTTTTTCGCAACGCCGGGCCCGGCGGATAACCCCGAGCCATGGATAGTGGACAACTGGAGCGATCAGCAGAAGTCCACGATGAACGACGCATACACCGCGTTCATCAAGTCCGATCCGAAGATCGAAAAACGCCCCATCGACGGACTTGATACCGCGCCCGAGCTGAAACTCACCTCCGACATCCAGGTCGAGGGATTGGCCGAGGACCCTTCATGGAAAAAGCTCTGGCAGTCGGAATGCGAGAACTTGGGTCTGGTCAAACCGGCGGACCCTCCCGCCCTTGTGATCCGCCATTACTTTGGTTGCGTAGTAAACCACCATCCGGCGTTTCAGGCTTTTGACGACATGTTTGATGAGATCGTTTTGAGGGAATCCAACCTCGTCTTCAACTTCAACGGCCGACTGGTGCGCAAGCAGGCCAGCATCTTCTCATACCATCGATCGATGGTTGCCGGTAAGGATGATTTGAACAGCGTCACCGACAATTATCTTCTGCGTAGCCTGAAGGAATTCGAGGCCAACCTGAGAGCTGGCGATCAACCACTGCCCGCGATGGAAGCGCCGTCCGTTTCGCAACCGAAAGATATAACCGAGCGAGTGGCCCTGGGGATGAGGTTCGCGCGTGTCGAGCCGGGCATGTTCGTGATGGGGAGTCCGGAAACCGAAGCCGGCCGCGCCAAGAGCGAGATGCAGCACGCGGTGAAACTGACCAAACCGTTTTACATGGCGACCAACGACGTCACGCGCGCCCAGTTCGCCGTCTTTGTCGCCGACGCCAATTTCAAGACCGACGCCGAGAACGCCAACGACGAAAACACGTGGCGGCACAACAAAGTCTTCGAGCAGGAGGAGACCTGCCCGGTGGTCAACGTCAGTTGGAGCGACGCCATCGCATTCATCGCCTGGTTGAGCAAAAGGGATCACAAGACCTACCGATTGCCGACCGAGGCCGAGTGGGAATGCGCCTGCCGCGCCGGCACGACGACGACTTTCAACACTGGCGACACGATCAACTCGGATCAGGCGAATTACGATGGCACCGCGGTCTACGGCGCCGGCGTCAAAGGCGTCTGCCGCTGGAAGACGATGCCCGTCGGCTCGTTCCCCGCAAACAAGTGGGGCTTGTACGACATGCACGGCAACGTCTGGCAATGGTGCTCCGACGTCTTCGCAGACTATCCAAACGACACCGTCGCCGATCCCACTGGCCCCGCGCCCGATCCAAAAGCCTCGCACGTCCTGCGCGGCGGATCGTGGGGCATCGATCCGGTGTTTCTGCGCTCGGCCTCTCGCCTCGACGGCGCGCCCGGCAGTCATGGCGGCTACAATGTCGGATTCCGCGTCGCCTCGGATTCTCCGTAACTTTTACATTTCAATTTCGCGCGGAAAAGCATGTGACCTAAGCCAGACGCGGCCGTGCGTCGCTATAATCTTCATCGCAAATTCAAATCACAATTGGCTCGCGGCGCGGCGCCGAGATGATATTATTTTTCGAGCCGCCGCGGGTCTCGCGGGGGCCGTAAGGAGATGACCTGATCGAAAAAATTGCTGGACCAGCCGGCGGGGTTTCCCCGGCAATCAAACGGGCGACTTTGCTTCCACTCATTGGAATCACCTATTGCATGGTCGCGGGCGGGCCGTACGGATTAGAAGACCTTGTCAGTGCTGCGGGGTATCGCAACGCGATCCTGCTGCTGATTATCACACCTCTCATCTGGTCGTTGCCGGTGACGCTGATGGTCAGCGAACTGTCGACCGCCATGCCCGAAGACGGCGGCTATTACATCTGGGTACGCCGGGCGCTGGGACCGTTCTGGGGATTTCAGGAAGCGTGGCTTTCCCTGGCCGCCAGCCTTTTTGATATGGCGCTGTACCCCACGACGTTCATCCTCTATCTGTCCAGGATCTGGCCGGCCGCGGGGGGAGGAACTCTCTCAATCTGGATTGGAATTGGACTGATCGCGGTGTGTGTCGGAATTAACCTCCTGGGAATACGGCTGGTGGGCGCCGGCTCATTGGCAATGACGCTGACGCTGCTGCTGCCATTCGCGATATTGGCAGTGATTGGGTTTTGCCTCCATCCGCAAGTTGCGGCGGCAGAGTCGGCCGCCCCCGCTGTAAAGATAAGCTGGATCAGCGGCATCTATGTTGTCATGTGGAACTACATGGGCTGGGATAACGCCTCTACCATCGCCGGTGAGGTGGATCGCCCGCAGAGAACCTACCCCCTTGCCATGTTGGGGGCGGTGCTTCTGGTGGCGGCCACCTACGTTATCCCCGTCGCGGCGGCCGCTCGCACGGGGATCGCGCCGGGAAATTGGGAAACCGGATCGTGGGTCAACGTGGGCCGGGCCGTCGGCGCCTGTGTCAACCCAAAAGCCGGCGAGGTTTTGGCGATTGCCATAACCGCCGGCGGCATGATCTCCGCGTTCTCGATGTTCAATGCCCTGATCCTCTCTTATTCGCGCGTGCCCCTTGCGATGGCCAACGATGGATTTCTGCCCAGGTTCATGGGGTGGCGCACCCCCCGCACCGGCGTGCCATGGGTCGCGATCATCGTCTGCGCCATCTTCTGGGGAATCTTCATACGACTTGGCTTCGAGCAACTGCTGCTGCTCGACGCAACCCTCTACGGTCTGAGCCTCATCCTCGAATTCGCCGCACTGATTGCGCTGCGAATCCGTGAGCCGGATATGCAACGCCCGTACAAACTTACCGGCGGAATCCCCGGCTGCATCCTCATCACCCTGGGTCCGACGTTGGTGCTGTGCATCGTGTTCTACAAGGGCCTCTCTGATGACGGCGCGCGCAAGGGATTGATCATCTCCAGCATCCTCACAGCCGCCGGAGTCGTCCTCTATTTCGCCACAAAACGGCTCAACCCGCGATTGCGAAAGCCCGTGACTCTGACAATTAACGCGGAACCCGCGGGATGAAACCGGACGGCGTGGAAGCGCTCGGGTGAAACGCGAGGGCCTGCAACGCCAGGGGGCAACGCTGGCAGAGAACACAGAGAGAAACTGCCGGCGTGATGCCCGCGCTTCGTCTTGCACGTCTCTCTCTGTGCCCTCTGTGTTCACTGTGGTTAGACATGTTCTCCTCGAGGCCGGGGCCCAGAAGGGTCGAGCCCGCTGCGCTGCTGCCGGAGGAACGGCAGGCGCAGGGCACACGTTTGTCTCCGGCAGATGCGATAGAATTATCCAGCACCGAGGGAACGACATGACACTTGCCTCATCCCCCACAGCTCATAAAGATTCTGCGGAGTCACGCAAAGTTGATCTGTCCGTCGCAGACGTCGAAGCGAATCGGTCGCCGGCTTGAAATGGGCATGGGATGGTTGGAGAGAACGCAGCAAAATATTCGTATCGACCAGGATGTTCATTCATCCCGTCCGGCGTAGATGCTCTCGCGGCTGTCGTCGACGAAATGCCCGACCGGCTTGTGGCCGGCAACCCATACATCGAACGCCGCGAGCCACAGCTCGTACGGCATGTCGGCAGGAATCGTCGCGCCCTTGCCACCCGACAGCTTTTCCTCAACCGCTTCCCTGACCAGTGTGGCGACGTCCTTGCCGGTCGCGGTCGCACGCTCCCGAAGCTTCGCCTCGATCTCCATCGGGAATGAAATGCTAAGCGTCATAACAACGTCCTCTGATTGCCAAGCATAGCATGGAATCGAGTGGCCGGCGTGCGGGACTTGCCGAAATCGACGGCCGGCCGGATAGGTGAGGACGATGCGCACGAATCTGACCGTTCGCGACGGCTATGACCGCTGGGCGGGCGTCTACGATCACGAATCCAATCCGCTGGTGGCGCTGGAGGGGCCGAGGGTGCGGGCGCTCATTGTGGACGTCGGGGGCATTTCGGCGCTGGATCTGGGGTGTGGGACGGGGCGGCATGCGATTTGGCTGGCGTCGGCCGGGGCTCGTGTGACGGCGGTGGACTTCTCGGAGGGAATGCTGGGGCAGGCCCGGGGGAAGGCGGGGGCCCAGCGCGTGGAGTTTATCGTGCATGACCTGCACGAGCCGCTGCCGTTCGACGCCGGGACATTCGACCTGGTAGTGAGCGGGTTGGTGTTGGAACACATTCGCGAACTCGCGCCATTCTTCTGCGAGGCCCGGCGGGTGCTGAAAGCGGGCGGCCGGGCCGTGGTCTCGAACATGCACCCGGCGATGTTCCTCCGCGGCACGCAGGCCCGCTTCACCGATCCCGCCTCAGGCGAACTCGTGCAGCCGGGCAGTGTCTGTCATTCGATCGGGTCGATGATCCTGTCCGCCGAGCGGGCGGGGTTCGAGTTGGCCGACGTCGGCGAATTCGACGCCGACGCCGCCCTCGCGGCCCAGGCCCCGCGGGCCGAGAAGTACATTGGCTGGCCGATGCTTGTCGTGGTTTCGCTGGTGGCAAGCGGGCTGTAGTGACCGCCTACCCATCCTTCCCCTTCTCCTTCTCCTTCTCGTTCTCGTTCTCATACTCCTCTTCCTACTCGTACTCACTCTCCTTCTCGTTCTCGTCTGTGAAGCAAAAAGGCCGAGTACGAGAACGAGCAGGAGTACGAGTATGAATTCGAGTACTAGCAGGAGGACGAGAACGAGAAGGACCAGCCAATCCGGGCTGCGCGCGATTATGGTATGATTGGCGCCGACAGCGTCGGTAAAAGGGGATTTTGATTTTCAACCGCGAGGACCTCATGAAGCCGCACACCTGGTTCGCGACGGGCATTCTTCTCTTTGTTTACCAGTTCGCATCCGCGCAGACGCAACCCCTGGCCACGCCACGAGAGCTTCAGCTGATGTTCGACGCCAAGCAGTATCACACCTGCCTCCAGCAGATCGCGCGGGTGATGCGGGCCAAGGGAGCCGCGGCGTCGGCCTACGACCCGGACGCGCTTCAACTGCTTCGCGGCGAGTGCTTCATTCAACTCGGGGACCGCGTGCAGGCAATCAGGACCTTCACAACCGCGCAGAAGTCGGCGAACCACGCGCTCGCGCTGACGGCGCGGGCGAGTCTGCTGATCGTCCAGGCCAGCCCGGTTTGGAAATTCGACACCGGCTCGGGCACGATCGATATCATTGATCCGCAATCCCGCAAGCAGGCGATGTCGGCCCTCTTTTCCAAGGAGCTGCAAAAGGCCCAGCCGGCCATTCGCGCGGCGCAGAACGCGCAGTCGCTCGCTCCGATCCTCGCCGTCGTACCCAAGCTCAAGGACCTGGTTGCGCTGGAAGTAACGGCGACAGGCCAGGACAAGGAAATGTACCCGCAATTCACGCCTGTGGGCGCGCGGGCGCGGGACCTGATCGCCGGGGCGTTGCAGGCGCTGGATTCGCAAATCGCTACGATCGAGCATCGTGCCAACGAGCCGATCACCTCGGCCGTGAACGGAGGCGCCTGGTGGGTGACCGTCGGACATCGCGGCCTCGACTCCCCGGATCGCGCGGCGCTGGAGGATGCGTACAGCGGCGCGCAACAGGTATACGACGTCGCGTTGCAGGGCCAGATGACCGCCGAGGCCCTCAACGGCAACGTCGAGCGATGGAAGGAGCTGGTTTCGTTCGCCTCGCAGGTACTCACCCACGCCCGAAACGTGGCGGATTTGGAATGAAGCCATCGACCGACAGCGGGGGACCGCCTCACGTCACCGCGGCAACAACCTTCTTCGCGGCGTCGGTGAGGTCGGTGGCAGAGATCAAGGTCGGAAGCTCCTGGTGCGCGCCTTTGAGGATTTCGCGGGCCTTTTCGACGTTGGTGCCCTCCAGTCGCACGACGACGGGAATCTTGAACCCGACTTCGCGGCCGGCTTTCACCAAAGCGTCGGCGATCAGGTCGCACTTGGCGATCCCGCCGAAGATGTTGACCAGGATGCCTTTGACGTTGGGGTCGGAGAGGATGATGCGGAAGGCTTCGATGGCGCCTTCGGGAGAGACGGAGCCGCCGACGTCCAGGAAATTGGCCGGCTCGGCCCCGTGGAGCTTGATGATGTCCATCGTCGCCATCGCCAGGCCGGCGCCGTTGACCAGGCAGCCGATCGTCCCGTCGAGGGCAATGTAGTTGAGGTTGGCCTTGTGGGCTCGCACGTCCAGCGGCCGCTCCTGGCTCTCATCCGCCATGGCGGCTATTTCGGGATGACGGAACAGGCCGTTGTCGTCGAAGTTGATCTTGGCGTCGATGGCCAGCAGCTTGCCGTCCTTCGTCACGACCAGCGGGTTGATCTCGGCCAGCGAGGCATCGTACTTCAGAAAAACTTTCGCCAAGTTCGACATCAGCTTCGCCGCTTCCCCGGCGAGCTTGTCGCGGAAGCCGAGCTTGTAGGCCAGCTCCCGTGCCTGGAACGGCTGCAAGCCGAGCAGCGGATGCAGCGGCTCTTTGAGCACCTTCTCCGGCGATTTTTTGGCGACTTCCTCGATCTCCACGCCGCCCTCGGCGGAGGCGATCATCGTCGAAGTGTTGCGGCCGCGATCGACGGTGATGCCCAGATAATATTCTTTGGCGATGTCGACGCCCGGCGCGACGATCAGCACGTTGACCGGCACGCCCTCGGGCCCGGTCTGGTAGCTGACCATGCGATGAGTGAGCATGAACTGGGCGGCTTGGCGGGCTTCGTCGGCGGAGCGGACGAGCTTGACGAACCCCGCCTTCCCGCGCCCACCGGCGTAAACCTGGGCTTTGACGACGCACAGGGGAGAGTTGAATTTCTTGAACGCGGCCGCGGCCTCGTCCGCGCTGCGGACAACTTCCGCCGGAGGAACGGGGACGCCATGTTCCGACAGGATTTGACGCGCCTGGTATTCGTGAATCTTCATAGATGGCTGTTGGTGTTGGAAAACGTCTAAGCGCGTTGGAGCTTCCGCTCGTTTTGAATGACCACCGACGGGCTGGGATTTGTGGGCGGCACGGGCAGGCTTTGCTCCCGCATCGTCCGCACGTGGTCGCGCATGCCCCATTTGGCCTTGTACAGACAATCCTCGACCGAGTTTCCGACCCCGCTGAAGCCTTGAAGCTCCTCGCTATAGAACGCGAAGAACTCAGGGTCTTCCGTCGCTTCGATCACCAGGCTGAATGGTAAGTCGATCATCACTTTTTCCTCTTGATCCCGGCGGCTTTCAAGGTCGCGTGGCACGTGCCGCTCGGGACCTCTTTCGATCCCTATCATTGTCACTTGTCACTTGTCATTTGTCATTGGTCATTTGTTGGAGACTGGACCGATGGAGGCAAGGTACGCGTTCAGCCTTGGACCCAGCTCGTCGACCAATGATTTGAGCTTTGCGATGTTAATTTCTGCGATCAACTGTCGCTGATAGGCGCGTCGCAGCCAGTGCCGCGTTTCGTAAAGAGACGCCCGCGCCATTCTGATGAATCTTCGATTATCCTGGTACGTGCCGCGTCCGGAGCCCTCTGCCAGATTCGCGCCCACGCTGTCCGCGGCGCGGATGATTTGCTTTCCGACGGTGTCCTTCGCAAGGTTCCCCCACCCCGTGACGCAATTCCATATCTCATCCGCCAGTCTTTCGGCCAGCCGATAAACTTCCAAGGATTCGAAGCCCCGCGTCTTCATCGATCCTCCCGGCTCTTGAACAAATGACCAGTGACCAGTGACCAGTGACAAATGACAAGTGACAGCTCGCCAGACAATGCGAACTTTCAGGACACGGACAATACAATTGCGGTTGATGGCATGCAATCAGCCGGCGATCGTGCTTCTCAGCGGCGGGCTGGACAGTACCACTTGTCTGGCCATCGCGAGGGACGCCGGTCATGCGCCGCTCTATACCATGTCGTTTGATTACGGCCAGCGCCATAGCTTCGAGCTGGAAGCGGCAAAGCAAATCGCCAATCGTTTTGGCATCGTCGAGCATCGAGTGATCAGGATCGATCTTCGTCAGTTCGGCAAAAGCGCGCTGACCGATGATCTGGCCGTGCCCAAGGATCGGGACGAATCCCAGATGTCCGCGGACATTCCGATCACCTACGTTCCGGCGCGAAACACGATTTTCCTCAGCTACGCGCTGGCCTGGGCGGAGGTGCTGCAAGTCCGCGACGTTTTCATCGGCGTCAATGCGATCGACTACAGCGGCTATCCCGATTGCCGGCCGGAGTTCATCGCGGCGTTCGAGCAGATGGCCAACCTGGCCACGAAAATGACCACGACCGGTCCCGGCGCGCCGGGATTCACCATCCACACCCCGCTCATTCACCTGACCAAGGCGCAGATCATCCACCGGGGAATCGAGCTGGGCGTGGATTACTCATGTACCCATAGTTGTTACGATCCGGATTCCCAGGGCCGGGCGTGCGGGCGATGCGACAGTTGCCTGCTGAGAAAAAAGGGATTTGCCGAGGCGGGAATTCCCGATCCCACGCGTTACGCCGGCAGCGCGCCTGCGGCCTGAAGGGCGGCTGTGCCACACCTGGAAGGAGCCCCGATGAAGCGGCGTGATTTCCTGGGCGTTGGGCTGGCGCTGGCTGCGGATTATGCGCTGGGCGCGACAGCTGCGCAGGCAGGCGTGGGCAGCCGGGTGCGGTGGCCGGGCGAGCACGACTGGGCGGCGCTCAATCGCGCGACGAACGGCGGGCTCTCGCGCGTCACAATGCCAAGCCTCGACGGGGCTGATGGGAAGAAGCTCCTGGCCAATCCGTTCTACGTGGGCGATCAGCCGGGCCTGACGCAAAGCTCCGGCTGGCTGGAAGCCTGGCGGTCGTCTCCCAGCGCGTACATGGTCACGGCGCAGAGCGCTGCCGACGTGGCCGCCGCGGTTCACTTCGCCCGGGATCACAACATTCGCCTGGTGGTGAAGGGCCGCGGACACAGCTACCTGGGCACGTCCAGCGCGCCCGATTCGCTGTTGGTCTGGACGAGGAAGATGGACGCCGTCAGCGTGCACGACGCGTTCACGCCCGCGGGTTCGAGCGCCGCGCCGGTGCCGGCAGTCTCGGTGGGGGCGGGCTGTATGTGGCTCCACGCCTACCAGGCGGTCACTGGCGGCGGCGGACGCTACGTGCAGGGAGGCGGCTGCACGACGGTCGGCGTCGCGGGCCTGGTGCAGGGCGGTGGCTTCGGGAGCTTTTCCAAGGCCTATGGGATTGCCGCGGCGAGTTTGCTCGAGGCGGAGATCGTCACCGCCGATGGCAATATTCGCGTCGTCAATGAATCTCGGGAGCCTGACCTTTTCTGGGCACTCAAGGGCGGCGGGGGCGGAACGTTCGGCGTCGTCACCCGGCTGACACTCGCCACCCACGAGTTGCCCAAAACCTTCGGCGCCGTGAGCGCTACCATCCGCGCGCGATCCGACGAAGCGTATCGGCGCCTGCTTGCGCGTTTCGTCGAGCTGTATGCGACGAGTCTTTGTAATCCGCACTGGGGTGAGCAGGTCCGCGCGCAGCCGGACAATCGCCTGGAGATCAGTATGGTCTTTCAGGGACTGACGCAGAGTGAGGCCCGGGCCGCCTGGAAACCGCTGATCGACTTTGCCAACGCCAACGCGGCCGACTACGAGGGCCAGAACGGGCTGGTGATCCTTGCCTTGCCGGCTCGATTATTCTGGAACGCCGGGATGCACCGCCTGCTCGCCTCCGCCGCCGTCAACTTTGACGGGCGGGCGGACGCGTCGTCAAGCGATTTCTGGTGGGCCGGCAACACCGACGAAGTGGGGGCGTTCTGGCACGCCTACCTGTCGGCCTGGATGCCCGCGTCGTTGCTGAAGCCGGAGAACCAGGGCCGGCTGGTGGACGCGTGGCATGCCGCAAGCCGTCATTGGACGGTCAGCTTTCACTTCAACAAGGGATTGGCCGGCGCGCCTGCGGCCGCGATCGAGGCGGCACGAAACACGGCAATAAATCCCGACGTGCTGGAGGCGTTCGCGCTGGCGATTGTGGCGTCGGAGAGTTCGGGGGCATTCTCCGGCTTGCCCGCGCCGGACGTGGCCGCTGCCCGCGCCCGCCGTGCGCGGGTCGAGGCCGCGATGGCCGCCCTGCGTCTCGCCGCGCCGGATGCAGGCGCCTACGTGAATGAATGCGATTACTTCCAGCCGGCCTGGCAGAAAGCCTTCTGGGGCTCCAACTATCCGCGCCTGTTGCAAATCAAACATCGTTACGACCCCGACGGCCTGTTCTTCGTCCACCACGGCGTCGGCAGCGAAACCTGGAGCGCTGACGGCTTCACGCGGGCGCCATAGCGGGGATGAAAAATAGCTCCCGACCCTATTTTTTGATCCGGAAGAAAAATAGGGTCGGGAGCTATTTTCATCCGCGTTTTGCATTCGAATGGGCGGGCTTTCGCTTGGCGGGGCCGGTGGGGCGCGGTTTCCTGTCCAGTTGGCCGGACTGGATTTTGTGGGCGGTGACGATGGCGGCGATGAGGCCGGGGAAGCGCTTGTCGATTTCGGCGCAGCGGGAGACGTTGTGGAGTTCGACGCCGCGGCGTTCGCTGCGGATCAAGCCGGCCTCGCGCAGGGCCTTGAAATGCTGGGAAAGCGTGGATTTGGGGACCGACCGCTGATTGACATTCAGAAAATTCGAGCAATTCTGCGAGCAGCCTGAACCGGCGATTTCGGAGAAAATCGCCACGCGCACCGGGTCACAGAGGGCGTGGAGGATGCCCTCGACGGTCATATCGGCGATCGACGGATGGAAAAGCGGCCGCATACCGCTAATTATAAGGCCGCTTGACTCTTGGTTCCATAGTTCTAATATCCTGAACTATGCGACTAAGGAACCCAGGGGAAGGCGGCTTCCCGTTCGCATGAGTCGCAGTAATCCTTGAAGGAGTCGATCATGGGCAAGCTTACAGGCAAGGTCGCGGTGGTAACGGGTGCGTCCAAGGGAATTGGCGCGGGGATCGCCCGGGCCCTGGCCAAAGAAGGGGCGTCGGTGGTCGTGAACTATGCATCGAGCAAATCGGGCGCGGATGCGGTGGTCGCGGCGATTACGTCCGCGGGCGGGAAGGCGGTGGCCGTCGGGGGCGACGTCTCCAAAAAAGCCGAGGCCCGAGGCATCGTCGACGCCGCCGTCAAGACCTTCGGCCGGCTCGACATTCTGGTCAACAACTCCGGCGTCTATGAGTTTGCACCGCTCGAGGAGATCACGGAGGAGCAGTTCCACCGGATGTACAACATCAACGTGCTGGGTCTATTGCTGACGACGCAGGCCGCCGTGAAACACATGGGCGAAGGCGCCAGCATCATCAACATCGGCTCGGGCGTCAGCCGCGTCACGCCGCCCAACAGCGCCGTCTACACCGGCACCAAGGGCGCGGTCGACGCCATCACCGGCGTGCTCGCCCGCGAACTAGGGCCGCGCAAAATCCGCGTCAACTCCATCAACCCCGGGATCGTCGAGACGGAGGGCACGGTGAACGGCGGCTTCATCGGCTCGGATTTCGAGAAGCAGTACATCGCACAAGCCCCCCTGGGCCGCGTCGGCCGGGTCGGCGACATCGCCACCATTGCCGTGTTCCTGGCCTCCGAAGATTCCGGCTGGCTCACCGGCGAGCAACTGCTGGCAACGGGAGGACTCCGCTAACCCGGATTACTCACGACGAAGGCATCGTGCCTTCGTGGTTCGTTCGTCCCGATGGCGGCGTCGCCGCCGCTTAGGCTTGCCGGGTCGCGCCGTTGGTGACGCGGTCGATGACGGCCTGGAGATGGCGGATGTCGACGGGTTTGATGACGTGGTCGGCGAAGCCGGCCTCGCGGCTCTTGCGGAGGTCGTCTTCCATGCCGTAGCCGCTCAGCGCGATGCCTTTGATTCGGCAGCGCTGGAGGATCTGCTGCATGAGGTGATACCCGGTATCGTCTGGGAGCCCGATATCGCTGACGACGACGTCGAATTGCTCGGCGTCGACGAGCTGGAGCGCCGAGGCGGCGTCGTTGGCTTTGCGGACGTGATACCCGGAGAGTTGCAGCAGCCGGGCCAGCGTCCAGGCGGTGTCGTGGTGGTCTTCGACCAGCAGCACGCGGGTCTGCCGTGCGGGGTGGCGAACTTCGGGGGATGCACCGGGATCCGGGGTTTCGACGGCGGCGCGATCTGAAACGGTGTCGAGGCGGATGGTGAAGGTCGCGCCCTGATCGGGGCCAGGGCTGGCGGCGGTGATCGTGCCGTGGTGCATCTCCACCACCGCCTTGGCGATCGCCAGCCCGAGCCCCAGGCCCCCGAACTGGCGGGACGTCGGCACATCACCCTGCTCGAAGGCATCGAAGATGCGGGGGAGCAGTTCGGCGGGAATGCCGACGCCGGTGTCGTGCACCTCCACGAAAAGCTCGGCGTCGCAGTTCCAGGTTCGGACGGTGATCTGGCCTCCCTCGGGCGTGAATTTGACGGCGTTACGCACCAAGTTCCAGAAGACCTGCTGAAGCCGGGCGGGATCGGCGGCGACCCGGTCGTTGCCGGCGCCAAGCTCCTGGCGGATCAGGATCTGCTTGCCGGACGCGTCGCTGGCGCCGATGTTGATCGCGTGCCGCAGCGCGTCGTGCACGCGAACACACAGGAGCTCCAAGCGGAGTTTGCCGCTGGCGATGCGGCTGAGGTCCAGCAGGTCGTCGATCAGCTTGACTTCCAGCTCGATATTCCGGCGGATCATCGCCAGGTCTTCGCGGAACTTGAAAGGCAGATCGGGATCGAGCTCGAGCATGGGGATCGCCATGACGACCGGCGAGAGAGGCGTTCGCAGCTCGTGACTGAGGACGGCGATGAATTTGTCCTTGGCACGGTTGGCGGCGTCGGCCTCGGCATGGGCGGCGCGCTCACTGGTCAGCAGCCGCTCGCGCTCCTGGTCGTCGCGGTGACGCTCGATGGCCAGGGCGGCGGTGTGCGAAAGGATTTCCACCACCTGGCACTCGCGCTCGGTGGGCCGGCGGCACTCCCGGAAATAGGTTCCGAAAGTTCCCAGGACGCGGCCGTCGCGGGCGAAGATGGGGCGGCTCCAGGCCGCTTTGAGCCCCAGGCCCAGCGGCAGATGCTTGATGCAGGCCCACTTCGGGTCATTCTCGATATCGGGTGTGATGACGACCTGGCGTGTGACGGCGGCGCTGCTGCACGTGCCCAGGTCGGCCCGGGCCGCCAGCCCGTCGATCGCCTGGTTGTAGTCATCGGGAAGACTGGCGCCAGCGCCGATCCGCAAGCGGCCCTCCTCATCCAGCAGCAGGATCGCCGCCACCGACTGGTTTCCCGACTGTTCCTCCACGATGCCGGTGAGAAAGGTGAGGATTTCGCCCAGGGGCTTGCCCGCGGCCAGCATCTCCAGCGATTTCCGCTGCGCGTCGACCAGGTTCTCGGCACGTTTACGGCCGGTGATTTCACGCGTAACGCCGGCGACGACTTCGACGGCGCCGTCGCCGGCAAAGACGGGCGAGAAAATGTATTCGTAATAGCCGGTGATGCCCCGCGGGCTGCTGTAAGGCGTTTCGTCGGAAAGGCGTTGCCCCGTCTGGAATACCTGCTCGATCTGGCCTTGAAGGCGGTGGGCCAGATCGTCGGGATATTTGAGGTCGAAGAAGTCTTTCCCGACCACATCCTCGAGCCTAAGTCCCCACAGGTCGAGGAGAGGCCGGTTGGCATAGAGAAATCGGCCCGCGCGGTCGAAGATGTAGGCGAAATCGGAGATAGACGAGAGCGTAATCTCGAAGGCCCGGACCTGACGCTCGAGGTGCACGGAAAGCTCACTGTCGGCCGTCGTTGCCATCATTTGGCCTGCGGGAATCGGGACCGAGCCCCAAATCTTGCGAATTTGGCGCGGCGCATTTTAGCGAGGCCTCTTCATGCAGGGAACGGGCCATTCGAGAACCACATGGACGGCTTTCGATTCGACGTCGGCATCAATGCGTGGCCCCGGGATTTGGGCTTGAGTCCGGCAATCGATCCTGTTAACTTCCCGTTCGGAGATGCTTGGAGATGCCTCGGGGAGGCGGTCGAGCGGGAGAAACTCATGATCCATCGCGCATTTTTATTTACTCTATTGGCTCTGGCGGGGGGCTTCTGGACTGGCGTGGCGCGCGGGGCCGCGTACAACTTCGCCGATTTCACCGACCTGAGCGGGACGCGGCCGTTCAGTTTCACCAACAATTCCACCAGTGCCACGATCGCCACGTCGGTCGGCACGTCGTCCTCGATACCCGTTACCTTTGATTTCACGACTCCGACCGGTCTGAGCACCGCGCCCCGCGCGGCGATGCTGACGATCACGGGTTCAACCTCGACGCCGGCTTCCAATCCCGGCGGCAATGTCGATCAGCCGATTACCACCGCCACTTTGAGCATCACGGAAAACTCGACGGGCAAGAACCTGCTCAGCATGACCTTCACTGGGATCCTTGCCGGTATCGCCAGCAGCCCCAACGCCCAGCTTTCCGGCGCTGATACGAATAGCCAGACGGTTACATTCACCTCCGACTATCTAACCTTCACCCCGCCGGGCAACAGCTACGCCCTCTCGCTGGCGGCGGTGACTCCCGCGCTCTCGATCGGGCCGGGCAGTTTCCTCGGTTCATTCCAGGCCGACATCACCGGCCAGTTCACGGGCAACGCCGTCCCAGAGCCGGTTTCCATGGGATTGCTTGCACTGGCGCCTCTCGCCCTGCTCCGCCGGAGATAGTTTTTTGATGCGAAGAAAAGATAAGGATTAGGATCAATGCGAAGCGGCGTTCGCGCACCACGTGGCCTGGCGGCCACGGGTAACCGTTCCTCGAGTGCGAGCCGCTTTTTCGTGGCACGGGTTTCCAACCCGTGCGTCGGTGAAGCCGTTCAACAGGCCCCAGCCTCGGTGTGGGAAAGCCAAGTTCCATTGCAAGAAAATTCGCTGCTTCCACGCGGAACGACGCGGCAAGGCAAGTTGGTTTTCCCACACCAAGACCGGCGTCGGTTGAACGACTCGTTCGTCCACGGGTTGGAAACCCGTGCCACCAGGCAGATCGCGTCGCTCAAAGCCGCTGAGTTTGAGTTAAAGCTAATGCGCGTTTGTCCGCGTCGTCCGCCCGCGATACGCTAAAAGCCATGAAAACGCGTGTGCTTCTGGTTCGGCACGGGTCGACGGTTTACAGCGCCGAGGAGCGGTTCGCCGGGTCGGTGGACATCGATCTTTCGGACGAGGGGCGGGAGCTGGCCCGGCGGCTGCGCGACCGCCTGGCGAAGGTGAAGATCGACGCCGCGTACTGTAGCGACATGAAACGCACGAAAGAAACCGCGGCCATCATCGCAGCGCCGCACAAGCTGGCGGCGGTGCCGGTGCCGGAGCTGCGCGAGATCGATCACGGCGTGTGGGAGGGGATGGTGCACAGGGAGGTCGAGAAGAAATACGCCGCGGAGTACGCGATCTGGTCGGGCGATCCGTACGCGACGGCGCCGCCGGGCGGGGAATCGGGGCTGCACGTGCTGGCCCGGGCGCTGCCGGCCTTGCGGAAAATCGTCAGCGATCATCCGGACCAGACGGTTCTGGTCGTTTCGCACAAGGCGACCAACCGCCTGCTCCTCTGCGCTCATCTGGGCATCGATCCACGCTACTACCGCGAGCGACTCGAGCAGGACCTGGCCTGCCTCAACATCATCGATTTCGTGGATCCTTCGCGAGGGAAGGTGGTGTTGATGAACGACACGTCACACGCGGGGACGGGAATCTGAAATCCACGAAATGACGAAACTCGAATGACGGTAAGGGAAGCTCGAAACCCGAATGACGAATGACGAATCAAATCCGAATGACCGAAGGCGTGAATGACGAAACGAAGGCCCCACCCGGCAACGGTTTCGAGCTTTGGTCATTCGTATTTCGGATTTGATTCGTCATTCGTCATTCGTGCTTCGTCATTCCGACCTGGCGGCTCGTCATTCGGGTTTCGAATTTCCGGCTCGCGACCGGCTACTTCAGTCGCGTATCGCTATTGGTGATCCCTCTCAGCGCCAGGTTGAGGGCGTCGATGTTGCTGGCGAGGCGCTTGGCCTCGGTGACGTCGATGATCTGTTTCTGGAAAAGCTCCGTGAGGTGCTGATCGAAGCTCTGGCTGCCGGATTCGCGGTTGCCGACGGCACCTTTGAGCTTCTCGAATTCGCCTTCGAGGATGTACTTTCGCACGAGCGGCGTGGCCATCATGATCTCGACCACCGGGACGCGGCCGACGCCGTCGCGGCGCTTGGCCAGACGTTGCGACATCACCGCGATCAGGTTCATCCCCAATTGCGCCTGCTGGAGCATCTTCTGATCGGGGTCGAATAGCGAGACCATGCGCTCGATGGTCATCGGAGCGTTGGTGGCGTGAATGCTGGTGAAGACGAGGTGCCCGGTGTCGGCGGCGCGAAGGCCGGTCGAGAGCGAGAACGAGTCGCGGATCTCGCCGATCAGGATCGTATCCGGGTCCTGCCGCATCATCTCGCGCAGGGCGTACTCGTAGCTTTCGCTGTCGGTGCCGACCTCGATCTGGCTGACCATGCTTTTGAGATTGTCGTGCTGGTACTCGACGGGGTCTTCGACGGTGATGAGGCGTTCGCCGCGGGTGCGGTTGATTTTGCCGAACAGCGCCGCCAGCGTGGTGGTTTTGCCGCTGCCGGTCGTGCCGGAAACGACGACCAGCCCGCGGTGGTGGTCGGCGAGCTTTTCGATCTGCGGCGGGAGGTTGAGTTCGTCGAAATTGGGGATCTTGGTGACGATCCGCCGCATCACCAGCGCGAATCGCTCGCGGCTGTGGAAGACGTTGGTGCGGAAGCGCGCGGACTTGTCGGGCATGGCATAGGCAAGGTCGACGGCGCCGCGTTTGTCGAAGATCGCCCGCTTGTTGGGGTCTCTGAAAACTTCGTTGGTGTACTCGGTCATCTGCTGGTCGGTGATCTCCGGAACGGCCAGGTATCGGGGCCGGCCGTCGACGCGGATCATCGGGACCGAGCCGGCCTGAAGGTGGACGTCCGATCCGCCCAGCTTGATGCACTGCCGCAGAAAATCGAGCAGGCTGAGG
>Ga0210396_10001542_pt1 | contig 24758 bp, 21 predicted proteins | sample IncBWH17OmetaG_FD_155466 | JGI IMG/M metagenome (GOLD analysis project Ga0210396, IMG submission 155466) | Forest soil microbial communities from Barre Woods Harvard Forest LTER site, Petersham, Massachusetts, United States - Inc-BW-H-17-O ... | reverse complement strand
CGGATATCGATGGAGTCGTGACGCGTCGAAACGTCAATCCGGGCAACAATGTACAGGCCGGGCAGAGTCTGATGGCAATCCGATCGCTCAACGAGATCTGGGTCGATGCCAATTTCAAGGAGACGCAGCTGCGCGATTTGCGCATCGGCCAGCCTGTCGACCTCTATGTCGACATGTACGGAAGCCGACACGTGTTCAAGGGGCGGGTCTCCGGATTTACGATGGGGACTGGATCGACGCTATCGCTGCTGCCAGCCGAGAACGCCACTGGCAACTTCATCAAGGTGGTCCAGCGGCTGCCGGTTCGAATCGATCTCGAAGACTACAACCCAAATGAAAATCCCCTGTTTGTCGGCACCTCGGTCGTTCCCTACGTCTACCTGAACAAGCCGCCGGCCGGGCCCGATGCCGGGAAGGTTCTGCAAGCCTATATGCCTCAGCCGCAAGCCTCTGACTCACTCCACCAGAGCGCGCTCGGTGCTGACAAATGACCGATGCGGCTCTTTCGCCTTCAAGAGCCCCAGCAGCTGCGAACGTCTGGTTGGTGGCGGCCGTCGTCGTGATGCCGACCTTTATGGAGGTACTCGATACCACCATCGCGCTGGTGGCGCTGCGTTACATCGCCGGCGGCCTGTCGGCAACGGTCGAAGACGGCGAATGGGTCATCACCAGCTACCTAGCCGCCAACGCCATCATTTTGCCGATCACCGGATGGTTGAGCGCGCAACTGGGGCGCCGCAACTACTTCCTGCTGTCGATTGCTATTTTTACGCTCGCCTCCGGACTGTGCGGAATGGCCACTAGTCTTGGCCAGCTCATCGCGTTCCGCGTCATCCAGGGCCTCGCCGGCGGCGGCCTGCAGCCCTCCAGTCAGGCCGTGCTGCTCGACGCCTTCCCGCGGGAAAAGCAAGGCACCGCGATGACACTGTTTGGCTTGGCGGCTCTGCTCGCGCCGGTCATCGGTCCGACGCTGGGGGGCTGGCTGACGGACGAGTACCAGTGGCGGTGGGTCTTCTTGATCAATGTGCCGATCGGTCTCGCCGCATTTGCGGGGTGCTACGCCCTCCTCCGCGATCCGGATTACCTCACGGAAGAGCGCATGGAATTAAGGAGGCGGCCGTTCCATTTCGACTCGATCGGTTTGTTGCTGCTGGTCGTCGTCATGGTCTCCTGGGAAGTGATGCTCAGCAAGGGCCAGGAGTGGGATTGGCTCGGCGATCCGGTCTGGCGCGTGCAGACATTGGCCATTCTCTTTATTGCCGGTCTGGTTGGCTTGATCTTCTGGGAGCTGCGCAGCTCCAACCCCGTGGTCAATTTCCGGGCGATGGGCGAACGTAATTTCGGCGCGTGCTGTATCATTATCTTTGGCGCCTATGCCGTGCTGTTCGGAGCCAGCACGTCGTTGCCCGGCTTACTTCAGTCGTTATTCGGTTACAACGCCTTGGACGCGGGGCTGGTCATGTCTCCGGCCGGGTTCGTCGCACTTCTCGCCATGCCGGCCGTCGGCTTCGCGCTCGGTCGAAAGACGGATGCCCGGTGGTTGATCGGCGCGGGGTTGCTGCTGATGGCCATCAGCACTTATTGGATGTCGCAGATGAACCTCTTGATCAGTCCGGACCAAGTTGTCTGGCCGCGGGTCGTTTTGGTCTTAGGATTATCGATATGCTTTGCACCAGCAAACGTGGCCGCCTATCTCTATACGCCGATCGCGTTGCGTGGCGCGGCGGTGGGCCTGTTGAGCCTTCTGCGCAACGAGGGCGGCAGCGTTGGAACGTCATTGGCTCAGACCGTCCAGGAAAGGCGGGATCAATTCCATGCGCTGCGGCTCGGCGAGAGCCTCGACCCCTTTAATCCAGCCGTACAATCCTTTCTCGAGCAGGCGCAAGCGCGCTTTCTCCAGCAGACCGGCGATCCGGCTGCCGCACAACAACTGGCGTGGCAGGCGCTGGAAAATCTGCGCCAGCAGCAAGCATCGGCGCTGGCCTATTTCGACTGTTTTTGGCTATTCGCCGTCGTGATGTTTGCGCTGACGCTTGTCGTTTTCTTCATGAAACGTTCAGTGGCCGAGAAAGGTACGCATGTCGGTGGCGAATAAACGCCTTTCTCCGCGCTTCTTTGCATCAGCCAGAACTCAATGCTTCACGCCGCTTCCACGCGGCGGAAGCCGTTCCACATCGCCGTGGCGCTGCCGGATAACAGCACGCGCACGTAACGCATGCGCTGATAGTCCCCGTTGAGCGAAATGCGCGGCAGCGCCAGCAGGCGCCGGCTGTGCTCGGGAAACAGCACGCCGGGCCGGGTCGTCACCGCGGTCTTGAAACCGAGCTCGGCCGCGACTTCGAATTCGCGCAACCCGGCGGAGCCGCGATCGCCGTAAGGATATGACAAGTGCTCAGGCCGCACCGACAGCGCGGCTTCGATCACCGCGCGGCTCAGATCCATCTCCGAGCGCACCGCGTCCTTGGTGAGCTTGGCCAGCATCGGATGGTTGACCGTATGCGCGCCTATGGTCACAAGCGGATCGGCCGCAAGCTGCGAAAGCTCGGCCCAGGTCATGCACAATTCGCTACAGATCGCCGCGGTATCAACCTGATAGAACGCGGCAAGGTTGCGGACGGTGTTGCGCATTTCGGCTTCGGTTGGCAGCGACCGCAGCCACCAATAAAGCTCGTCGTAGAGCGCCCGCTTTTCCGCGACGCTGCGGCAATCGAATTTGCGGTCGCGGCCGTTAATGGTCACGCCGATGCGGTCGTTGCGGTGGATGACGGCCTCGAGCACCAGCCACCACAATTCGCCCAGCCGGTCGGGAAAGCTCGTCGGCACATAGACGGCAAACGGCACATGGGCTTCTTTCAAGATCGGATAGGCCCATTGCAGCGTGTCGCGATAGCCATCGTCGAAGGTGAAACAGACAAAGCGGCGCGAAAAATCGCCTGCGCTCATGCTGCGATACAATTCGTCGAGGCTGATCAGATCGACGCCCGAGCGCCGCAGATCCCTCACCACCCGGGTGAGAAAGGCCGGCGTCACTTCGAGAAGATGGTTCGGCTGAAACCGGCCGGGACGGCGCGGGCGGACGTGATGCAAAGTCAGGATCGCGCCGACACCGCCGACGAAAGGCCGCAGTGCCAGATGCGCGCCGCTGAAATACAGCGACTCCAATCCGCCGCGGATGATCGTCTGTTTCAGGCCAGCCACGGAACCTGCCTATCGCAAGACTGAGTTGATAATCTTTTGCCAGCCCAAGAATACCGTCAAGAACGCCGTCAACCGGCACGATCGAACGCCCCGCGTTACGAGCACAAGCGTAGCACGGCGCGCGTGACGCAGCCGTTACGCCGCCGCGGCGGTCTCCGTCATGCCGACTGGCGTCACGACGAGCGTCGTCACGTCGACAATGCCCGAGGCCAGAAGCTCTTCGCGCGCAGTGGATGCAGCCGCTGCCGTCTCGGCCACCACCACCGCATGCGGCGCAACCTCGGCGATGCGATCGATGCCGGGCCCCGAGACCGGCCCGGCGTCGATTACGACGTGGTCGTAGCTATGCGCCAAGGCGTCGAAGGCGGTGACGATGCCGCGCGCTCCGAGAATTTGCAGCCGGTCGGTCGAGGCATGTCCAGGCGCGATCAGGTGCAGCGGCGACAGCCGGTCCTTGGTGATGATGTCGCGGAACGACGCCATGCCATGCGCCAGTTCGGCAAGGCCATCGGCTGAGGGCTCGTTGGAAATGGCGCGGATCGCGGTCTCGCCTGACGTGAGCCCGACAAGAATGACGCGCGACTCCTCCGCCAGCGCCCGCGCCAGCTTGATCGCGGCCTGGCTGATATTCATTCCCGGCACCGTGCCGAAGACGGCGATACGGCGCACGCCAATCCGGTTCAAGTCATAGGCGGCGTCGGCGATAGCGCCGATCGGAATTTCGGCGGCACGGCGCGGCTCGGAGCGGCGCACGCCGGTCACCGCATTGAGCCGCTCTGCGGGCACCACCGGCTCGTCGACCGCAGCCGCCAGTGCCGGTTCGCGCCGCAGCGGCACAAAACCGCCGGGCGCTGCGAGGATTTCCCTGGTGATGACCAGGCCCGAACTCATCGTCAGCATGGCGATGGTGGCGATCAGAATGGTCGGCAGCTTCTTCGGATAGGCCGGAACGTTCGACACCGTCGCGCGCGAAACGATGCGCGCATCGGCCGGCGCTGAATTGATCGTATCGTGCGAGGTCGCCTCGCGATATTTTCCGAGATAGGACTCCAGCAGATCGCGCTGCGATTTGGCGTCGCGTTCGAGACCGCGCAATTGCACGTCCTGCTCGTTGGTCGACGCCGCCTGGTTCTTCAGCTGGTCGAGTGTCGCGATCTGCTGCGTCATGCGCGCGCCGGCGAGCTTCGCATCGTTCTCGAAGGAGCGCGCCACCGTCTCCGCCTCGTTCCTGATCTGGGTGTCGAGATCGGCGATCTGCGCGCGCAGTTCCTTGATACGCGGATGGTTGTCGAGCAGCGTCGAGGATTGCTCGGCAAGCTGCGCCCGCAACGTGACGCGCTGCTCGTTGAGGCGGCGGATCAGTTCCGAATTGAGCACATCGGAGGACTCGATCGGCTTGCCGGATTTGATCATATCGCGGATCAGCGTAGCCTTGGCCTCGGCGTCGGCCTGCACCGCGCGTGCGGCCGCCACCTGCGCATTGACGTCGCCGAGCTGCTGCTGCGACAGCGTGGTATTGTTGATGCCGACCAACAGATTGGACTTGGCGCGGAAGTCCTCGACCTTGGCTTCGGCAGCCTCGACCTTTTGCCGCATGGTCTCGATCTGGCCGGCCAGCCAATCGCCGGCGCTCTTGGCCTGATCCTGCGTGGCCTGGCGCTGCCGCTCCAGATAAGCCTCGGCGATGGCATTGGCGACGCGCGCCGCAAGCTCGGGGTCCGCGGACAGGAAATCGATGTTGATGATCCGCGACTTCTCGACCGGCGACACCGTCAGCCGATCGTAATAGGCGTTCAGCACCCGCTCCTCATGCGTCAAGCTCAGCGGATCCTTGACGAGACCGAGCATGCCGAGAATCGATTGGATCGGCGATACGCCGTTAAGCGTCGAATCGAACTCCGGCAAATCGCCGAGCCTGAGCTTGTTGATGACTTCGAGCGCGAGGTCGCGCGACAAGATAATCTGCGCCTGGCTCGCGACCGCTTCCGCGTCGATCGTCGGGTCGGTCGTGATCTTGTCGGCGTCGGGACGCAAATAGACGTTGCTGCGGCTCTCGATGAGGATGCGCGCTTCGGAGAAATATTTCGGCGTGATGAGCTGAACGACGATGAAGGCGCCGAGCGCCGTCAGCAGCGTCGGAACGATGATCTGCCACCGCTTCCGCCACAGCGCCGCGCCCAGCGCCGGAAGGTCGAGGTCGCGTTCCGACGTGTTGTTGTCCGACGAATTTCCGTCAGACGAAATCCTCGCCGAAGACGACGCAACGCTCATCGACGCACTCCTACCCACTGACAAACTACCAAAAAACGGCATACGCATGTCTTCATCACACTCTATTAAGGTTGCTATCCGGTTAAGTTCGCCGGATGCCGCCCGCCGTGACACTTTGTTAACCTCTGATCCTCCTACATCCGCTTACGGTTTTGCTGCCAAATTTACGGAACCTGCGGTTCCGGCAAAGGTGGACCCCAAATCGGATCCAAGGCGGAGCCAATGGGCGATCTTCGTCCTTTCAATTCGCAAATCGGTCTCGACAGGTTTGCGCCGCTCGCGGTGGCGGCGGGCAAAGACGCTCCGGCGTCCCCGCAGCGTGTCGCCTATGCGCCAACCAGCTTAAAGATCCTGCATGTGTTGCGGGCACCGCTCGGCGGCCTGTTCCGTCATGTTGTCGACGTGGCGCGCGGCCAGGTCGAACGCGGCCATCGCGTCGGGCTTGTGGTCGACTCGACGACCGGCGGCGCCAATGCCGAAACGGTGCTCGCGGAGCTCGCGCCGCGGCTCGCGCTCGGCATCCTGCGCCTGCCGATCGCGCGCCAGCTCAGTCCGCGCGATTTCACCGCGCTGCGGATCATATCGAAGCGCATCAGGGCGCTGTCACCCGACGTGCTGCACGGACACGGCGCCAAGGGCGCGGCGCTGGTGCGTCTGACGCCGAGCGCGCCCGAGGCGATCCGCGCCTATACACCGCATGGCGGCTCGCTGGTGTATTCGCCCGGCACGCTCCAAGGCGGCTTCTATCGCACGCTGGAGCGAATTCTCAATGCCCGCACCGATCTGTTTTTGTTTGAAAGCACCTATATCGCCGATCTGTTCCGCACCGTGATCAGCGCGCCACAGGGGCTGGTGCGCGTGGTCCGCAACGGCATCGCCGAAGCCGAATTCGAGACCGTCACGCCGCGCCCCGACGCCACCGATATCGTCTGCGTCGGCGAGCTGCGGCCGGTCAAGGCGATGGACGTGCTGATCGAGGCGATCTCGGTCATGGCGCGGGCGGGACGCAAGGTCACCGCCACGATCGCAGGCGAAGGCCCGGACTCGCAGAAGCTTCGCGATCGAGCCAAAGCGCTCGGGATCGATGCACAACTTCGCTTCATCGGTCATTGTCCCGCGCGCAAGGCCTTCGCCATGGGCCGCATGCTGGTGATGCCGTCGCGCGCGGAATCGCTACCTTATGTCGCGCTCGAAGCGACGGCGGCGGGCCTGCCGATCATCGCCACCGACGTCGGCGGCGTGCACGAAATATTCGGGCCGCATTCGGCGCAGCTCATTCCCCCCGACGATCTCGGTGCGCTGATCGGCGCGATCACGGCGGCGCTCAGCGAGCCTGAAGACATTCGTCGATTGGCGGAGAACCTGCGTATCCGGGTGCGCAGCGAGTTTTCCTTGAGCACGATGGTCGAGTGCAACCTCGCCGCCTATCGCGAGGCGATTGCAGCGCGCAACGCGGCGCAGCTCGCATAACCAAATTTTGAAGATGGTTCACTATGTTTGCGCCGCTTGCTGGCGCAGGATGCGTGCGCGCGCTCCTTCGTGAAATGAAAGCGTTTTGTTAACCATGTCGAGTCCCGAGACGACCACGCTGTTCGACACCGCCGCGGTTTCGTCGGCGATCAAGGCCATGCCCGGCACGAAGTCGCAGGCGCCGCGCCCGCTGTCGGCCGCCGCGCAGGACGTCGTCGCCGAGAATTTCAAGCAAGCCTATTCGCCGATCGTGCTCGCGGGCGCCGTGCGCGCCATCGAAGTCGTTCTGGTCGCCACCGTCGGCTTGGTTTTGTACGTCGGTTACGTCGTGCCGGATAACGGCTTCGCGTCATCTTATTTCGGCGCCATCGCTGGCATCTCGCTGACCGCGCTGCTGGCGTTTCAAGCGGCCGACATTTATCAGGTTCAGGCGTTTCGCGGCCACGAAAAGCAATATATGCGGCTCGCATCGGCTTGGTCCGTGGTGTTCCTGCTGGCGATTGCAGTGTCGTTCTTTGCTAAAACCGGCGATCAATTCTCCCGCGTCTGGCTCGGCAGCTATTATGTGGTCGGGCTGATCGTTCTGCTGGTGTTTCGCCGCGCGCTGTTTCTTCTGGTGCGGCACTGGACTCGCGAGGGCCGTCTCGACCGCCGCACCGTCGTTGTCGGCGCCGGTGCAAGCGGCGAAGCGCTGATCTCGGCGATGTCGGGACAGCGCGATTCCGACGTGCACGTCATCGGCGCGTTCGACGATCGCGGCGACGACCGCTCCTCGCAAATGTGCGAGGGCGTGCCCAAGCTCGGCACCGTCGAAGATCTGGTCGAATTCGCCCGACAGACCCGCGTTGACCTCGTGATCTTCTCGCTGCCGATTTCGGCGGAGGGCCGCATCCTGCAGATGCTGAAAAAGCTCTGGGTGCTGCCGGTCGACATCCGGCTCTCCGCGCACACCAACAAGCTGCGTTTCCGTCCCCGCTCCTATTCCTATATCGGCAACGTTCCGGTGCTCGACATTTTCGACCGCCCGATCGCCGATTGGGACGTCGTGATGAAATGGCTGTTCGACAAGGTGGTCGGCACCCTGGCGCTGATCGTGCTGTCACCCGTCATGCTTGCGGTGGCGATCGCCATCAAGCTCGGCAGCAAGGGCCCGGTCCTGTTCAAGCAGCGCCGCTATGGCTTCAACAACGAGCTTGTCGAGATCTACAAATTCCGCTCGATGTATGTCGACCAGGCCGATCTGACTGCCAGCAAGCTTGTGACCAAGAACGATTCGCGCGTCACCCGCGTCGGCCGCTTCATCCGCAGAACCAGCCTCGACGAATTACCGCAGCTGTTCAACGTGGTCTTCACCGGCAATCTGTCGCTGGTCGGCCCGCGCCCGCACGCCGTCTACGCCAAGGCCGAGAATCACCTCTATGACGAAGCGGTTGACGGCTATTTCGCGCGTCACCGCGTCAAGCCTGGCATCACCGGCTGGGCGCAGATCAACGGCTGGCGCGGCGAGACCGACAGCAAGGAAAAGATCCAGCGCCGCGTCGAGCACGACCTTTTCTACATCGAGAACTGGTCGATCCTGCTCGACATCTACATCCTGGCGCGTACGCCGTTCGCACTGCTCAAGAGCGAGGGTGCCTATTGACCAGTTTTGACACTGCAGCACCGCGGGTAGGCGTACCGGCGCAGCGTCTCGCCGACAATTTCCTGCATGTCGTTCTCTATCTCTGCATCCTGTCGAGCTTCTTCGTCTTCGTTCAGCCGGCGCCTTACGAATATATCGCGGTCGCGCTCGGCGGCGCCGCGATCGTGGCGCGGGTGCGATTCCACCGCGTCATCATCATGCTTCTTGCCTTGCTGGTGATCCGCGATGCCTGCGGAGCGCTCGGCCTTCTGGGCATCATCGATTTCGGCTGGCTGCGTACGGAAGGCAGTCCGGAAGTGCTGCTGGAGGATTACCAATGGGGCGATGCGGCGCGCATGCTCGCCACCTCGTGGTATCTCGGCCTGACGGCCGTCTTGTTCGCCTGCATCTTCTCGGACGACGTTATGCGCCGCCTCGCCACCCTGCGCGCCTCTTATGTGATGGCCGGCGTGGTCGCCTCGCTGCTCGGCGCGGCGGGCTATTTCACCGTTTTCTTCAGTCTCATTCCAGGTCTCGATATTTTCTCGCTCGAAAACCGCGCGGTCGCCGGCTTCAAGGATCCCAATGTGCTCGGCTGCTTTTTGATTCCGCCGTTGACCTGGGTGATTGAAGGCTTCATCACCGATCGCATCCGGCTGCTCAACCTTCTCGCCAGCATCGTCATGTTCGTCGGCCTGGTGCTGGCCTTTTCGCGTGCCGCATGGCTCAGTTTTGTCTTCAGCACTGCCCTAATGATGTTTTTGCTCTTTCTGACCCAGAACAACCGCCGCACGCGCTATCGGCTCTTTTTCCTGGTCGTGATCGGCGCCATTGTCGCCGTCGCGGTGCTCATGGCGGTCAGCTCGATCGATGTCGTCGGTCAAATGCTCGCGGATCGCACGCGTTTACAGACCTACGACCTCGGCTCCGACAACAGGGCGCGCATTTTTCTCTGGCAAGACAGCCTGCGCGAAATATTCAATCATCCGCTGGGAATGGGGCCATGGGGCTTCGCCCATTATACCGGGTGGGACTCGCACAACAGCTATCTCGGCACATTTTTGAATAACGGCTGGATCGGCGGTTCCGCTTATCTTTTGCTGATCGGACTGACGCTTTATCTCGGCTTCAGGACTCTTTTCGTGCGGACGCCCTGGCAAACTTTTCTCATTGCCACCTACACAACCTTTGTAGGCCTGGCGTTGGAAGCTTTCGTGATCGACACCGATCACTGGCGGCACTTTTATCTGCTCGTCGGCATTATCTGGGGCCTGACAGCTGCGACCATCGATTACACGGCGCGGCGGCGGCGCGAGCAATATTTACCGCATGACCGTAACTCGTATGTACGCACCTTTGCGGCATCCCGATTAAACCGGTAAAGCCGTGCAAGATGAATCGGGATGGCCGGAACAAATCCGGCCATGACGCTCATCCGACCTGCACTTGCTTTTAGCCGACCGCTTCCGGCGTTTTCGTCCGGTCCAGAACAACACGCTGATCGCCGTTGAACGAGCGCGCTTCCTTGGTCGCTTGCGGAAATTGCGCAAGGCAAAGACCGAGCAGAACGCGCGCGGTCGATTCCCATGTATAGCGCGCGGCGCGAGCATGACCGGCCGCGATTAACTCAGCACGCCTTGCCGGATCGTCGTGAACGGCGCGCAGCAGACGCGCCAATCCGTCAATGTCGTCGGCATCGCAGTGCAGCGCCGCATCGCCGCAAATCTCGACCATCGCCGGCGTATTGCTGACAATGGCCGGACAACCGACCACCATGCCTTCGACCGGCGGCAGACCGAAACCCTCGTAACGCGACGGTGAAACCAGGGCCAAAGCGTGTTCCATGAGCGACCGCAATTGCTCATCGGTGACATAGCCGGTCGGGCGCAAATTGTCGGACGAGACCTTGACTTCCTGGCCGTTGACCTTGGCGTTACGATAGCCGGTGATCATCAGCAACGTGTCGTTGAGCCCTGCCTTCTCCATCGCGGCGATGACCGTCTCGGCATTCTTGTTGTTGCCGGCACCGACGCCGAGGAAGAACTTCCTGCCCTTGAGCCCGAGCCGTTCGATGATCGAGTGATCCGGCACGATCCGCGAAATATGATCGGCGCCGACATAACAGACCGTGATCTTGCCGGTATCTGCGCCATACCATTTGCCGAGTTCGCTGCGCGAGAATTCGGAGACGGTGCCGATGGCGCGCGCCCGCTTGCACAAGCGTGGGATCAGGAAATTGTAGAGGAAACAAAACAGCCGCGTGAAGTTCTGCGGCCGCGCCTTCGGGGTGGCGTCATGAATGACGACGATCTGATCGTGGGTGACGACCGGACCGAGGCTGCAGAAATTCAGCAAGAGCTTGCCGCGCGCATAAAACGGCAGCACGAGTTGTTCCCAAAAATAGCTGCCGCCGATGCCGCAACGGCGGACCGGAATGTGCCGCAGAGGAAAGTCCCGCGCGGCGGGCGGCGCCAGAATCTCGACCCGCCCCTTGAGTGCCGCATACTCACCGCTCTCGATCAACCCATCGATGACCCTGGTGACCTCGATGGCAAAGCGCTGCACGCCCACCATGCGTTGCGTGAGAAACCTGCCGTTAATGACGATTTTCTGCTGCACGAGAGCGGTTCCCGCGTTTGAACCCGGGGCGCAAAAAGCGCCGTTCCAGTTCACGATTTGGTTAGCTCCACGCCATTAAGATCGCGTTACAGACTCCCTGCCATTGTCACGCTTTCCGGGGCCCCGGCGGAACCATTCGACAGGCCATGCACGCCCCTCTTGAATCGCTTTCGGAAGACGCAGCGCCGAAAAAGGCGCCCCGCGAACGGCTGATCTCGATCCCCTACCTTCTGCTGCGCGGTACGACGGCCGCCGGCGCTTTTGCGATGGGTTTCGTGCAGACCTTCGTGTTCGCGCGCATTCTCGATCCGGAGCGTTTTTCGATTTTCATCGTCACCGCGGCGGTCGGCTATTCGCTGTGGATCACCGATCTCGGGCTGGCCAAGATCGCCTTCGTCAATCTGCGGACGCCGCATCTGTCCGGCACCAAGGACGACCGCGCGGCCCGCGAGGCCGGCGCCGTCATTCAGTTCTATATCCTGCTGAGCGTCGTTGCGTCGCTTGTCTGTTTCGGCTTCGAGGCGTTGCGGCACGGCGGCAGTGTGCACGAGGCGCTCGACCTCGCACTGTTCCTGCTCTTCATCGTGCTCAATCTTGCCTGGTTCTCGCTGCGCACGGTCAGCATCGCCGTCGATCTGTTCGTTTATTTCGAGCGGCTCGAATTCGTCCGCCGCGCCGTGAATATCGCGACGCTGCTCGCCATGCTGTTCGGCCTGCCGCTAACCGTGTTTCTGATCGGCTCGAACCTGTTGTGGGCGGTTCTGTTCACCGCCGCCATAAGCAAGCTCGTCACCCGCGGGGCGCTGGTGCTGCACCTGCACGGCTTTGTCCGCGAGCTGATCGCTTTCTTCCGTACCAACTGGCACTCGGTGTCGCGCAGTGCGACCGGCGCGCTGAGCGGCCTGTTCGTCGCGACCTTTCCTTATTACGTCGTACCGATCGCGTTTGGGCTCGGCGCAGCCCCGATCATCCTCGACACCGTGTTCAAGATCTTCCGCGGCGCCTGCGTGATCTTCGCCGCGGTGTGCGATCTCGCCACTCCAGGTCAGACACGCGCCTATAATGCGCACGATGCCAAGCGCCTTGTGCTGACGACTTTGGTCGCAATCGGCCTTTGCGCCATCCCTGCCCTCTGCGCAAGCGGCCTGCTGATCTTCGGCGGCAAGGAATTATATCGCTTCCTGCTGCACACCGCGGCGACCGTGCCGCCGCAGGTGACGCCGATCGTCGTCGTTCTGCTGCTCGCCAGCGTTTTCCAGATCGTGTCGGAAGCGCTCCTGCAATATACCGGCTATTTCAGAAGCCTCGCTTTGAACGGCGTGATCCTGGTGGCGATGATGATCGTCGCGACCATCGTGGCCTTCGCTGCGAAGTTCGGGCTTGTCGGGTTCCTCGCGGCCTATGCTGTGGCCTATACGCTCGGCGCGACGTTTTTGACCACGGCCGCGATCCTCGGCCCGATCCGCGCCGCGGCCACACCGCTCGGCGAGAAGCCTTCCTGGAGCGGCTTGGTCAAAGCACTTCGCCCGGCGCGGCAGCCGGCGTGATTTTTCAGAGCAAGCCAAAGCGCAGCCCGATCGCGACGATCCAGACCAGGCCGGTAAATGCCAGACCGCAGAACACCGCGGCCGAGCCGAAATCCTTTATGCGTCCGATCGCGTAATGATGCTCGGGCGTGACGTGATCGGACAGCTTCTCGACAGCCGTATTGAGGAACTCGATCGCCATGACAAGAAGAATGGCGCCGATCATGGCGACATACCAGGCGGCGCTCGGCGCCAAAGCCATGCCCACCGGCACGGCCCCGGCGAGCGCCAACGCCTCCTCGCGTATGGCGGCTTCGGTGCGAACGCCGTCGATGAACCCCCGGATCGAATTGAAGGTTGCGCTATAGATCCGCTTCAAAAGGGGGTCCGCTGCAAGAGGAGGGCGCTGGTTTGCCGTAAAAGGGAAAATCGCAACGCCACTCTACGTCGCCGATCCGCAATGTGCGAGGCGCGATTCAGGCAGGCTGGATACCCGTAGCGCCGCGTTACCCGGCAACAATGACGGAACTATTACAGGGACGCCAATGGAAAATCGGCCGCGCACAACGGAGCGATCGCGGAAACGATACGGGCGGAAGGCGAAAGCCGCAGCCCCCGCCTTCCGCCCGTCGCGAAAACACCGCAGCGCGCCGGCCGCGGCACATGTGCTTAGTTGATCGAGCCGCCATCATCGACGGAGCGGCCGAGATGCACCGGAGCGGGCGCGCTCGCCGACTTGCTCGGCTTGGACGTCGCGGCATTGACCTGCGCAGCCGCGGGCTGCGGGCCGGTACCGCCGTCATTGGCGTTGCGGCCATAATAGGCCGTTGTTACGCTAGACTTGCTGCCGCCGTCGAGCTTGGCGCCGGCGGGCACGCTCACTTGGCCGCCGTCATTGACGTTGCGTGCCTGCGCGAATGCGGATACCGGCGCGAAAGCGATAGCGCCGAGAACGACGGTGGCCCGCAGTGAGAGCGAGTGTCTGCTTGATCATGTTGGCTTCCTCCAATCGCGGCCAAAGCTGTCCCGTCCCGGCGCCCCAGTTCCTGGAGGCGCCGCGGGTCGTGCCGCTGAGTTTCGGTGCTAAAAATTAGTGTGGCTTCGCGCAGAGAATATAGACCGCTCAGCGTAAATAGCGGTTCTGACGATATAAAAGCGAAGCAAACTCTACGGCGAATATATGAGAAGTGCTGTACGATATAGATCGAGGATAGCTATATGACGAATTTATACTTATAAATATTGTATCACCATCGTGATCGTCTGCGCGCAAAGCATCGAACAGGTCTTCAATTGCCACACCGCGCGAAAATCAGTAGAGACAGCGCGATCAAGCTTTTCCCCTGAGCTCGATGCGGAAAGCGCGCCTCGCTGGCGATGTTTTTCGGAAAGCTTCGTGCTCGATCGATTTGTCTTAAAGCCCGGCCCGTCCGGGCCTTGGTGTTCGGAGCGTAGCGCAGCCCGGTTAGCGCACCAGTCTGGGGGACTGGGGGTCGCGAGTTCGAATCTCGCCGCTCCGACCAATCCTTTCAAGAACTTAGGAAGATCAAGCGGCCTAAAATCTTCCCGGAAATCGACGATGGGAAGACTGTCGGAAGAAAGCAACAGGGCGTGAAAATCGCGATGTTGTTTACGCCCCCGTCGCGCCAATTACCGTCGGTAATGGTGATGCCGGGCGGCTTGCTGTGCCGCAGCAGAACCGCTCGGCGGTTTGCCGAATGTATCGCCCGCGCCCGACCCGCCAGGCCCGTAGTTCGGCTGGCTTTGCGCAAAGCCAGGGCCGCTGGCTGCGATGAGCAGCGTGAGCACCAGAACAAGCTTTATCGGGGTCATCGATTTTCCTCCGTGATCCTCGTTCATAAGCAACTGCCGGAGGAGCGCTTCGTTTCAACCGCCTACGCATCACCAGGAAACGGCATAAAGCCGACGCCGTTGCCGCCCCAACTTAGAGGCCGCTAACTGCGGCGCCACGAACTTTTGCAAGCGGACGGCTTATCCGGATCGTGGCAGCATCGAACATGATATGCCCAAGTCAGACCACCCCTCGCTATTTGGCCGGGCGGGCAGTGACCGCTATCAGGCGCCGGTTTGCGACAACGTGAAACGTCATTCATCAGCCGCATTGACCCGGGGCAATAGCCGTAATTGATATGATCCCGAGCGCGCGCACCTGCCGGAACAATTGTCAGCGACTGCACGATGACAGCGATCGCCAGCGCAGCCAAAATCGAAATAGCTTTCATTACCCCTGCCCTCGCGCTGTGCGAGTAACAGCTTCAATCTGGTTGTGCTCGTTGTCAATGCACGCGGCGGTTCAGTGCTGGGTGAAATAATCCACGCTGCTCAGTGTTAATGCTGGCGTGCGAGCACAGCAGGAGTTTCGACATGAGAATTATGCTTTTCGTGTTCTCAGTTATCGTTGTTACGGCCGGGCTTGGCTCGCGTGCCGAGGCCCAAAACTACCCATGGTGCGCGGTTTATGACGTGGGAGATAACGCCTACAATTGCGGTTTCGTCACCCGGGACCAGTGCATGGCCACCGTGAGTGGGATCGGCGGCTTTTGTCAGCCAAACGACCAGTATCAGCCGCCCGGCGGAGTCTCATCGCGGCGCAAGTCGCACGCGCATTACTGATCGTCGATCGTGGACGCGCGGGGGGAGCATGCAGCTTGCGCGCACGCGCGTTGCGGAATTGACCTGAGCGGATCACGACATGCTGAAATTTGCCCTCGCCGCGCTCGCGGCCGCGCTCTGTGCGATCGCGCCGGCCGCCGCGCAAAGCGATTATCCGAACCATCCGATCCGCCTGATCGTGCCGTTCGCGCCGGGCGGTAGCACCGACGCGCAGGCGCGCATCGTCGCCGAACATCTCGGCCGCGAGCTCGGCCAGCAGGTCGCCGTCATCAATGTCGGCGGCGCCGGCGGTACCGTCGGTTTCGCGCAAGCCGCCAAGGCCGCGCCTGATGGCTACACGCTCATCACCGCAACGCCGTCGCTCACCATCAATCCGTACATTCAGAAGGATATGCCCTACGACACGGCGACCGATTTCGAACCGATCGTGCTATTGGCCGACAGCCCGATCGTGCTGGTCGTGCCGAAGGAATCGCCCATCGCCTCGGTGCGCGATCTGATCGCTGCCGCCAAGGCCAAGCCCGGCGAGCTGCGCTACGGCAGCGCCGGCGTCGGATCGATCACGCATCTGAGCACGGCGCGCTTTGCATCCATGGCCGGCGTCGATCTCGTCCACGTGCCTTATCATGGCGCGGCACCCGCCATTCTCGACTTGATGGCGGGCCGCCTCGATATGCAATTCGAGAACGCACCGACGGTCTTGGATCGGGTGAAGAGCGGCGAGCTGAAAGGCATCGCGGTCGGCACCGCAAAGACGTCGTCGATCCTGCCCGACTTGCCGACCATCGCCGCGACCGTGCCCGGCTATGAAGCAAGCTCATGGTTCGGGATGCTGGCGCCGGCGAAGACGCCCCGCGCCATCGTCGACAAAATCAACGCCGCCGCCAACAAGGTGCTCGCCGATCCGGTGGTGAAGTCGCAGATGCAGGCGCTGGGCATCGATCTGATCGGCGGCACGCCCGACGCCTTCAAGGCCTATGTGAATGCAAGGCTCGCGGAAATGAAGGACGTAGCGAAAGCCGCTGATCTGGTGCCGCAGTAAGCGGCTTCTAGGAATTTGATCCCTAATACTGACGTCGCGTTTAAAGGTCTGTTGGTCTGTTCCCCCTATAGATCACCGTGCAATTTCAGGGGGAACGCGTGCACATCCTCATCAACGATTTCATCGGCGGCGTGCTCGATCGCGGCATTCCGCACTATGTGCGCAACATCATCTTCGGGCTCGAGGAAGAAGGCTTTCGCGTCAGCGTGGTGCGGGCGCCGGCGATCTGCCGCAAGCTGCCGCGCGGCGTGTTCTATCTGATCGCCGTTTTATTTGAGCAAGCCGTCGTGCCGGTGCTTGGCCTGTTCAAGCGCGCCGACATCACGCTTTACCCTTACAATTCCGTGGCCGTGATCGATCTGCTGACGCGTCGCGGCAAGATCGTCATTCACGATCTCGAGCAGCTCAACCGCGGCCTGTCGCCGTCGAAGCTCTATTACCTCGCCTGCTACCGCACGCTGAAATGGCTCAAGAGCCCGGTTTTCACGATCATGGAATTGACGCGCCAGCGGCTGATCGAAAGCGGCCTGTTCGGCGAATGCCCGATCACCGTCCTGCCGGTGACGTTCTATGCCTTCGAGCGGCTGCTCGCGGCGGTGCCGCGGCCGGTCAAAATCAAGAACTCGCTGCTGCTCTGCACCGGCTCGAACCCGAACAAGGATTTCGACACCGTGGTGTCGGACTATTTGCCCAAAGCGCTGGCCGACGGCTTCAGCGTCGCCGTCGTCGGGCTGCACAAGACAACCGACGCCACACGGCTTGAATCGCTCGGCAGTTACTTGCAGGGCGGTAAGCTCAAACTCTGCGGACAGCTTTCGGACGCAGAAGTCGCCGCCGAATATCTGGAGCACGACATCACTTGGGTGCATTCGCTGCGCGAAGGCTTTGGCCGTTGCGTGATCGAGGGCCGCCTCGCCGGAAGCCGCGTGGTCTGCTCCAACATTCCTGAATTCTCGACGCAGCGCGACGAGATGCATGACCGCGAAATCTATCTGTACAACGACCCGGCGGATTTCATGGCCACGCTCGACCGTCTCGCGCACACAGCGACGCCGCCGGCTCCCTTCGACGGCTATCCTTATCGGGCGATGCTGCGCAGCGCGATCGAAAGCGCGTTTTGAATTTCAGCCTTGCGCCAGCGCGGTCTCGATGATCTGCCGGCAGGCCACGAGCTCGTCCAGCGCCGCCTTAAGCCTTTGCCGATCTTCGGCGGTGTGGACCGCAGGCGCCTGTTCTTCTGCGGCAGGCGGTTCGGATGGTCCGGCCGCGGATGGCGGCGCCGCCGACGGCTGCACCGGAGGTGACGGCGCGTCCAGCGATATCGGCGGCACGATCGTCGGCTCACGTCGGATCCCGGTCTGCGCCATGACACGGGACTCCACACGCGGCGTGACATGGCTCTCTTGCGCCCGCGGCGCCCCCACAGCGAACAGATTGGGCTCAGACCGCGTGGCGGTTACCTCCTCGTCTTCCTCGGCGATCCCCTCATCCACATCTTCATCGTTGTCGTCGACATCCGGCGGCAGATCGGTGCTGACGCTCCAGACCGTCTGCACGAAGGTCACGCCATGCTCACGCAGGATCCGCTGCACGCCGCGGATGGTGTAACCCTCGCCGTAGAGCAAATGGCGCACGCCGCGGAGCAGGTCGACATCGTCCGGCCGGTAATAGCGCCGGCCGCCGCCGCGCTTCATCGGCCGGATTTGCGGAAAACGGCTCTCCCAGAACCGCAGCACGTGCTGCGGCACGTCGATCTCGTCAGCGACCTCGCTGATGGTGCGGAAGGCGTCCGGCGCTTTTTCCAACGGCCTGCTCCAGAAGACGCAGCATCGAAGCGCTGTGTCTTAAAGATCGATTTCGACGAAATGCAGACAAAACCAGGTTGATCTGGTTCCGCCGACACAACCGCTCCACACGCGGGAAACGCTACTCGGCTTCTTCAGCCTCAGGGCCGACTTCCACGCCGTTGATCCGCTGCTTGAGAATAGCGGACGGCTTGAACACCATGACGCGGCGTGGCGAAATCGGGACTTCCTTGCCGGTCTTCGGATTGCGCCCGATGCGCTGGCCTTTCTTGCGCACCACGAACGATCCAAATGAAGACAATTTCACCGTCTCGCCGCGCTCAAGGCAGTCGGTGATTTCCTTGAGCACAAGCTCAACGAGAGTAGCGGATTCGGTGCGCGACAGTCCGACCTTCTGATAGACCGCCTCACACAAGTCCGCACGTGTGACCGTCTTTCCCGACATCGCCAGCCCCATGCACGGCGCTCAATTGAGCCTCTTCATATCGTGCTGAATTATCAACGATATTAGCTTGTCGGCAGACGGTCAACGGGCTTTAGCACGAACTCACAAAGCGCTCGGCGCACTATGACAGGCCGGCCCGAGCCATTGGCGGTCGTCGTGGCGTCACCCGGCCGGTCACCAGCGCACCAGGACCGCGCCCCAGGTGAAGCCGCCGCCCATGGCCTCGAGCAACAACAGGTCGCCGCGCTTGATGCGCCGGTCGGCGACTGCGTCAGCCAGCGCAAGCGGGATGGACGCGGCCGACGTATTGCCGTGGCGGTCCACCGTGGTGACGATCTTCTCCGGGGCGATGCCGAGCTTGTGCGCGGAACCGTCGATGATTCTCTTATTGGCCTGATGCGGAATGAACCAGTCGACGTCGGCCGCCGTATAGCCGGTCGCCTTGAAGGCGTCCTCGACCACGTCGGTGATCATGGCCACGGCGTGCCGGAATACCTCCCTGCCCTCCATGCGCAAATGACCGACGGTCCCCGTCGACGAAGGCCCGCCGTCGACATAAAGCTTCGACTTGTGCCGGCCATCGGAGCGCAGATGCACCGTCAGGAGGCCGCGATCCTCGCGGGTGCCGGGCTGGGTCTGCGCTTCGAGGACGACCGCGCCGGCGCCGTCGCCGAACAACACGCAGGTGGTGCGGTCGGTCCAGTCGAGAATCCGCGAAAACGTCTCCGACCCGATCACCAGCGCCCGCTTGAACGCGCCCGACCTGAGCAACCCGTCGGCGGTGGCCAAAGCAAAGACGAAGCCGGAGCATACCGCCTGTAGGTCGAAGGCCGCGCCCTGGGTAATGCCGAGGTCGGCCTGCACGGCAACGGCGCTGGCCGGAAACGTGTTATCCGGGGTCGACGTCGCGAGCACGATGAGATCGATCGACTGCGCATCGACATGCGTATGCGCGAGCGCTTGGCGCGCGGCATGCACCGCCATATGCGAGGTCAGTTCGCCGGCCGCGGCAATGCGGCGCTCGTGAATGCCGGTGCGCTGAACGATCCACTCGTCCGAGGTGTCGACCTTGCGCGCGAGTTCCTCGTTGGTGAGAACCTGGCTCGGCAGGTAGCTGCCGCAGCCGAGAATGACCGACCGCGTGACTGTCACGAGGTGGCTCCGCCGACGGCTTTGTTTTCGGGAATCTTGCTTGCCAAAACTTGACTGCTTCCGATTTGCGACTTGTCCCCTTGAGACTTGTCGGATTGAGATTTGTCAGGTTGCGAGTTGCCGGCCTCAGATTTGCCGTGGCGGGCGAGCGCCGTCCTGATTTTGGCCAATAACTCGTCGCGCACCACGCCGTGGCCGACCTCGATCGCTGCCGCATAGCCTTCGGCATCCGACCCGCCATGGCTCTTAATGACGATGCCGTTGAGGCCGAGAAACACGCCGCCATTGGCGCGTCGCGGATCCATGCGTTCGCGCAATCGGGCGAAGGCTCCACGCGCAAATACATAGCCGATCTTGGCGCTCAGAGAAGAGGTCATCGCCGCTCTGAGATATTGGCCGATCTGGCGGGCTGTGCCTTCGGCGGCCTTGAGCGCGATGTTGCCGGCAAAGCCCTCGGTGACGACGACGTCGACCTTGCCCTGGCCGATATCGTCGCCCTCGACAAAGCCCTGATAGTCGAATTCCGGAAAACTCTCTTCGCGAAGGATGCGGCCGGCCTCGCGCACGTCTTCGAGACCCTTGACCTCCTCGACGCCGATATTGAGGAGGCCGACGGTCGGGCGATCGATGCCGAACAGAATGCGCGCTGTCGCCGAGCCCATGACCGCAAGATCAACCAGATGTCTGGCATCGGCGCCGATCGAGGCGCCGACATCAAGCACGATCGACTCGCCGCGCACGGTCGGCCACAGCGCCGCGATCGCCGGCCGATCGAGGCCCGGCAGCATCTTGAGATGAAACTTCGACATCGCCATCAGCGCGCCGGTATTGCCGCCCGACACCACCATGTCGGCGTCGCCTTTCTTCACCGCGTCGATGGCAAGCCACATTGACGATTTCCAGCGGCCGGTGCGCAACGCCTGGCTGGGTTTGTCCTCCATGCGCACAGCGACGTCGGTGTGGACGAGCCGCGACACCGCTTTGAGCTGCGGCCGGGCGTCAAGCAGTGGTGCAATCAGCGCCGAGTCGCCGAACAGAACGAACTCGCTGCCGGGATGGCGGATCAGCGCCAATTCGGCCCCGGCAATAGTGACCGCGGGGCCGTGGTCGCCCCCCATTGCATCGAGCGCAATGCGGACCTTGTCTGACATTCGACGACCTAGGCCCGGGAGGGAATGGGACATCGGCAACCGCTGTGAGAATAGCGGTTCGACGCCCGGACACAAATTTGCTCAGCGACCACTTTCGTCCCCCGACTTCCGATGCCGAAAGCTTCTGGCCCACTCGAACGCATCAGCCCCAGGTCCAAGATGCGCCAGTAAACCAATGATTTTACTATTGTTTGTTCTATTTGCCTCAGCAACATAGAGGCGCGGCCGAGTTATAGGGATTTCGTCCCGCTCGTACTAGCCCTTGGTCAGCTTGGCGAGCGCTGCAAACGGGCCGGGATCGGGCTTGTCGTCGGCCGGAGATTCGAACACGGCGTCCGGCTTGCGGGGATAGGGGTCTAGTCCAAGGATCAGGAATTCGGTCGCGAGCGCCCCGAGATCGATCGTGCCGCCGACTAGCGGCTCCGGATCGTCCCACCTCACGTCGCGCGGCTGCGGCTTTTCGTCCTCATCGTTTGACAGCTCGGGCGCGTGTTGCGGAATAAAGGCGAGGTCGATGGTCTCCGTGACCTCGTTGGCGAGCGGCTCGAGGGTCACGACACACGTCTGGCCGACGGTGGCGGAGACCGAGCCCGCGACATGCAGACCGTCGGCGCCACGGCGCGTGACGTCGAAGCTTGCGTGCAGGCGCATCAAATCACGCAAGCCCGTAACCTTGACTATGGCGGCACGCATACCGGCGTCGGCGTCGAGTTCGAAGTGCTGACCGGCTTCAGGAATGTCCTCGAGCGTCACCGGAACATGCCATGGTGACGGATATGGCGAAGCGCTTACCTTTCGCGGCTTTTGCTCACCCATTTTGGACGGCCTCCGCAATCGGCATAGTCTCCGGCTTCGGGAACTCAACTCGCCCGCGCAGTAGTGCGGCTTCGAAGGCGCTTTGACCTTGTTGCCCAAACTGCGCCAACGCCGCGCGGACATAAGCGGCAAGCCGCACCGCTCTCTCGCCTGATTTTGCATCGTCAAAGATATTGCGCGCGAGTGCGTTCTCAAGCTCCCGGCGATCCGTCGCAGCCAAGGCCGCGACATAGGCGGCCTGACGGCCGTAAAACGCTTCGGCAAAGCTGCGCATTTTCTTCGGCACCGCAAGGTCGCCGACCCCCATTTCGCGGAGATTGTCGTCGAGGTCGCAGCAGAACGTGTCGAACAGCTGTTGCCCGATTGCCCGCGCGGCGCCCTCGTTCGGCAAGGCTCGCGGCAAGGCTTGCGGCAAGGCTTGCTCGCCCGCCTCGCGCCCGATCTGGGCAATGACCAGCACGAGATGCAGCACGATGAGGTCGAAACGGCCCTGGACGGTGTCCGGCACCCCGTATGCGCTGTAGAAGGCCGGCTCCCGGGCCTGCGCCACGATCGCGCCATAGAGGTCGCTGATGCTGTGCGCGGGGGAACTTGGCCGAAATAGCTTCAAGATCATTAGCTTGACTTAGGTAGCTGACGACGTGGCTTAAACGTCACTCAAACGTGGCCCAAAGCTCCCCGGGCGCGGCTCATTTGCCAATCCCGGGCTTTGGAGGTACGGCACACGGCTGCCGGGCGCAAGTTACGGCAGGCCTACAGTCGATCTGGGGACAAATCAGGGACCAGGATGCGGGGGAGTTTTTTGGGGAGCGGGCGCCGGCCGAAAATGGCGGCATGTGCGGCCACGTTGGCGCTGATATCCGCGCTCGCGCTTGCCGGCTGCACCCGCGAAACCTTTCAGCGCGGCTACGTGCTGCCCGAAGGCGCGCTCGAACAAATTCCGCTCGGCGCGTCACAAGAGCAGGTGCTGCTGGTTCTCGGCACCCCGTCGACAGTGGCGACCGTCAGCGGCGAAGCGTTCTATTACATCTCGCAGCGCGCCGACCGCCCGATCATGTTCATGCAGACGAGTGTCACGGATCAGCGCGTCATCGCCGTCTATTTCGACCACGACCGCAAGGTCCAGCGTCTCGCCGAATACGGCATGAAGGACGGTCACCTTTTCGATTTCGTCAGCCGCACGACACCGACCAGCGGCAACGACATCAGTGTGATCACCACCATCATCCACAACTTCGAGGGCAAAGGCTCCTAGATCCGGTTCCTAGATCTGGAAGCCCCTGCCCCGAATTGCAATTGCTTCGCGCTTGCCGCGCCGGCGTCCTCGCGTCAGCGCGCCAGGATCGCCAAGAGCAGAAGCGCAACGATATTGGTGATCTTGATCATCGGGTTGACGGCCGGACCCGCCGTGTCCTTGTACGGGTCGCCGACGGTATCGCCAGTCACCGCGGCCTTGTGGGCGTCGGAACCCTTGCCGCCGTAATGACCGTCCTCGATGTACTTCTTCGCGTTGTCCCAGGCGCCGCCGCCTGAGGTCATCGAGATGGCGACGAAAAGGCCGGTCACGATGACACCGAGCAGCATGCCGCCGAGTGCCGAGAACGCGGCCGACTTGCCCGCCGCCCCGCCGCCGGCGACGAAGTAGATGACGAAATAGACCACGATCGGCGACAGTACCGGCAACAGCGACGGTATGATCATTTCCTTGATCGCGGCGCGCGTCAGCATGTCGACGGCGCGGCCGTAATCCGGCTTGTCGCGGCCTTGCATGATGCCCGGCCGCTCGCGGAACTGACGCCGCACCTCTTCGACGATCGAAGACGCCGCACGACCAACCGCAGTCATGCCCATCGCCCCGAACAGATAAGGCAGCAGGCCACCGAACAAGAGGCCTGAGACCACGTAGGGATTGGTGAGCGAAAAGTCCGGCGCAACGCCCAGGAAATACGGGTGCTCCTTCGCCCCTGCGATGAAGAATTTCAGGTCTTCGTTATAGGCAGCGAACAGCACCAGCGCGCCCAGGCCGGCCGAGCCGATGGCATAGCCCTTGGTCACCGCCTTGGTGGTGTTGCCGACGGCGTCGAGCGCGTCGGTCGACTTGCGCACTTCCTTCGGCAGTCCGGCCATTTCGGCAATGCCGCCGGCATTGTCGGTCACCGGTCCGAAGGCATCGAGCGCAACCACGATACCGGCCAGCGCCAGCATGGTGGTCACCGCGATGGCGATGCCGAACAGGCCGGCGAGATTATAGGCGATGAGAATGCCGGCAATGATGACGAGCGCCGGCAGCGCGGTCGCTTCGAGCGACACTGCAAGCCCCTGAATGACGTTGGTACCGTGGCCGGTGACCGAAGCCTGCGCGATGGAACGGACCGGGCGATAATCGGTGCCGGTGTAGTATTCGGTGATCCAGATGATCAGGCCGGTCACGCCGAGGCCGACAATGCCGCAGATGAACAGCGTCTGACCCGAATAGCTTACGCCGGGAAGCGCGCCGAAACCGATGAGTTCGTAGATCACCCCGGCAATGCCGACGAGCGCGAGGACCGCGGTTGCGAGCATGCCCTTATAGAGCGCGCCCATGATCGATTGGCTGGCCCCGAGCTTGACGAAGAACGTGCCGACGATCGAGGCAATGATGCAGATACCGCCGATGGCCAATGGAAGCGTCATCATCTTCAAGAGCATGTCGGCGCCGGCATTGCCGAAGAAGATCGCGGCGAGAACCATGGTCGCAACGGTCGTCACGGCGTAGGTCTCGAACAGGTCGGCCGCCATGCCGGCGCAGTCGCCGACATTGTCGCCGACATTGTCGGCAATGGTCGCCGGGTTGCGCGGATCGTCTTCCGGAATTCCGGCCTCGACCTTGCCGACCAGATCGCCGCCGACGTCGGCGCCCTTGGTGAAAATGCCGCCGCCGAGACGAGCGAAGATCGAGATCAGCGAGGCGCCGAAACCGAGCGCCACGAGCGAATCGATGACTTCGCGATTGTTGGGCGCCAGATGCA
>Ga0210396_10001540_pt1 | contig 24770 bp, 13 predicted proteins | sample IncBWH17OmetaG_FD_155466 | JGI IMG/M metagenome (GOLD analysis project Ga0210396, IMG submission 155466) | Forest soil microbial communities from Barre Woods Harvard Forest LTER site, Petersham, Massachusetts, United States - Inc-BW-H-17-O ... | reverse complement strand
ATCATTTGCCGCGAAGGAGAGTTTGGCTCGACCGCTTTCTACATTCTTGAAGGCAAGGCGGAAGTCTATCTCGCAAGCCCCGTCGCTCACGTCAAGACAGAGGGAAGCAGCCACGGATTCTTTCGCAGGCTCACCAGTTTTCTGAGCCCCCGGCAGCAGGATCGCCGTGTCGAAGAGTCGGACCGACCGTTCATCCCTATCGATGCTTCAGTCGATTTGCCCTATGACTGCCCGATCGCGGAACTGAATCCCGGCGAGTTGTTCGGCGAAATGACCTGCATGAGCTACTATCCCCGCTCTGCGACGGTCCGCGCGAAGACAGATTGCGTAATGTTCGAGATGTTGCGCAATGTCCTCGACATCCTGCAGCGCAACAAGACGTTTCGCGCGCAGTTGGAGCGAAATTACCGCACTCGCGCACTGGATTCGCATCTGCGAAGCGTGCCGATATTCGCTTCGCTAACCAAAGATTTCATTGATCACCTGCGCGATCGCGTAGAACTTCTTCGTTTCAGTCCGGGACAGGTCATTTGTCGGCAGGGTGAAGCGGTCGATAGCTTTTACCTGGTTCGCATCGGCTTCGTAAAAGTCTCGGAGGGCCGTCCAGGGGGAGAGCTTGTTCTCGCCTACCTTGCTCGCGGCGGCTACTTCGGTGAAATGGCCCTTCTGAACCGCACGCCGCGCACGGCAACCTGTACGGCACTCGACCATGTGGAGGTCGTGCGGATATCTCGCGAAGACTTCGAGTTCATGCTGGAGCACTTTCCCGACGTGCGGGCGCGATTGGAATCCGTCGCAAGAGAACGTCTTGCCGAGAATCGCCAAGGCCTTACCCAGGTGCAGCACCTGCCGGTCGATCAATTTCTCGCCCACGGCTTGATGGAAGCCCAGAGCCTGCTCGTGCTGGACCTGGAGCGATGCACTCGCTGCGATCAATGTGTACGCGCTTGCGCAGACGCGCATGACGGGGTCAGTCGACTTGTGCGCGAAGGGTTGCGTTTCGACAAGTACTTGGTGGCCACGTCATGCCGACAGTGCCGCGATCCACTGTGCATGGTGGGTTGCCCGGTAGGATCGATCCGCCGCCGAAACTCCCTGGAAGTGATTATTGAGGATTGGTGCATCGGATGCGGCTTGTGTGCGAATAACTGCCCTTACGGAAACATAAATCTGCATCCGTTCCCCGTCGAGATGGACGATCCATCGCAGCCGGGCCGAAAAATCGCCAGCGTGCGGGTAAAGGCTACTTCTTGTGATCTCTGTCACGATCATGCGGAGCCGAGTTGCGTGTACGCGTGTCCTCATGACGCGGCTCACCGTGTGAATCCCCCCGAGTTCTTCTCGGGATTGCTGAAGCAAATCGCTGAGGTTAAGGGCTAGCCCGATGCTGATCGACCGCACTCATCGTCGATGGTTCATCGGGAGCCTAGCCGGGCTGGTGATTGCAAGCGCTATCTACGTCCCTTACGCTTTGCGATCCGCTGCTGGGCCGCGGGGCAGCAGCCCCATTGGGCTCATGTATGGAAGTGTCGGTTTTGCTTTCATGCTGTTTGCAGGCCTGCTCGGGCTGCGCAAGAAGTTCCCAATCTGGCGAATCGGACGTGCGCAGACATGGATGCGCGGGCATCTGTGGCTCGGCTTTCTCAGCTTTCCGGTGATCCTGATGCACGGCGGATTTCATTTCGGTGGGACTCTGACCCGAGTCTTGATGTGGCTGTTTATTTTCGTTTACGCGAGCGGAATTCTCGGAACAGTCCTGCAACACTTCGTGCCTCGCTTGCACACGTCGCGTCTTCCCATGGAGACCATCTATGAGCAGATCGATCACGTGAGGCAGCAGCTTGTTGGAGAGGCAACCAAGATCGTCGAGGAGACATGCGCCGCTCTTGAAGGAGATGTCGGCAGTGCGAGCGAGCAGCAGCGCGCACTCGCCGCAGCGGCTGGGGCCAACTGGGATGTCACTGTCGCAACGAGTTTGGCAGTCGATGAGCAAGCCAGTGGCGAATTACGACGCTTGCTCCACGACGAGATCGAGCCCTTTCTCTCGCACTCTGGAACGCACAAGTTTCGGATCCGTAAGGGGGCAGTAGCCCACGCACTGTTTCAGCAACTGCGCGTACTCCTGCCTGCGAACCTGCACTCGAATATCGATGACCTTGAAAACGTCTGTGAAGAAAAGCGCCAACTCGATGCACAAAGGCGCCTGCATAAGATTCTGCACGGCTGGCTGCTGGTTCACATCCCTCTTTCCTATGCTTTGCTGCTCCTGGGAGCGTGGCATGCGGTGGCCGCGTTGAGATTCTGATCATGCTCCGACGAACGCGCTCTACAAAAACGCTCGCTCGCCGGATCGACCTGCAATACTTCACACGACCTCATCCTTTCCGGCGCTGGCGTTTCTGGCTATCGGTTGCAGTTCCTGTGATCGCGTTAGGATGGCTTTTCACGCAGCGCGTCCAGGGCGGGCAAAAAGCGTACTCGAGTGGCCCGCTTTCTCAAGCGCATGCCGCGTTCACTCAGCAGTGCAATCTATGCCACATCAGCAGGGTTGGCACCTTCGCCAAGAATGTGAGCGATGACGCCTGCCTGGCCTGCCATGATGCTCCCATCCACCAGGCCAATCAGACCTTCACGCCGGCATGCTCCTCGTGCCACTTGGAACATAAGGGTACTGTGCGGCTGGCCGCGACCTCCGACAATAGTTGCACTCAGTGCCACGCACGCTTAGAGGCACGAGGTGGGGCGCCGCATTACGCATCCTCGATCGCCGGTTTTGACAAGAACCATCCGGAGTTTGCGCCGATCGGCAGGAATGTCTCTGACCCGGGACAGGTAAAGCTGAACCATTACCTGCATCTTCAGCCAAACCTGATTGGCCCGCAGAACCGCCGTGTTCAGATGATCTGCGATGATTGCCACCGAACGAGCGACGCATCGGATGCGTGGCCTTATGCGACGGCGACAGCACAGGCAAACGCTACTCCTCAGCAAAGGATGCGTGTGGTTGAACATGCCGCGGATGCGATGATGCCTATCCGGTTCTCGACTCATTGCAGTGGTTGCCACACGCTTCAATTCGATCGGCGTTTTGGAGACGTTCAAGTTCCTCACGACCGGCCCGATATTGTGCACGCATTCTTGACGAGTCAATTTAACGAATATATTAAGCAGCACCCTGCCTCCGTACGTGAAACAGAGCCACCGAACCGCCAGCTTCCAGAAGATATGCGAACCCGCCCGATCGCTCGCAGCTCCGACGAATGGGTGTTATTCAGGGTTCAAGAGGCAGAGTGGCTTCTCTGGGCGAAGACCTGCAAGCAGTGCCACTCCTTGACCACGACAGGGACATCCTTGCCCGAGGTTGCCAAATCAGACATTACAGAGCGCTGGCTGCCGCATGCAGAGTTTGATCACCGCGCTCATCGGGCGATGTTGTGTGTGGACTGTCATTCGAAAGCGCCCGAAAGCCACGATACGGCGGATGTGCTTTTACCCAGCATCAAGACCTGCCAACAATGTCATCGCGAAAGTACAGCCAGAGACACAGCAGAGAGCCGATGTTTCGAATGTCACCAGTATCATGACTGGTCGAAAGCAAGGCGAACCAAGGGGCGCTTTAGTATTCAGGAGTTGCGCGGAACCGCCGAACTGCACCTTCCAAATTAAGCGAATCTCGACAGACTAGTGTGTGTTCGCAGATGTTGCAGTCGGGTTGCTCACAGCTGCTCCCGGCGGGTCGTCAGTGACCGTATAGACCTGCCCGTCCCGAAGAAACATGCGTTCCATTTCCTGACGATTGAAGGGCCGCGCCCCTCGCCGGCCGAAGACCGCTAACTGATTTCCGCTCTCGTCGACCGCGCGATCACGATCAATTCCCTTGGAAATTCCCAATGCGGGCCCGCGTGTTCGATAGCGTGCTATCAGCTTCGGCGTAGGCGTTGGACTGAAGCCGGCAAACGCCGGGTTCTCGACAGGCGAAAACAACTGCGCGACCCGCAGGCCGTTCTTTCCGTCGGCAATGTACGCAAAGAGGCTGGAGCTTACCATCCCTAGCTTAACGTCATTGGTGTCGTTCAGTTCCCCGTTCGCGTCGAAGATGCGTTCCAGCTTCGGCTGTTCCGGATGCTCTACATCCACAATTGCAAGCCCCCTTTTGCCGTCGGCGACATAGGCGTAGGTGCGAGCGACATACAGGTTGCGCGCGTCGTCGAGTGCCACTGTCGCGCCAGAAACGATTCGGGGCTGCTCGAGGCGCGTCACATCCAGCACCTTCAATCCGTCCCGGTCAACGACAAAGGCATAACGGAACTGCACGGAAACCCCACGCGGATCGTTCAACTCGGGCGATCCGATCTGAGCAGTCACCTTCGGTTGAAGGGGATCGTCCAGATCCACAACAACCAGTCCGCGATCACACAGAACATAAGCATATGTGCCGGCGATCGTGATTCGTCTCGCTCCGTTGAGAATGCCGTCCGGATTAAATGCCAAAGCTCGCTTCAGAAAGTTATTCGCGGGATTCCCATCGAGCAATGTTCCGACCCCCGGGCTCTTGCCTTTCAGATTGGGATCCCCCACGATTACCAGCCCTTCGTACCTGTCCGCCACGTAGAGGAAGCCATACATCAGGTGAACCGTTTGCTCTTCATTCTCCTTGCGATGGGAGCGCAGAGGATCGACTCCCAACGTGGTGGGAGTGGCCACTGCAGTTGCATATTTCGTTGGAAGGTAGAAGCGCTGGCCCAAGGGAGAGGTAGGAGCGGTAATCAGTCGTTCAGAAATATCTTTGTTATCGATGTTAGCGATGTCGAAGATGCGGAGGCCGCCCTTGCCCATTGCCGCGTAGAGATACTCGCCGCGCGCCTGCACGTCGAGCACTTCGGAGCCGGTGTGTCCGTAGGCCTCGGTCAGGAGGCCAGAGCGACCCACGTGAGCTTTATAGTCTTGCGGATAAGCAATCTTCTGAAAATCGCTTCCCAGGATCGCAGGAGGCTCGTCGTGTTCCGCAACTGCTACGGCTTCGAATCCACCCTTCCCGTCCGCCAAAAACACGTAACGGCCGATAAAGTTCATGAAGTTTGTGCCTTGCAGCAGCAACTGCGCCATCCACGCGTTGTTATCGTTCGCGCGCGACACGTGGCAATCGGTGCAGCCCTTCGTTTCCCTGGCGCGCACAGTATGGGGAACAAAGGTGGAGAATGCTTGCCCACTGAAACCTTCCGCGGAGATGGTTTGTTGCTGGTAGTAGAGCCAGTCGCGATCGTTGTTCTGCGAACTGACTAGCACGGCACAAGCCGAGCGCACTGGAGCCACGCGATGTCCGGTTACCGTGCCGTCGATCCCGAGCGTGTATATATCGTCTCGCAAGATCTGAAAGTTGTAAGAGGTCCAATTGCGCGTGGTCAGCCCCTCGTTATGCAGCATGGGGGTACGCTGATTCGCCGTCATCGAAAGATGGCATCCGTAACAAGTCGGCGCCCACGATGAATGGCACGCGTAGCACGTCATGCGACTGTTTTGGTGGGCCAGTTTCGATTCGTCAGCGGGAGGTTCACCCCAGGTACTGCCATCCCGCTCAATGGTCTTGGCGAGCCGCGATTTCTCGCTGTAGTGAGTGTTCCCCGGCGTGATGGTGTCGACGACCTGGATGACTTCCCACTCTTTATCTTTGTCGAGCATCGATCGTTGGTAGAGACGATCGTCTTTCCAGTAAAAGCGACGCTCTTGCCAGGGAGTGCGCAGCGCGGCAAGATTGGTTCCTCCATTCGGTGCCGCCGTCCCCGAGCTCGTGAGAGTCGCCTTCTGCTGAATTGTGCCGTGGCAGTCCACACAGTCGACTTCTACCGCGTTGCGCGTTTCGCCGTAGAGCTTGCCGTTGCCGTGATTGTCCTGCTCGAAGTGACAGTCCACACAGTGCATGCCCTTCTCGAGGTGAATGTCCTTGAGGTGAACGGCCTTCTGGAATTTTTCGCTATCACTAAAAGGAACGGGACGGTCCTGCGCGTCCAGGAGTGTTCCCTTTCGATCATGTTTGTAGACAGCGCGGAAGATCCAGCCGTGACTGTGAAAATCTCCAAACTGCGTGTGTTCGAGGGCGCGATTGAACTCCGGCGCGCCGGTCTTCTCGAGAAACCTCACATCCGCCCAGAGCCCTCGAACGCCAGCCCCTTCTGGATTTCTGGCTTGAATCTCGTTCTGCTCGGCCGCACTCGGACGACGCTCCTGCGAGGGCCACATATGGCCGCCATCGACCTCGTTGTCCCACCAGGTGTAGCCGAAGTAGGTCGCCTCCATGTTCGTACCTGGGTGGATGTGGCAAGAGATGCACTGGCTCGATGGAATCGAGCGCGTAAATTCGTGTCGAATCGGATGGCCAGATTCCACATGCGAGATCGTCGGATCGCTCGTGGTGCTTTGCCCACTATTGCCCGCCGACGCATATGAACCTGAATGCTCCGACGACCGGTCGTTGGCATAGACGACGTGGCACGCGCTACACCCACTGGCGCGGTAATCGCCGGGTTGATCATTGGTTCCGGGAAACGAAAGCAGCGGGTCGAGCAAGCGGGTCTTTTGAAGACCGAGAAAGACTGGATCCGTGCGTAGCTCGGTGCCTGATCCGCGATCACTCAACTTGATCTCCGGTTTTCCCGGATCTTCGCTGAGGTCCGGATTTCCGACCTCTGGACGCTTGCGTCCGCCTCGCTCAAACACGCGCAGCACGTTCCCTGGCTGTGATATCTCCCAGCGCTGAAGAGGCTCGAGGTAAGGCAAGACTCCCTTCTTCTCGATCTCTTCGTCAGTGGGCGGAGGTGACGTGATCAGCCGCTGCGGAGAACCGTCTGGCCCGTAACTCTCCCCAAAATGCGGAGACTTGAATGGAAACGCGCCGTTGTTATAGAGCGCTGCGCCCCACAGCATCGCCCCGTGGGTCATCATGCTGGTCTGGACCTTACGCACTTCGGCGGCGTGGCAACCGGACAGGCCGCAGGTCTTCTCCGCGACCCGCAAGTCTCCCGGGTTTACGAAGCGAATGTAATCCGCATCCTCCCGTAGCCACTCGGTGTAAACACGAACCGGATTCGAAGAACGATCTGGAGCCAGTAACCGAGGCTGGGGGTGTGCATTTGTTTTGGCCGCAGCGTAGTCAGATGATGTGGGCAGAGTGCCCGTCGCGACGCGAACGTCCGCGTTCCCACCATGGCAATCCGTACAGCCGAGGCGCATAGCATCGCTGCTGTGCATCGTCGGCTTGTCTGTGGACGTGTGGCAACTCATGCATCCTGCAGATTTCCGATCGGCATCGGCTTGGGATTGCACAAGAAGCGAATCAGATGCCGGGGCCATTACATCTTGCGCTCGAACACTGGAAAGCCTGAGGGAAAAGAAGGCCAGGCCAATTGCCGTCCAGCGCAGGATCGTTTTCGGTCGAGGAAATCTCATGGGGGCGAAGAAGCTCAAAACTGGAAACGCACATTGGCAAACAGCGAGAACAGGACTTCTCCGTTGTATATCTGCCTAAAGCCTTCTCCAGGCACAAGCGCTGATGCGCCGCTCCGTATCACGATGTTTTCTGTGAGCGGAGGACGGTACTCCACTCCGACTCCCAGGTCCGCGCCAATGCTGTGATCAATCGGACGCTGAGACAGCAACAGCTCGAGTGGTTCGGTCCGATCAAAACGCAAGTAGCTTGTATTGGCGAATGCGCGCAACTTCGGAGTCAACGTAAAGTCTGCTCCCAGATTGAACAGCATGAGCCCGGGGTTCACGAAGTTGGCCTGACCTTCCTCTTTATTCGCTCGCAAGCTGGGTAACAGGCTTCCCGGGCTTACGAGCCCAATTCCGGTTCCCGTCAGCCGTATTCCTTCACTGTCCCAGAAACTGAAATCGGTACCGGCAAAGTGGGTGTTGTCGACAATCGAATCGAAGCCACGAGCGGTCCCGTCGGTTCTGGAACTTCCAAAGCGATTGCTGGAGTCGCCCGAGGCGTAGAAGACCGAGGCTCGGTACCTGGCCCAATCATGATCCACCGATAGTTCGATGGCTCCCATGCGTGCATTAATGTCGACGCGCCTTCCGGCAATCGCGTTGAACGTGTCGTGTCCCAACGCCTGATAGAAGGCATGACTCACATTTAATCGCCCAACGTGGCCGTTGCTCGCCCAGCCCAGGTAACACGCCTGGATGTCGTGGGTTCGAATGGTGCCGTTAATCACGCTGCCGATCGGTGCCGGACGAACGAGGAACCCGTTGTCGTCGTAGTGAAGACCCCCGTTGTCACGGTCGAAATGAAAACTAAATTCGTTGGTGTACCCTTTCGCCAGAAAGTCCTGTACATAGACATTCGCGACGTACACCTGCTGCCCGCGATTCTGCAACGCATTCAATCCACTGTTCGTGTTCTTCTCGAGGAAGTAGAACCAAGCCAAGTTGTACGCAACCCGATTCGACCGCAGATTCCCGAACAGCCGCACCCCGGGCTGCTCTTCAGAAAACAGAAAGCCCCGAAAGTCGCTTGTGAACTGCTGGATCCCGACTCGGAGAGAAATAAAGTCGTAGTTAGGGCTGAGATCTTTCAGCTTCTTCTCCACGAAGGCTTCCTGAATTCCAAGATCTGCGTCGAAGCGCTGCGTCCCTTTTGCAGGATCGGCATAGACGATGCCGCGCTCCCGCGCCTGAAGAAAGTTAAGGCTCAGTTCTGGAGTAAATCGAAACCGCAGGTCAGCCGGTCGAAAGCTCGTATCGCCATGTACAAGATCGAAAGAGAATCGAAGATTCTCGGCTGCGAACGCCTGCTCGCCTCGACCAAAGAATCCGCTGCTGCCCGAATTGGAAGCGTCAAGCCCGCTAGGCAATGGCAGCCTGCGCCCATCGAACGCAGTTTCACTCGTCCCAGTGAAATTCAGGAACCATCGCTGTCCGAAGATGGGATAGTCGCCCTTAAGGCGATTCCGATTGAATGGATCGTACCAATGGCTTCCAGCGTTACGATCAGATTGCTGCGAGTAACGTTGCCACTCAGGGGTCGCGATGCTCCATCGGTTGGGGACAGACTCAAAGTTGCGGGCTCTAGGGGCCATCTCGTTGGCCGCCGGAGTCGAAGTTGCTGGCTCCGGAGCAGGTTTGCGCAAGCCGGGATAGGCACTGGTTGGCGCTCGTCCAGACAGTAGAGGAGCCAGACTCGCCGGTACTCCCGTTGGCCCTTTTTCCGAAGACTGTCTCAGTTCGACAACTCTGACGCGAAGGTCCATCGTTTTAATCCCTGGCTCCTCCACCTTCACTCCCGGCATCACGAGCGTTTCAATGCGCCCGCCGGTGACCCACAACTCATAGACTCCCTGCGTTAGATTCCGCAGGCGAAAAATCCCTTCGCTATCCGTAGTCACCCCGATGATGCGATGAACATCTCGTAATTGAACGTCAACGCCTGGAACCGCGTGGCCATCCTGATCGCGTACCGTGCCCTGTAGACTTACGATACCGGCGATAGTGTGTTCGGGAATGCGTCGATCGGGTTGTTCTTGTGCGAGTCGCATCGTCGTTTGCTGGCAGGCAGCCGGCGACTGGGCCAACAGCACCGCAGACATGAGCGAGGTTGAGAGTGCGCGTACAGAGAACCACCCGTAAAGGTATCGGGACACACGCCCGCCGCTTCGCACTAGCCAACACCATCCGTTTCGTTGATATTTCTCTTCGTACCATAGCGGTCCGGCACGTGCAAGATAACTAGAATGTGGGACTTTTGTTCGTAAACGGTATCCACAATTGAAACAAAGGCAGGTAGGCCACTTGCTAAACTTTCACGAGTCTCCCAAGGAAGATTTTTATGCCTCAGAACGGCAATGGTACGAACAGCGAACGGATCGGACGACCCGGCGATCCTTGTGTGATGGTGATTTTCGGAGCATCTGGTGACCTCACACGCCGGAAGCTGATTCCAGCTCTCTATAACCTCGGGAAACATCACCTTTTGTCCCGTGAATTCGCCGTCGTGGGAGTGGCTCACGATGCGATGTCGACCGAAGAATTCCGAGCCAAGCTCAAACAGGATTTACAACAATTCGCCGACATTGAGATCGATGCCGACCTGGAGGAGTGGTTCCAGCAAAGGATGTATTACCTCACCGGCGATTTCGGCGATCAGAAGACCTTTCAACAGCTGAAGGATCTGCTCGCGAAACTCGACACCGACTATGCAACCCACGGGAACTACTTTTTTTATCTGGCGATCGCGCCCAACTTCTTCGGACCGGTAGTTGAGCAGTTAAGCGCTGTTGGGTTGATGGCTGAGGAAAATCACTCCTGGCGCCGTGTGATCGTCGAAAAACCGTTCGGACGGGATCTTGAATCTGCGAAGGCCCTCAACAAGCAGCTCCTGAAAGTCGCGGACGAATCGCAGATTTATCGTATCGATCACTACCTCGGCAAAGAGACCGTTCAGAACATCATGGCGTTTCGCTTCGCGAACGGAATCTTTGAGCCGATCTGGAACCGCCGCTACATCGACCACATCCAGATCTCAGTCACGGAAACGGTAGGAGTCGAGCAACGCGGCGGCTATTACGACCATGCCGGCGCCCTGCGCGACATGGTTCCAAACCACATCATGCAGCTCGTCAGCCTCACGGCCATGGAGCCTCCGATCTCGTTTCAGGCGGACGCCGTGCGCGACGAGCAGGCAAAGATTTTACATGCGATCCAGCCCCTGACGGCCGAAGAGGTGCTCAGCCGTACCGTGCGCGGTCAATATGGAGAAGGAGATCTTCTCGGCGAACATGTTCCCGGATACCGGTCGGAAACTTCGGTCGCACCTGATTCACGCACCGAAACGTATGTCGCCATGAAGTTGCAGATCGATAACTGGCGGTGGGCGGGTGTTCCGTTCTATGTTCGGACGGGTAAGCGGCTGACTGCACGCAGCACTGACATCGTGATCCAGTTCCGACGGGCCCCGTTCGTGTTGTTCCGAGATACCAGCGTCGAGAACCTGATGCCAAATCAGCTCGTTCTCCACATTCAGCCAGAGGAAGGAATCTCCTTGCGTTTTGCAGCCAAGACACCAGGGCCCGTTATGCGTCTCGGCATAGTCGACATGGACTTCGAATACGCCGACTACTTTGGCAAGCAACCGAGTACTGGCTACGAGCGTCTGCTGCACGACTGCATGGTGGGCGATGCGACGCTGTTCCAACGCGCGGACATGGTCGAAGCCGGCTGGAGCGTCGTCAGTCCAATCCTGGATGTTTGGAAGGCGCTGCCGCCGCGAAGCTTTCCGAACTACGCGGCGGGAACGTGGGGACCCAAGGAAGCCGACGCGCTTCTCGAGCACGACGGACGGCACTGGAGAAACTTCGAAAAATAAGCGAGATTACTTCGTCTTCATCACGTACACACCGTCCCAATCAGGTTCGGGTGCATGCTCCATGAAGTCTAAGGAGCGCTGGAGAAATACCTGCGTCGGACCATCGTCTGGGAACGTAGTCGAAAGTACGCCGAAAAGGCCAGCGGCCTCCTGCCAGTCTTGATCGCGATACGCGGCCATCGCCCGGTTGAAGTCCGTCAACAATAGTTCGTGTCGTTTCTGGTTTTCCACGACATCCAGCAATTCGTAGATCCCAACCGGCTGCAATTTGCCTTTGACCCGGATTCTGTCGAGATCCCGGCAGACAAACTGATGCTGCACCTGCCGGTATGTCGCCTCGCTGATGACGATGCGCGTCCGATACTGCTTCGTCATGCCTTCCAGACGGGACGCCAGATTCACGTTGTCGCCCATCACCGTCCATGCCAGGCGTTTCGAAGATCCCATGTTCCCAACGTTAACCGAACCCGTGTTAAGGCCGATACCGATCGATATCGGTTTCCGACCCTCTGAAACCCACTTGGCGTTGAGCTTGTCCAGAACCCGGCTCATTTCCAGGCCACAGAGGCAAGCTCGCAATGCATGGTCGTCCTGTGGATAAGGCGAACCCCAAAACGCCATGATGGCGTCGCCGATGTACTTATCGAGGGTGCCAAGATTTCGGAAAAGGGCATCGGTCATCTCCCCCAGGTATTCGTTCAGCAAATGGACGAGTTCGTCGGCGGTGAGTCCTTCTGACAGTCGTGTGAAATCGCGGATGTCGCTGAACATTACCGTCAGTTGTTTCGTCTCGCCACCGGGCCGGATGTACTTCTGAGGGTCTTTCTCGATCAGAGCAATGACGCCGGGCGACAAGTACTGCGAGAAGGTCTTGCGGATTTTTCGTTTCTCGCGCTCCTCAAAGATCATGCGGAAGCTGGTAATCGCGGCGTAGTTCGCCACGAGCGTGCCGGCTGGAATCACGAAACTCAGCCAGCGGCCCCAGTGCGCAAACGCGAAATAAACGAACCACCCGAACAGACTCAAGACAACTAACACCGAAATCGTCGAATAAAGCGGTGGCACGCGTGCAAACAAAACCCCCAGAGCCAACCCGAAGACCAAGATGAATCCAATGTCGATCATCTCCTCGCTTGCGCCGCGAGTCAGAAAACCGCGCCCGGCTTCGGTGGCGTGCAGAACGTTGTCGATGATGTTGGCGTGGATTTCCACGCCCATGTATGCCTCGCCGCCCGTGTAAGGCGTGTTGCGCAGGTCTCCAATCGCCTTGGCAGTCGCTCCAACCAGCACGATCTTTCCCTGGAACGTGTCCGGAGAAACCGCCCCACTCATCACGTCCCACATGGAGTACTGCGCGTATGTCTCGTAAGGCCCGGCGTAGTTGATGATCGCCGTGCCGTTGTGCGACGGCCACAGCGTGTGCGAGCCGAATTGGAGTCGCTCGAGCCCGTTCTCGGCGATGTAGGCGGCAATCTGCTGATCGGGAATTTGTTCGTACTCACGAACGGTCTGGAGCGCCAGCGACGGAAAGAAGTCCTGGTCGCGGTAACGCAAAATCAGCAACGCGTGCCGCAGCGTCCCGTCTGGATCCGGGTTGATGTCAATGAAACCGTAGGACGCCGCTGCCTCAGCCAGGCGCGTAATGTTTGCCTCGGCACCCGCCGCGACCGTACCGCCATTGGCAACCCAAGCATGGTTCATGTCGAAGTCACGGCCATCTTTGCCTTTCACTTTCAGAACCTGCGGAAAGGACTTAGCCCAAACAATGTTGAAGTACTCTTCTTCGAGCTTGGGATCGGCGTTCTTGGCACGCTCCTCATCCAGGAAAAGATGACCAAGAACAACGTGGCCGGACTGCTTTAAGGCGGCGGCGAAATTCCCGTCCTGATCGCTCGCGGTTTCCAGTTGCTTAATTTTCTCGGTGAGCGCAGAGGACGCAGAGGTCCCCAGTTCCGCCTGAAGATGATGGAGAGCCTGGGTGGCGGAATTTGTCTCGGGCGTCGGAAAGGTTGCGTCGAAGGCGATAACGCTGGCGCCGGCGGCGCTCAGCTTTTCGACGAGGCTAGCGTAGCTTCTTCTAGGAAGAGGAAAGGACCCGATGCGCTGCAGCGTACGCTCATCGATTCCAACGATTACGATCCGGTCGTCGTGAGGCCGTTGCCCGCGAAGGTCGAACCGCATGTCGAGCAATCGTTGCTCAACGTTTTGCAGGAACAGGAAACCGGCGCCCCGGTTCTCGCCGATCCCGGCATACGCGAAAATCAGCAACCCCGCCGCGGTGACGAGAACCGCCAAGGCGATGTCGACCTGGCGAGTCGAAACCCTGCCGAGCCACTGGGACAAGCGTTTTGGGTGCCATGTCATGGAGGCAGGGTCCCGCAGACCGTGCCCGAAAAAATATGCGGGCCTCATGTCGCGCGGCAATCGATATCGCAGGGCTCGTTACGGGCAGAGTCCAGTATTCGGATTCGGCTTGCAACCCGTTGTGACAGCCGTGGCCGGCGCTCCTCCAGCCGAATGCAACTGCGAAATTCCAACAGCCCATCCGGTTGCAGCCAAGCCCGCCCCAAGGATTATGTTGCGGACAAGGTGCGGGTGCGCAGCGGGCAGCGGAGCATCCGGAACATCCGTGTCGTTCATGCTGGCACGTTGAACCTCTGGAGGCGTCGTGGTCGATTGGTAACCGTCGGGAGGAAATTCTGTGCTGATCACGACCATCTGGCCGGCAGAAACCGCGATGCTTCCGTTGGAATCAGCCTGCCCTGAATTGCGCAGGACCTTCGCGTTTCCCGCAGGCGTTACCATGACTCGACCGGTGTAGCAGATCACTGTCGTCCGATTGGCGTCGTAGCCGACATAGAAATCGGTTCCCACCACGCCGATCACGGCATTAGGGGTCTTCATTTCGAACTTTCCATTGGGCTGCGTGATCTTTACGACTTTGCTCCGAACTTTGCCGAAATTCACTTCCAGCGATGTCTGCTGCGAGGCTGCGTCGTGCTGAACAACCCGCAATTCGCTATTTGACCCGAGACTCAGGATGGAACCGTCGGCCAACCCAGCCCGCACCCGGCCCGCACTGCCTGTTTGCAAGAGGTCATTCCATTGCAAATCGTCTCTAACCTTGGCAGGCGCCGAATTTCGCGATGCCGCGGGCACCAGAGCATTGATTTGTCCAGCATGGTCACCGGGCGCGCAAAATGCCGGCAACGGCGAAAGTAATAGGCATAGAACAGCCGCAATCAGCGTTCTGCACATCCGAGGTTCTCCTTAGCTGCGTTTCAATAGGAAATTCGAGGGTCTGTGCGAATTCTGCCAGAGGGGAAAAGAAAGTCAACGTTACCAGCCTCGGGATTGACGTTTCTGGTTACACGAAAGTCGCAGCACCGTCGTTCGCGAGCGACATGCATATTAAAGTTCTCGCAACAAGGACTTCATTCACTATTACAGGATTGCTTCGGAACGGATCATGAACGGCTTCCTAAGTCGAAGGCGAGCGTCGAAGGCAGCAGGAACAGCGCTGCTGTTATCGATCGTCGCGATCTCGCTGTCATGCAACAGCAATTCTTCGAATTCAACCGCACCCGCTCCGACTGCGACAACGCCACTTACCACCACAGATGTTCAGCAAGTTGTCCAAGACGCAAGCCAATCCGTCAATGTGCCATTGGTCGTCGCAGTGTCTGACAGGGCCGGCAACATTCTCGCCGTATTCGAAACGACCGGTGCTGCGACAAATGCGACAGGCAACTTCGGAGCTGCCGTGGATAGTCACGAATTGGCGGTCGCTCTTGCGCGTACAGCCGCCCTGTTCAGCAATGACCAGGCGCCGCTTTCGTCCCGCACAGTTCGCTACATCAGCGGAATTCATTTCCCGCCGGGAGTAGCCAACGCTCCAAACGCGGATTTGTATGGGATCGAAAACACGAATCGAGGATGCTCTCTGAATCTCGCCTTCAACGCGGGCATGAGCGTTCCTCCGGCGACACTGATCAACGGCAGTGCTCCCGGTCTCGGAATCATTACGGGCAAAGCTGATGCGATGGACAGCGATCCCAATGCGGTCAATCCGGGCGGGGTGCCGCTCTTCAAGAACGGACACGCAGTGGGCGGCGTGGGAGTCGTGAACAGTTCTCCAGAAATCTCGGAATACGCGGCTTTCGCAGGCGCGACTCAGTCCGGACTTCTTCCCAGCGCATCACAACTTCCTCCTCCGGGAGTTGTCGTGATCGGCGGCATTGCAGTGCCGTTCGTGAATCAAACTACTTCTCCGACAGGAGTAACTCCTGCCACAGCGACCGGCACTTATCTTGTCGGACCGATAGCGGGAAGTCTTCCTCCGGATGGCGATCTGGTCGGGCCCAATGCGGGATCATTTGGCCTCACGCAAGCGGACGTTTCTTCGATCATCAGTCAGGCGGTCGCAACGGCCGACCTTACCCGCGCTGTCATTCGTCTGCCTTCGGGATCTCGAACGCGGATGACAATAGCCGTTTCAGACCTGGACGGTACGATTCTCGGCCTCCATCGAATGCCCGACGCAACGGTCTTCAGCATCGATGTTGCGGTGGCGAAGGCAAGGAACGTTATTTACTTCAGCAACTCCGCCGGAACTCCGGACCTGCCCGGCGTGCCCCAGGGAACAGCTGTCACGAACCGGTCTATCGGCTACGGAGCACAACCGTTCTTCCCTCCCGGAATCAACGGAACGTCGCCAGGACCTTTCTTCAACCTGTTTCTCCAGGACCTCGCGCATCCTTGCACGCAAGGCTCACAAGCATCCAATGCACACCAGAGTGGCGTGGTCTTCTTCCCGGGCAGTTTGCCTCTCTACAAAAACGGCACGTTAGTCGGAGGGCTCGGTGTCAGCGGCGATGGCGTTGATCAGGACGATTACGTCACCAATGCAGGCGCACAGAATTTCCAGGCGCCCACCACGATTCGGGCCGATCAAGTAACCATCAACGGCATTCGCCTGCCCTACCTGAAATTTCCGAGAAACCCTACCAACTAGTTCAATATCGATCTACATCGATACACAAAAGGACGTTACTTTGGTCTGTGGGTAGATTGTCTCATCGAGATGTACTGGTGAGCCCTTGTCGAATTTGTAATTCGCCGGTAACTTTCGAATCACATTCGTTGCGGTCTGCTAGTTAGCTTCACTTGCCACTTCGGAATCACGCATTTTCTTGGTAAGCCCAACACAACAGCTTCTTCTTGCGAGTGGAAGCAAAGGGAGAGCTGCATCCTTCGTCCCCCTCGGACCTCGTAACGCGCCATACGACTCCGAAGAAAGGAAGCAACAGTGGAGCAATTCGGAAAGTTTCTGCCTGCAAATGTTTCGACCCAATCGGTTCGACCTCAATCCAACTATTTCCAGGAAACCAAGGGCCTCTGCGTAACACTATTCTCGTTCGCGCTCATTGTGTTCTCCGTCATGTTGTCTTTGCCTGCTCAGGCCACCAGTAACGGAATTTCCGGCTATTCTGGAATGAATGGTTCGACCTGCACTTCCTGCCACAGTTCGGGCACGGCCCCAACCGTCACCATGACCGGTCCCACATCGGTCGCTTCAGGCTCCACCAGTTCCTACACGCTCAGCGTGAGCACCGTAACCGCGGGAAATGGCGGGATGGATCTCGCCGCCTCCGGTGGAACGTTCGCCGCGGGCACTGGAACCAAAGTGCTCAATGGCGAAGTCGTACACAGCGGACCAAGCAGCACCCACACCTGGACGTTTAGTTGGACGGCTCCAACCGTGACGGCCACAACGAGCGTTACCTTTTACGCGGCGGCCATTGACAGCTTCGGCGGCGGCACCGGCACCCTGAAGCAAGCCATCACCGTAACCGCTCCGGCAACCAATCCGACACTCGCCACCAGCCCGGCCAGCCTGTCCTTCACTTATCAAAGTGGCGGCACGGCTCCGGCCGCGCAGAGCGTATCCGTGACCAGCAGCGGTAGCGCGATCACTTACAACGTATCCACGTCCGCGACCTGGCTGTCGGCAACTCCGGCTAGCGGCAGTACACCAGGAAGTGTCAGCGTTTCGGTGACTCCGCAGAGCTTGGCGGCAGGCACTTATACCGGAAGTGTCACCCTCACCTCGAGTGGTGCCTCGAACAGCCCCAAGACGATACCCATCACTCTCACAGTTACATCGGCGACACTGCCGACACTCAGCGCGGCGCCGTCAAATCTCTCGTTCACTTACCAGACCGGTGGTGCCACTCCCGCGGCCCAGCCGGTAAATCTGACTAGCAGCAGCGGAGCGCTCAGCTACACGATTGCCTCGTCTGCAGCCTGGTTGGTTGCAACTCCTGCCAGCGGAAGCACACCGGGCACGTTGAGTGTCTCGGTCAATCCTTCAGGACTCTCAGCGGGAACCTACAGCGGAACCGTATCGGTCACTGCCGCAGGGACGTCTAACTCTCCCCTGAAGATTTCTGCAACCTTGGCCGTGACGAGCGCGTCCACCGGTGCGTCCTTAAGCATCGCGCCGGGTACTCTGTCCTTCAACTACCAGTCCGGCACAGCTTCGGCCGGCTCCCAGACTCTATCGGTATCGAGTACGGGCGCTGCGCTGAGCTTCACTGCGGCTGCGTCTGGAGGTACGTGGCTTACGGTCACTCCAGCCAGTGGCTCGACGCCGGGATCGCTGAAAGTCGCGGTGAACACGTCAGGCCTCGCGGCTGGAACCTATAACGGCTCGATCACGATCACCTCCGGCACGGCGGCCAACAGCCCGCAAAAAGTACCGGTGCAGCTCGTGGTCGGAAGCGGTGGCACCACTCACCTTCACATCTATCCAACTCACGCTGTCACTTTTGACTATCAATCAGGACAATCCGACCCGGCACCCCGCACCATCCGGGTGCTGAGCGGCCGCACACCCGTAGCCTTTACCGCATCGGCAATGGGCGGCAGCTGGTTGTCCGTTTCTCCGTCGGGTGGCACAACGCCCGGATCGCTCAGTATCTCGGCGAATCCGGCGGGCTTGGCATCCGGCACCTACAGTGCAACCGTGAAGATCGCAGCGCAGGGAACGAACGGTCTCTCTGTGCCGGTGGTCCTCAGAGTCGTCTCCTCCGACGATGGTGGCGGCGACGACGGTGGCGGTGACGATGGCGGCTCTGTTAACACGGGTGGAAGCACTGGCGGTAGCAATGGTGGAAGCGACGATGCATCCACCTCGCTCCACGCTTGGCCCTACGCCTACGATCCGGCGAGTACCAACTCAGTAGCTGCCACCTGGGTTGACGGCACTGGCGCCTCCACGACGACGCCAACCGATACTCGCCAGCAAGGCTTACTGCTCTCGAAAACCAGCGCAGCGTCCAACCAGGCGCAAGCTGGAGTGGTCATTCGCGATGTCGAGGGCATGACGATCACCGAACTCGGCTACGACATCCGGACAGGCGGCCAGTGCACGGCCAAGAGTCCGCGATTCGTGGTCGTCACCACCGATGATGTCGTTCACAAAATCGGCTGCAGCACGGGCACCGCTCAACCAGCACCCGCTGCAGGATGGACTCGTCTTCGCTTCGATCCGGCAAACCCGGCGCAAACCAGCCCGGCGATTGCAACCGGAAGCAAGGTCAAGAGCATTTACCTTGTTCTCGATGATGGACCGGAGACGGGCGCAAGCATGGTCGTGATCGACAACATCAACATCAACGGCACGTTCATCGGCAAGCAGTAACCGCCAGAACGAGCAATAACCTCGGGCCAACTCACCGTAGCTGTGGGTTGGCCCGGCCTTTTTTCTTGCCCTCGCCACCGTTTACTTTGGTGTGCAAATCCCGGAAATACCCTTGCCGGTCTTCCCGTTCGCGTGCTGTACTAATAGCGTTCCCCCCTTCACTCCATGAGTCTGATCGTCATGAAGTTTGGCGGCACTTCTGTCGGCAGTGCCGAACGAATTCGTCAGGCAGCAAGCATCGTCCGTCAACACGCGAAGCGTGGAGACGATGTGGTCGTCGTCGTGTCCGCGTTGTCGAAGGTCACCGACCTCATTCTGAAGATTCTCAATTCCTCCCGCCTCGGAAAGACGGCGGAGACCGAAGAGGGCCTGGAGCAACTGAGACTTCGCCATAAACAAGTCCTCGACGAACTGTGCCAGGGCGAGACGCGCAATGCCGTCGCCGTCGAAGTCGAGGCAACCCTCAGGCGCGTGCAGGAATTATGCTCCGCGCTGTTGTTGCTCGGATCCGCTACCCCGCAGGTCATGGACATGGTTCTGCCGCTAGGCGAACAAATCTCCGCCCGGATGTTTGCTGCGTGTTTGAACGACCTGGGGGTCAAAGGCGCCTTCGTGGATTCGGCAAAAGTGATCGTCACCGACGACAAGTTCGGCGACGCCAGTCCCGACATGGACGCGACGCGCTCGCAATGCGCTCAGCTATTGCGACCTTTGCTGCAAAGCAAGCAGATTCCGGTGGTGATGGGCTACAGCGGCGCGACCCCCGGTGGACAAGTCACGACGTTGGGCCGCGGAGGATCGGACTACTCCGGAACAATCGTCGGCGCGGCCATGGACGCGGACGAAGTCTGGATCTGGACCGACGTGGATGGTGTCCTCACCGCAGATCCGCGGGTCTGCCCCGACGCGGTCACTCTGCCGGAGATCACATTCGCCGAAGCGATCGAGCTTTCGTACTACGGCGCGAAAGTGATTCACCGCAAGGCGATCTGGCCGACCATGGAGCGTGGAATCCCCGTCTGGATTAAGAATTCTTTCCAACCCGAAGTTCCCGGAACAAAAATCGTTGAGTCGTTGCCGCCCAGCGATCGGCCCGTCAAAGCCGTTACCGCGGTCCCTCAGGCGTCCCTTGTCACCCTCACGACTCGTCGAGATGTGCATTTCGCTGAGATCTTCGGTCGATTGTTCTTGCGCATGGGTCACGAGCATGTGGACGTTTTGTTTTCAACGCAGTCTTCATCGGAAGACTCGCTGGGCCTTGTTCTCCGCGAACCCGACACCGAACGCGTCGTCCACGCGCTGCAACGACTCTTCCGGACAGAACTTAAGCATGGCGTGCTGAATCCGGTCACCGTTCACCGGGACATTGCTGTCATTGCGGTTCTGGGGTCGGGAATGAAGGGCACTTGCGGAATTCTGGGGAGGCTCTTCTCCGTTGTGGCCCGTAATAACGTCAGCGTGATCGCCGTCGCCCAGGGCGCCAGCGAACTCAACATTTGTTTCGCTGTATCAGCCGCGCATGTGGATCAAATCGTCCGCGCAGTGCACCAGGAGTTCCTCAGTCCGGGAGCGAAATCTGCAGCCTCGCAATCCTGACGGTGTGTCCTTCGTGATCACCACTTTATGAAACGTGTCCGTGTTGGCATTGTCGGCTTTGGCACCGTTGGTCGCGCGACGGCCGACATTGTCAGCAACCATGCCGACCTCATCGAGCAGCGAAGCGGCGTTCGTCTCGAAATAACGGCGGTTTGCCGGCGCTCGCCGATTTCTTCCAAGGACGTTCCCAAGGGAGCACGGGCAATCTACTTCTGGAAGAGTCTGGTTGAGGATCCCGACGTCGACGTGGTCGTTGAAACCATGGGAGGCACCAGCGACTCACGCGAACTCGTGCGAGCATCGCTCGAGCAAGGGAAGCCCGTAGTTACAGCCAACAAAAACCTGCTTGCGGAATATGGGGACGAACTTTTCTCTCTGGCGGCGTCACGCAAACTTCCGATTGGCTTCGAGGCCAGCGTGGCCGGCGGCATACCCATTCTTCGCGTCATTCACGAATCGACCGCTGGCGATCGTCTGCGGTCCGTCCATGGAATTCTGAACGGCACGGCAAACTATATCCTCACGCAGATGGAAACCCGCGGAATCGAGTTTGACCAGGCTCTCAACGAGGCCCAACAGGCAGGATACGCGGAGGCCGACCCGTCCTTCGACATCGACGGTCAGGATGCTCGCGATAAGCTTTGCATTCTCGCCCGCATGGCATTCGAAGGGAGATTGACAGTCTCGAAGATTCCGACGTACGGCATCCGTCATGTCCGCGCCATCGACATCCACTCGGCCAACCGCCTCGACAGCACCATTCGCCTCGTCGGTTCAGCCGAACAGACCGAGAACGGACTCGAAGTCGCCGTCCGTCCCTGGCTCGTCGGCCGGCGCTCGATGCTCGCCAAAGTTGAAGGTGTCAACAACGCCGTGTTCCTGGTAGGCGACAAGATCGGGACCCAGATGTTCTACGGTCGAGGCGCCGGCGGCGACGCGACTGGCTCAGCCGTTGTGTCCGACCTCATCGAGATTGCCCGTGACTTTGCGGCAGGCCAGATGAGCGCCAAAAACATCTCCGGCTTCCTCAATACCAACGATCTGGAACTTTGCACAAACCCAAAACCTGTTGCCTGGTATCTCCGCCTCACGGTGAAAGACCAAAGGGGAATCGTTGCGCGTGTCGCTGAGGTCATCGCTCACGAGGCGATCAACATCGACTCTCTCGAGCAGGAACCTCATCTTCCCAAGGACAGGGTATCGTTTGTGATTACGGTTGAACCTGTCTCGGAACCTGTGATCCGCCGAGCCGTAGAGACCATCAACGCCTTCGACTTTATGGTGGAACCGGTTTTGTTGCTGCGAATTGCGGACTGACTCTCAGAGGGCCTGGCGCTAAAAAAGCCGCTAAAAATGCAGGATTTTCGATTGTCCTTGACTCAATTGCGCCGGACAGGATACAAAACTTGGAATAACTTACTGCTTATGCTGACTTTCGGAGCCAACCCAAATCGGATTCGCCCAGACAACGGCATTTCGCTGGCAGGGATTGGCACGCTTGCGCTGGTAGTACGAGTACTTGTAGGAACCGACTCCAGCGGATGATGTAACGCTCAGCCAAGATTCTGAACGGGCCATCATCCAGCGAGGATGATGGCCCTTTGCGTTATCGGCAACCTTGCGCCGATGCCCACCACGAAACACTTGACGTTGAGGTAGTGAAACTTATGACCAAGACCGGAGCCGAGATCCTTTGGGAATGTTTGGAGCGCGAACACGTCACCACCGTGTTCGGCTACCCTGGCGGCGCGATTTTGCCAGCCTACGATGCACTCAAGCACAGCAAGGTCCATCACGTCCTGGTCCGCCATGAGCAGGGCGCGACTCACATGGCCGACGGTTATGCCCGCGCCAGCGGAGAGGTTGGTGTCGCCATTGCAACCTCCGGGCCCGGCGCTACCAACATGGTCACCGGAATTGCCACGGCCATGCTCGACTCCTCGCCTATCGTCTGCATCACCGGCCAGGTGGGCAGCAAATTGATCGGATCCGACGCCTTCCAGGAGACGGACATCACCGGCGTTACTCTGCCGATCACCAAGCACAACTATCTCGTCACTCACGCCAGCGAAGTCGCCCGTACGATCCGCGAGGCGTTCTATGTCGCCCGCTCTGGCCGACCCGGTCCCGTCTTGGTCGACATCACCAAAGACGCACAACAAACGTCGTGTGAGTTTGACTGGGAAGCGGCCAAGCCTCAGCTGCCCGGATATCGCCCTGATCTGTCGCCGGAGCAAGCGGAATACGAACAGGCTCTCGAACTCATCAAGAACGCGAAGCGCCCGGTAATTCTGGCGGGACACGGAATCATCATCTCTGGCGCGATGAAAGAAGTCCGCGATTTCGCCGAGCGCACCGGGATTCCGGTTGCGCTCACGTTGCTGGGTCTCGGCGCCTTCCCTGCATCGCATCCCATGAACCTTGGAATGATGGGTATGCACGGCGAAGCCTGGGTCAATCACACGATCCAGGAGGCCGATCTTCTGCTGGCATTCGGCATGCGCTTCGACGACCGTGTCACCGGCACCTTGAAAACGTACGCGCCGAACGCGAAGAAGATCCACGTCGAGATTGACCCCGCCGAGATCAATAAGAACGTCAAAGTAGATGTTGCCCTTGTGGGCGATCTGCGCGAAGTCCTAAACGAACTCTTACCGCACGTCGCGTCAGTCGACCGCAGCGAGTGGCTCGACTACATCGATCGACTGAAAGGCGACGCCGCCGTTCGCGACATTCAGAATCTCCCCGACAACGGGCATCTTTACGCCGCGCACGTAATCAACGATTTGTGGCGTGAAACACGCGATTCGGACTCCATCGTGGTCACCGACGTCGGCCAGCACCAGATGTGGGAGGCGCAGTATTACAAGCATGATCGCCCGCGATCCCTCATCACGTCGGGAGGCCTTGGCACCATGGGATTTGCGCTGCCTGCCGCTATTGGCGCCAAGGTGGCTCGTCCGAAAGCGGAGGTCTGGGTTGTGGTTGGCGACGGCGGATTCCAGATGACCATGTCGGAACTCGCAACCATTGTTCAGGAGAATCTCAAGGTCAACATCGCTATCATCAACAATGGATTCCTGGGCATGGTGCGGCAGTGGCAGGAGTTTTTCTACGAGCGAAACTATCAGGCGACTCCCTTGCTGAACCCCGATTTCGTGAAGCTCGCTGATGCGTACGGAATACGAAGCATGGCGGTCAAGCAGCGCTCTGAGGTCGTTCCTGCCGTGCAATCTGCGCGAGGGCACGACGGCCCAGTGCTGATTAATTTCAAAGTCGAACAGGAAGACACGGTCTACCCCATGGTCGCGGCCGGGGCCGCGCTGCATGAAATGATTCGCAGGCCCAGTCCGATTGTGGAGACGGCCAGCGACGAATGAGCTCTCCTATGATGAATACCTTTGTTGTCTACGTGGAAAACAAACCCGGTGTCCTGACCCGGGTGGCGTCGCTGTTTCGCCGGCGTGCCTTCAACATTGATTCTTTGACGGTTGGCCGAACCGAGAAGCCTGAAGTCTCGCGCATGACGATCACGGTCGATGCTGACCGCGACCAGGCGCGCCGCATCGAGGCCAATCTCTACAAACTCGTCAACGTTCTTCTGGTCGAGAACATTACGAACCAGCCGGCGATCGTTCGCGACCTGGCGATGATTAAAGTTGCGGCCACGCACGAAGCCCGCTCCCACGTGCTCGAGCTTGCGAGCGTATTCCGCGCGCGCGTCGTCGATGTCGCTCCCGAATCTCTGACTATCGAGATCACCGGGGCCGAAGACAAGATCGACGGCCTGCTCGAAGTTCTGCGCCCTTACGGCGTCTTGGAGATGGTCCGCACAGGAATCGTCGCCATGCGGCGAGGCACAAAAGCCGTGACAGCAACGGCCGCCGGAACCGGTTATGCACAGGTCGCAACCGACGACGACGTGTCCTATTCTGTATAGGCCCGCCGCACAGTATCGCGGTGAAAACGCGACGTCAGCGGACCAACTGTCTCTCGCCCTCTAGTTGAGGGCAACCTCCATATTGAGGTTCTTCGCCACGAACGTCCACGCGTCCCCTATCTCTTCAATCTGCTTCGAGATCGGCTTCCCTGCTCCATGGCCAGCTT
>Ga0210396_10001536_pt1 | contig 24789 bp, 20 predicted proteins | sample IncBWH17OmetaG_FD_155466 | JGI IMG/M metagenome (GOLD analysis project Ga0210396, IMG submission 155466) | Forest soil microbial communities from Barre Woods Harvard Forest LTER site, Petersham, Massachusetts, United States - Inc-BW-H-17-O ... | reverse complement strand
CAAATCAATTTTGCTCAATTTTCCGAAGAGTTCGGCCGCGGCTTTGTCGCCGATGGAAACGAGATCAGAAGCAAAACCAGTCGATGCACCATCAAGTCGAGGAGAGAGGTGGGTGATACCATCGATTTTCATGCCGCGTGCGCCTCAGAAATCATGGCGTCGAGCGTTCAGGTAAAAATAAAAATCCTCGATAACAACAGCGTGTCCCGAATTTTCCAGGACCCGGATTTCGAGGGAATGGAGCTGACTTTTTACCGTTGCGCGATGTAATTGCTGTCGCGATGGCAGGCCACGCACGATGTGCGTTGCGGGTCAAAACCGGTCCTGCCGGGCCGGAAACCGGACTTCCGAAATACCTCCGAGAGCAGACATTCCAGGTGCTCGTTGGCATGTCTCAAAAGTGCCAGTTTCGGAAGTCCACCTTCTCGTTCGATCACCTCCTCGGCGCGTCCAGGAAGAAGGAACCATCAGCCCTAAGCCTTGGCGGTCTTTTCGTGCTTTGGCGCGCCTCGCCCGAAATCGCGCCCATTCGCCTGATATATGGTTTCCGATTTTGCGTCATTCTCTCGATTGCCATGTTCACTCGACGCCGACGCGCGCGCCTTTCTCGGCCACCGAGCGTTTCATCAATAGCACCACGGGCACGAGCACGAGCGTCACCGCGGCGAACAGCCAAAAGATATCGAAATAGGCCAGCGCGGATGCTTGTTGCTGGCGCAGGTTCTCGAGTGCCTGCCACGCCAGTTGCTGCGCACCAGCCGGATCGCCGCTCTGCTGCAGGAAACGCGCTTGAGCCTGCTCGAGGAAAGAATGTACGGCCGGATTAAAGGGATCGAGGTACTCGCCGAGCCGCAGTGCATGGAATTGATCGCGCCTTTCGTGCAGGGTCTGCGTCAACGACGTTCCAACGCTGCCTCCCTCGTTGCGCAGGAGACTCAATAATCCTACAGCCGCTCCACGCAATGCGGTCGGCGTATAGAGATAGGCAGCCACGTTTGCGGGCGCAAAACATATCGACAGTCCCAGGACCAGGACGACCCGAGGCCACACCACGTGGCCCGGATCGATAGAGAGGTTCATCTGCGACATCCAAAAGTTGCTGATGGCCATCAGCAGCAATCCCGCGCCGATCAACCATCGAGCATCTGTCTTTCGGCCGAGCATGAGGCCAACGACCGGCATCGCAAGGACCGCGAAGAAACCGGCCGGCGACATGACCAGCCCCGCGTTTAAAGCGTTGTAGCCAAATAACGATTGAAGTAAGCCGGGCAAAGAAGTGCTGGCGCCATAGAGCACAGCATAGGCGCAAAAGATAATAATACAGCACGCGCCGAAATTGCGCTCGGCCAACGGCCGGAAATTGACCACCGGGTTGGGGCTGCGCAACTCCCAAAAGATCAACCCGACCAGACCGGCCGCAAAGAGAGTGGCCAACGTCTGCACGCGCCAGAATGGATCGCTCAGCCAGTCCCACTGCTGGCCTTTACTGAGCATCACTTCCCAGCAAACCACGACGATAACCAGCAGCGACAGACCGATCGAGTCAAAATGGAACGGCCGCCTCCTCAACTCGATACGCTCTCTGGTGAGATAATCCGGGTCACGGAGAAGGGCGTAACACCCAGCAAACGCCAAGAGACCGACCGGCACATTGATCAAAAAGACCCACCGCCACTGGTACTCGTCCGTTAGCCAGCCACCGAGAGTCGGACCGACGACCGGCGCGAGCAGGGCCGCCAGGCCGAACAGCGTCATGGCCACACCCTGCTTTTCCGGCGGGAAGGCGTCCAGCAGCACGGCCTGACTGCTGGGCTGCAGTCCGCCGCCCGCCAGGCCCTGGATGACGCGGAACAGGATTAGCTGACCGAGGCTACCGGCCATTCCACACAGTCCGGAACTAAGGGTAAATATCGCTATCGACGCCAGGAAGTAGTTGCGACGACCCAGATGCGCGCTCAACCAGCCGGTGATCGGCAGGATAACGGCGTTGGCAGCAAGGTAGCTGGTGAGAACCCATTCACCGTCGTCGACCGTAGCCGACAGGCCACCAGCGATATAGCGCAGCGCTACCACCGCGATAGTCGTATCAAGCACCTCCATGAAAGTCGGCACCACCACCACGGCGGCCAACAACCACGGGCTCCCTGCTCCGAAGGATCTTGAGGGTGAAAGTACCGCGTCTGTCATTTGTCCAAACCATCCGAGCTCGGGGATGGACCAGCGGTTTGCGATTGAGGCGCCAGGGTCTGTAGAAATTTCCCGGCATCGGGTCCGGTAGCCGGCTTGTTAATATTGACGTACGGAACAACAGAAGTGCCAATGAATAAGGGGTACTGACCTGGATCGTATCCCTCAAGTTCAATCCGAACCGGCAGCCGCTGTACCACTTTGACGAAGTTGCCCGTGGCGTTCTCAGGCGGTAGCAACGCCAGAGTCGATCCGGTCCCCATCGTAAAACCGGAGACCCGCCCCTTGAATACCTGTCGGCCTCCGTACATGTCGACATACAGATCGACTGGCTGGCCGATGCGCAAATCTCGCAGCTGGGTCTCTTTGAAATCGGCGTCGACCCAGATCTCCCTGAGCGATCGGATCGCCATCAGATTCTGCCCAACTTGCACATTGTTGCCCGGATTGACATTTCGGCGCGTCACAACACCGTCAATCTCGGAGACAATGTCACAGTAACGAAGGTTGAGTTCGGCCTGAATGAGATCGCGGTTGGCGGATTCGAGTTTTGCTTGCGCCTGCTTGACGGCCGGTGCATCCGCCGTCAGTCCGGCAAGCGTGCGGTTGATATCGCCTTGATCCAGTTTCTCGAACTGCTCGACCATCTGCTTCGGCAGCTGTTCATACGAACGGACAACGCCCAGCTGTGCCGCCGTCTGAATCAGGGCAGCCTGCGCCTCTCGGACGGAAGCGAAAGTCTGATCGAGATCGGGGGGCACCTCACCGAGATCGCCGCTTTCAGGCTGCGCCGGCAATCCCAAGGAGACACGGATTTGATGGACATCCGCCATTGCCTGGACAGCTTCCGCCTGCGCAACCGACAGGGCGGCTTGCCGTCGATCGTATTCCTCCCGACTTATAGTCGTATTCGGCAGCAATTGCTCCGCTCGCGCGAATTCAAGTTGTGCCAGCTTGAGTGTGGCCTTGGTTTTATCGAGAGCGGCAACGCGGGCATGCAGCAGGGCCACCCGGTTGTCGACGTCCTCGATGGCGTATTGCAATTTCCAGCGCAGGCTCCTGGCTTGTGCTTCGATACCGCGCACCGTGGCCGTGGCCGCACGCAGATCCGCCTTTGCAATATCGACGGCCGCTCTTTTTTCGGCGACTGTGTCCTGGAATGGCTCCTTGTCCAACTGGGCGAGCAAATCTCCCTTGTGAACACGGTTGTTATCATCGACCAACACTCTGGCTATTTGCCCGCTTACGCGAGCAGCAACGAACGTGACGTGGCCGTTGACGAATGCGTCATCCGTCGAGACAGTGTTGAGGGTCAATTGGATCCATGGGACCCCGTAGACCCAGATCGCTGCCAGGCCCAAAGCGGCCAGCACTCCCATTGGTAGCGTTCGTTTCCATCTTGGCCGATGATGCGCCGGTGGTACCGGTGTGGAAGAAGGATCTCTCTGCAGAGATTTGCCTCCCTGCTCGACCGAAGCGGCTTGCTCAGCTCTGGGGTCGGCTTCGATCCGAGTTGACTCGTCGCTCTCCGCGCTTTGTTTCTCAACCATCACGGACCTTCGACGTAATGTGACGCCACGTCTCCGCGGCGTTATTCATTCTATGAAAATCCAGACTCGAAGACGTGTCTCAATCGCGAGAGTCGGACTTTCCGGATAGCGGAGGTCAGCGCGGAGCAGCCGCCCGGACGGTATTCGACGAGCGCGCCCTTGGTGCTCTTGCCGGGAACGTTCGGCAGCTCGTGCTGGCGGACGAGGGTCAGCTTGGCGTTCTTCTTCGGCGTATCCGCGAGGACGCTGCCGAACCGCGGAGTAGCGACAAGCAGCGAACAGAGGATGCGTTTCATGGAGCCCTATCCTTCGGTTGGCGGATGCGGGATCAGGCTGCTGCCTGTGAGCGGCGGAGCCATTCGTCGAAACCGATGCGGCCGAGGCGCGCTTCGCCCAACGGCACGAGCGAGTGCTCCTCGACCCGGCCACCGAAGTATCGGGCCTCAGGGTCGCTCACGACCTCACGCGGGTCGCCGACCGCCTTCAGATAGCGGGCGATTATTTCGTTGAACGGCGCTCGTTCCGGGCCGGCGATCTCGACGATGCCGCTTCGCGGCGCCGCGAGCGCCACATCGGCAACGATGGCTGCAACGTCGTCCGCCGCGATGGGCTGGAACAGGCCGGGCGAAAGCCTGACTGTGTTTCCATCCGCACTTGAAGCGGCGATAGCGCCGAGGAATTCCAGGAACTGGGTCGCCCGGATGATGGTATAGGGGATGCCGGAGGTCTCGATTAGTTTCTCTTGGGCGACCTTGGCGCGGAAATAGCCATTGTCGCTCCGATCGGTTCCGACGATGGATAGCGCGACATGGTGCCGGACGCCCGCTCCAGCTTCGGCCGCGAGAAGGTTGCGGCCGGAAGTCTCGAAGAACTCCAGCACCGCCGTGTCTTCAAATGAGGGCGAATTGGCGAGATCGATCACCACCTGCGCGCCGGCCATCGCCTCTTTGAGCCCCTCGCCGGTGATGGTGTTGATCCCGCTTTTGGGCGAGGCGGCGACGACCTCGTGGCCGCCCTGGCGCAGAATAGCGACGGTCTTCGAACCGATCAGGCCGGTGCCGCCGATCACGACGATCTTCATGGTTGCCCCCTCCCTTGTCGATGACTGGAGATCCCTGAATAACTGGAGATCCTTAAATGGGTTCGAATGCTAATGAGAAAAATATCACAAGCATAACATGCCCGCGCCGCGCGGCTTACTCAGACGCCGTCGACTGGTCAGCAATGCTGATCGATTTGTGGGAGGCACCCGGATGGCTCATGTCCGAAGTGGCTCAATCGCGTCATTCCGACGACGTGCTGCTCACTTCCGGGTCTTCACGATAACCGCACATCCTCGGTGTTCGTCGGTGTGTCTCAAAGGTGCCGACGGGCGACATCGTAGGCTGGGCTCGATAATGAAACAGGCCAGCAGACTGAGGCGGGCCTACGGATCGAAGCTCTCTGCGGTTAGTCGAAAGACGTGGCGGACGGTGCCCGACCTGTCTGCGATTTCTAGTCGCCACTCAGGACTATCGCCAAGTCTTTCGATGATGTCGCGGATCATGTCGGAGCATACGGCTGCGGCCTCGTCCCAAGCCGTGTCATCGTCCGGAAAATCAACGTCCACGTCGCTTGAACAAGAGCCTTGGCGAAATCGGAATGTGTAATGCGCCATCGGGGTATTATAGAACTCCAGTGTGCAGATGGCGGCTTAAACCATCCGAACTCCAAGTCTTATTACCGCACTGGCATTCGAACATGCGAAACGTGCGCCCGGAAGACGGGTCCAGAATGCTTGTGATGAACTTGGGTTGCTCCCCGCATGTCAAGCAGCGGGGAGAGGTTGGCTGTCGTGCTGCTTTTCTCATGCTCACAGAGAATGCCGAGAAGAACCTGCGGGCAAGTTAAAATATGGTCATGCGTACCGGGGGCTTGGCGGCGCGGTGCGATCACGCCCGCTTGAAGGATTGGCTGCTTTTCTTACACGCAATTAAGTGGTGTTGACGAAACGAATTCCTATGTCAGCTGCATAAGAGATCAACATGTCAGCGTTCGATCACGGTGAGGTATCGTTCGTAACGAATACTGTCACGCTGCGTTCGTCCGGTGTGGACGGCAACTACCCAGGCAGTGTTGACGACAATATGGGACCTCCATATTGGCACCGATGAAGACTGCGAACCTGCATCAGCTTCATGCATTCGGCGTTCTAGTGAAAGCTCCACCATGGATTGTGACCACTCCAAGCTCAACGGTAATTTGTTCGGCATTCATGATTGGCTTGACTACCTACGGGATCAATCGGCCACGTGTCGGAAACTTGTCGAGCAGGCCGACGATCCTCTCGTTAAAACCGAAATGCTTGCGTTGGCGTCGGTCTGCGAGGAGATCGCCGATAACATCGAAGATTATCTGACGGACGAGATAGACCATGCGCCGCGTGGCCCGCTGTCGAGGTTGTCATGAAAGAGGCCGCCAACCGAGGCGGCCTTGCTGATCGCTGCTGTCCAGGCGAAGGAAGCGCTCCATGCTGCGTTTTCCAGCGAAATATGGATTTTCCGCCTTAGTCAGAAGCGCGACTGTAACATCAAATCCCAACACGACGAAAAATCCGACTGTCCACCACATAGAGTGCTCTCCTGAGCCCGATCTGGCACCAGCTTATCTGTGGTTGAAGGATCGCATGCGCAGCCCGGCGGCGAATTAGCACACTGCCAAAATCAATTTAGGACACTGGGGCTTAAATACGGACAGCACCCCTGCGAGTGCTAGCGAGGTCCGTTTCGTGCCAACAGCCGATTTGCCGGCCGCGACTGGCTTAGGCTCTTGTGCGGCTCGTCCGCTCGCTCTTAAGCTGCTCAGGCTCTCGAAATTTCTTTCTGGAAACGCATGCCGCGGGGCAGGCGGACCTGGAGGAGGTAGCTCATGAAGCCCAGGAGGTTGATATCGCTGGCGGCGAGCTGCGCAGCAGGACTTGCAACAGGACTTGGGGTCTCGACCCTCTGTCATGCCGCCTCTGCAGAACAACAAGATCAATGTCCGAATACAGAAGTCTTGGGCAATCCGCCGGTCTACTTTCCCTACCCGCCTGGCCTGATACCCCCTGATTTGTGCTCGGAGGTAAAAAGAGTGCAACGCGAAGTGCAGATCATCTTCGAGGAGGCGCTTGCGGAATGGCGTGCGCTGCCACCTTCGATTCCACGAGGTCAGCCACCAATACTGCAGGGAACGGGCTACCGGGCGCTGGTATTACTTGGAAAACTCCTAAACAATGATCGCAACATGTCGGTCGGCAGGGATGTGGCCTGCAGTTTCTGCCATATGCCCTATACCGGCTTCACGGCACCCATCCCTTCGATAAATTTGGGTCCCGTTGCGATGCCGGGATCCATGCACTTCCGATGGGGCAAGCGCAAGCCTCAGTCATACACCTACTCGCCCTACTTCCCCGCACTCCAGTACAACCGAGTACTAAAGGTTTTCCTCGGGGGAAATTTCTGGGATTCGCGCGCGACCGGATACAAGTTGAGCAGCCCCGATGCGGAGCAGGCGCAGCATCCACCGGTCGATCCCAACGAGCATGGCTTTCCCGACACCGCCTGCGTCGCGTACCGGCTTTCCCGCGCCGAATACCGGCCTTTGTTCGAGCTGGTTTGGGGCGAGGGATCATTTGACATCACATGGCCAGCGGACACCGAAACGATCTGCAGCACCCCCGAAGGCGCCGCCGTGCTCAACGGGAGCCGCAACACCCTGCACCAGCATCTGACCGGTTCGAGCGGAACGCGGGCATCCGACCCGGGCGCGATGCCGGTTGCACTCGGCCGGGATGACCGAACCAAGGCCGACAATGTCTTCGACCACTGGGGACAGGCCCTTAAGGCGTTTGAGGCTTCAGCGAATGTCAGTGCTTTCTCGTCGAAATTCGATGCCTTCCTGGCCGGCAGCTACACTCTGACCGCGGACGAGCAAGCCGGTTACAATCTGTTCCGCGGCAAAGGCAACTGCAATTCGTGCCATTTGGATGGCAGAGGGACCACGCTGAAGAGCGATCAAACCGACACCAGTTCCGCCCCAGGCGGGGCGCCTTTGTTTACCTGCTTCGGGTCGGCCAATGAAGGTCTTCCCCGCAACCCGAGCATACCTTTCTATTACGAAACGGAGCCGGATGGTTTCCACTACACGCCCAACCCCGCGGGCTTTGGCTTCAAGGATCTGGGCATGGGTCTCTTCCTGAGAAGCCTCTCAGGCAATAATCCGAACGCGGACTGGATCCAGTATGCGCCTGGCGTGGACGGCCAAATGCAAGTCTCTTCCGCGCGTAATGCAGCAATGACGCCGCCCAACTGTCCCAATTTCCAGAAAACGTTCTTTCATAACGGCTATGTGAAAAGCCTGAAGGAACTCGTCCATTTCTACAACACCCGGGATGTTTTCGCTTACCCCGTCCAATCTGGTCACTGCCCACCTGGAACCATCGAAAAGGTGACTTGCTGGCCCGAGCCTGAAGTCAAAGAGAACATCGACATGACGACCGGGAACCTCGGCTTGACCGATCGTGAAGAAGACTTGATTGTCATTTTCCTCGGTACCCTCACGGACGGCTTCACAACACCATACCCGGACGCCGACAAGTACACCGGCAGTTGTCTCCCACCTATTGCCCTCTCGCCCCCATCGCCTCCGGTCTCCGCAGCCCCATTCCCACCGGATCTCACTCCCCCTGCGCACTAGAGCCCTATCGGTTCTGATTGAATCAGAACCGGGCTCTAATCTTGGTTCGCCTCCTGCACGTCCGTTTTGCAGGCCCCGAAAGGCATTCTCCGGCAATCGAGCCGGCGAACGACACGACGCCAGAGTATCATCGGATTTCCATGTTCCTTCTTTCTTGCCGCCCTTCAAAGGGCTTACTGGATATTCGTTCCATGAGTAAATCGTTCCTGACGCTCATCGCGGTGGCTGCCAGCCTGATTGGCTCAAATCCAATCATTGCCCAGCAAATCCCCGGCAACCAGCGCGCAAGAAGTGTGCAGATTATCGTTGGGCCGGCGGTCGAGTCGGCCACAGAAAGATCGGCAATTATCAGGTGGATGAGCACCACTCCGGCGGGCCCGGCGGAACACTTCGGCGTCGTGCACTATGGCACAGATCCCGAGGACCTAAGTCAGATGGCCGAATCCCCAATGCGACTGAACATGGCCCACCCGAACACGATTTTCCGAGTGCGTGTCGAAGGCCTCATGCCGCGAACGACCTACTACTACACGGTCGACTCTACCGGCCCCGACGGGAGCAGCGACGGGGTGAAAGTCACGGTAAACCAGTTCACGACGCGACAAACGGAGCAATCGAAATAGGAAACGCATAAAAACCGAAGAAACGGGGCGAACTCTGTATCGATGCGACCTTGACAGGGTCAGTCCTCCTGCCTGCGTTCTTCGGGCGCCCTTCTGCACGGTTCCCTATCGTCCGCATGTCCGAAACTGCATTTCGCAAATTGTCCGCAAAGCCCGCCGCCGCTGCTGCTCGATTACACGCGCCCCTCACGCGGAACGGTCGTTGATCTGACCCCAATGGGACACCGGAAGTTTGCGGCGGCTATGTGAAACCGTCTAACCAGAAAGTATACCGTCGCGACGTCGTCTAGCCCGGAACCAAAATGGCAAGCGCAAGGTTGTAGCCATAGTCGGGAACGCGACGGCAATTCGGTCCCGGCGGTATTCAGCAGCGGAAGCCAAGCCGCTTCATTTATCCGCGCTCGCATTGCAAAGGGCACGGTCGTCGACGCCGACGAAGCGGCATCATGGGATAACTTACATGAGCGTTTCGAGGTCAAGAGAATCAATCATCAGGAGGCATACAGCCTCGATGGCGCTTGCACTAACATGGCTGAGGAATCCTTCAGCCGCCTGCGCCGCGCCGAAATCGGCATCCACCACCACATCGCCGGGTCGTATCTCCTCCGCTATGCGCAGGAGTCGTCATGGCGAGAAGATAACCGCCGCGTCTCGAATGGAGATCAGGTGAGCCGGATTGCGTCGCTGGCGATGAAGCGCGGCAAGAGCGTCGATTTTACCGGGTACTGGCAGCGGTATATTGCCGACTGAGACCCCGCAAGTTTGAGGGCGATCGCCGCTAACTACCTTGGCGATTTGGTCGAGTCTGCCGGTCCTTTTGAATCTGCGAGTGCCCCCAAAAGAAACGGCCCCAGCTCGGGGGGCAGAGCTGAGGCCGCCTTGGGGACTTGTGCCGGGCTGACGGGCGCGGCACGCTTCTGATGTGGGGCCTCAATCCGCCGATCCCCATTAAATTCTGCTTTAGTTGGCGGCCAACTTCCACTTCGTCGGTTTCCCCTCGTTGGTCTCGACGCTTTCCCGATGCGAGGTCTCTGGCAGGTCTGCGCATGGGTGTCTCCGTTGCAAGCGGAGACGTAGCGATTGCCGTTCAAATTTTTGTGGCGTTTGCGCCATAATGCCGCAACGATCAGGGCAGCAGGATCGTACCGACGCGCGGGAAGCGACTATCAATCTGAATGAACTGGGTCTTCACCTACATTTAGCGAATGCAAAAACCGATCGTTGGCTGCCGTTCCCCCAGGAAAATTGCTGGAAAATTACCGGGATGCGACAAAGCGGCGGCGCTGTTCTCGTGCGAGCGTCGTGGGCGCTGTTTCGCGCATCATCACCATGGCACCCAGACCTATCGCTGTCGCGAGCAGCATGTACCAGGCCGGCGCCAGGGCATTCCCTGTGACGTGAATCAACCAGGTGACGATTAGTTGCGCAGTGCCGCCAAAGCTGGCGATGGCCACGGCATAGATCGTCGCAAATACAGTCCCGCGAATCTTTTTGGGTAGTCCTTCTGCAAGCGCGGCGTAAAATGCGCTGTAGGGAATGCTACCGACCAAGGCGAGGAATCCGAAGCCGCCGAGAAGGGCAATGGCGCTGCGAGTGTCGACTATCCACAGGAAGACCGGATAAGTCAGCAAAAGCGCCGCCGCTTGCGGCCAGACCATCACCGGCCAGCGCCCGAAGCGGTCCGCCAGCCACCCGCCAACAAGCGCTCCAACGATGCCGGCGCCGTTGCTCACGACGGTGGTAGCAAAAGCAAGACCAGTCGCAACCTGCAACGTGCGCTGCGCATAGGTTGTCATATATTGAGTCACATAGGTGATGATCGTGCCGCTCGCCAGCACCAGCAGGCCAAGAACGATGATGCGCGCGTTGGCCCGGATAATTCCCACGGGTTCCGCTTTGTTCGGTGGCGATATCGCTTCGACCTCGGTAGCATGCACCGTCTCAGGCAGCGTGCTGCGCATCCACAGGCCGAACGGCAAGCAAATCGCCCCCAGCAGAAACGCAATTCGCCATCCATAAGAATCAAGCGCCGCGCTATCCATCGATTTGGCAAGCACCACGCCAACCAGCGCACCAGCGGTTGCGGCAATCTGTTGGCTTGCGGGTTGCCACGACACGGCCAATCCACGGTGGCGTACCGGAGCCGCCTCCATAAGGTAGGCAGTGGTGGGACCAACCTCACCACCAAGCGAGAAACCCTGCGCCATTCTCGCGACGATGACGATGATCGGGGCGGCGATTCCAATAGAATTGTATGAAGGCGTGACCGCTAACGCAATGATCGAGCAGCCCATCATGACGAAGCTGAGGATCATCGCGGGCTTCCGCCCGACCCGGTCGGAATAGGCCCCAATGACAATTCCGCCGATCGGACGGGTCACGAACCCTGCTCCAAACGTGGCGAGAGACAGCATCAGACTCGCGAATTGGCTGTGCGAGGGAAAGAACGTGTGACCAATCTGTATTGCGAAGAAGCTGTACGTGATGAAATCGTAGAACTCGAGCATATTTCCGATCGTCGCGCCGAAAATTGCCCTTCTTCCAAAAGCAGGCGATGCTTTCCCGGTTGAAGAGTCCTCTGGTTCGCTTTCTATCATTCAACTCCTCTTTCTTCTTTTGAGGGCGCTGCATCACTTACGCCGGGCCCGGCCTCGACCCGGTTGCGTCTGCCGTCGCTCCAAACAAAGAGGCGACAACCTGTGAATTGAATTCGAGTTCCCCATTCCGACGGCATCTTGCAGATCACACGGATGGCCCCCGCAATGCAACGCTCCGTCACCAGGACGCCGCTGCAGGTTTGCGCTTTGCCGGCGCCCGGCCTTTGAGCGCCACAGTCCGTTGGATGGGTTGAGCCCTTACGAAACCCATCACCTGCCGTACGTATTATGTTATGGCCGCTCGCCAAAATGCCCGACATGATCGGAGACATCGCCTGCCCGGTCCTCGGGATAGATTCCGGCTTTCACCATACGATGGGACGACGGCGGCCGGGTCATTGGCTCATCCACCACTAATTGAACGCCATTCCGCCGCTCAACGCGATGGTTTGGCCGGTCATGTAGGCATTGCCGATCAGTGACATGACAGCCTGCGCCACTTCGTCGGATGTTCCGAAGCGGCCGAGCGGTATCCGGGCGACGAGTGCCTGCTGTTCTTTCATCATATCCGTTTCGATAAGTGAGGGAGCAACGGCGTTGACCGTGATGCCTTCCTTGACAAGGCGGGCTGCGTATCCGCGCGTGAGCCCCTCTATACCGGCCTTGGAGGCGTTGTAGTGCGGGCCGATCGAGCCCGCGCCGCGCGCTGCGCCTGACGAAATATTGACGATGCGTCCCCATTGCTTGCGCCGCATCGCCGGCAAGGCAGCCTGCATGCACAGAAAGACTGACTTGAGGTTGACCTCGATCGTGCGGTCGAAGTCGGCCTCCGTCAGGTCGTCGATATTTCGCGTGATCGCAATGCCGGCATTATTGACGAGAATATCGACGGGTCCGAACGCCTGAGCTGCACGGTCAAACAGGCCGACGACGGCATCGTTCCGGGCGACGTCGGCGCCGATCGCGATGGCCCGGCCGCCCTCTTTCTCGATGGCCGTCACCAGAGACTGCGCGGCATCCGTTCTCTCCCGGTAATTGATAACGACCGCGGCGCCGGCGCCGGCGAGCGAGCGAACGACCGCAGCCCCGATGCCGCGTGATCCGCCGGTAACAAGTGCGACGTGGTTATGGAGATTGGGTGACGTCATTCGATCGCTCCGCCGGCCTTACGCGAGATACATCAATGATCCGAAAGCAAGCCCGCAGGATGGGTTGAGCGCTTGCGAAACCCATCACCTGCCGCAGGTATTATGGCCGCCACCCACCTGATGGGTATCGCGGAGTTTATCATCGGGCGCGCATTCGCGCGACCCGTTGGCTCCGCCCATCCCACGGGCTCACAAGAGGACGTCGTTTGGTTCGTGCTTAGCGACCGCCCGCTGTTCGCCTTTGCCAGCATATGGACCGAGTTCAGAGGGGGACCGCGGCACCCATTCCCGGCCCACAGAACGTCTATTGCGGCGCACCCAACCGTGCTGCTGTGCTTCGCGCATTCCTGCCTCGCTATTGGAACCGCGACAACCAATTCTTATTATCTAAGAAGCTTCCGCAAAGAGGAGTGTTGTTCAATGCGTGTCCACTTCGATGAGAAACTGTCTGATGGAGTGGCGATCGCCTTTGTTGTGATCGCCCTCTTAACTCCCTTCGCGCTGGCGATGCTGCTCAGCCGCCTGCACGCTGTTTTTTGAAGGTGATGCCGTGGCGGTCGAGGGACCGCCAGCCTTTGCACGCTGTTTAGAATGGCGGGAAGTAAAGGAGTGCCGCTCAATGCACATCCATGTGGATAGGAAATGGCTTGATGGAATCGATGGAAATGTGATCGCTCTTGTCGTGATCAGTCTCTTAATCGCCATCGCATTCGCGTTCTAAAAATCGTTCGATTTGATCGGGTCGGAATGACATCGGCAGCCCGCAGGATGGCTTGAGCCCTTGCGAAACCCATCACCTGCCGCACGCGTCATGGCCGCTCGCCAAAATGCCCACTCCCTCAGGATAAATTCCGAGTTTCACCATACGATGGAACGGCGAATACGGCCAATCCCCGACTCGCGGCACGAGCCCACGCTTGACCGGGTCTGCGGAAAAAGGATCTATTTGAGCCCGTAGGATGCGTTGAGCACTTTGCGAAACCCATCACCTCCCGCATTCGCAACCCTGGGGGCGCGGAATGACAGCCCGGCGGAAAGCACGAACTCGTCGCCCCGCGCCGCGAGTACGACAGATCGGCAATCCCCGCGTCGCGATCCGTACAATGATATTTGCCTTGGTCTGGCATTTGATATCCGCCGCACAGCCCGTGTTAGCCGAAAACCTGGTGAAGGCTCCCCCGGGCAACGCGGCGCTATCGCGTGAAAAGTTGAAAAAGATAGACGCATTCTTCAACAACGAGATCAGCGCCGGAAAAATACCCGGCGCCATCGTGCTGATCGAGCAGCACGGCCAGCCGATCTACTTTAACGTTTTTGGCCTGCGCGACACCGATTCCAAAGCGCCCATGACGCCCGACACGATCTTCCCGATTCACTCGATGACCAAAACGATCACGAGTTTTGCGGTGATGATGCTGATCGACCAGGGCAGACTCAGGCTCGACGACCAGCTCGCGAAATATATCCCGTCTTTTGCCGGGGTTCGCGTGGGCGTCGAAGCCAAGGATGAGAACGGCACGCCCATGCTCACGATGGTGCCGCCGCGGCGCCCCATCAACATCGAGGATCTCCTGCTGCACACCTCCGGGATTACCTACGAGTCCAACGGCAACGGCCTTGTCAAAAAGGCCTATGCCGGCATCACCGTCGGCGATTTTGATAACGCGGAATTCGCCGAGCGAGTCGCCAAGCTGCCATTGGCCGAGCAACCACGCACGCTATGGGATTACGGTCATTCGACCGACGTTCTCGGTCGCGTCATCGAGGTGGTATCGGGTCAGTCGCTGTATGAATTCGAGAAAGAGCAACTGCTCGATCCTCTGGCGATGTCCACGACAAAATTTTTCCTGACCGATCCAGCGGAGCGGTCGCGCCTCGCGAAACCGCTGCCGACGGAACGGTATAACACCAGGAGTTCTCTCGACGTCACGCGATGGGAGTCTGGCGGCAGTGGAATGGTCTCCACCATCGGTGATTTTTCACGCTTCGCGCGCATGCTGCTCCATGGCGGCGCGCTTGACGGCCATCGCTTTCTCAAGCCGGAGACGTTCAAGGCCATGACGACGGACCACATCGGACCGGGTTCCGGCGTAGCCCGAAACTACTTTTATTTCCCAGGCGACGGCTTCGGATTTGGCTATGGGTTCGGCGTCCGCACCGACCCAGGCAACGCCATTCCGCCGCCTCCGGGTTCCATCGGCGAAATCAAGTGGGACGGCGCCAGCGGCACCTATTTTGTGGTCGACCCCGAGCACGATATGTTTTTTATTCTGCTCGAGGACGCACCTGTGCAGCGCGGAAACATCCAAAGGATTCTAAAACAAATCATATACGACTCGTTCGAAGACTAGCCTGATCCGGGGCGGCGACACATTGGAATTACGGTGAGAGGAATTACGGTGACAAGAACTACGGTGACAGCCCATAGATGGGTTGAGCACTTGCGAACCCATCGCTGAGTAACCGAGTAACCGGCCCGCGGTCTGGAACGCCGTGCCGCCTTCGAGAGTTGGAACGGGAAAGGCGGGGGATCGATCAGGCGGGTGGATCCATGTCGACCAGAACCAAATTCTCCCGAATGTCTGTCGGCTCCTTACTGGCTGCCGGCTTCCTCGCCGCGATGCAGAATTATAGCGACGGCAAGGACGTTGGCGTCGTTGGCCCACCCCTGGAAGCCGTCGTCACGTTCGGTGATGATTTCCGCCTGGTCGGCATCGGTGTCTCGGCCGAGGGCCGGGTGTTCGCGACGGCACCGTCGTCGCAAGTCCGGTCGAGCTACAGCATGGTCGAGGTCGATCCCAAAACCACCGTGTTCACGCCCTATCCCAATGCCGCCTGGAACAATTTCAGCGAGCAAGGCGACGGCAAATCGGAATGGATTTCGGTGCAGGCGCTGTGGGTCGACAAGTCGGACCATCTTTGGGCGCTCGACTCCTCACTGCCCAAGGTCGATCAGGAGCGCTTGCCGCCGAAGCTGGTCGAGTTCGACCTGTCGACCAACCAGGTGATCCGGCAATATGATTTCAAGGGCGTGGTTTCGGCCAAGGACTCCCTCAACGATGTGCGGGTCGATACCGTCAACGATTATGCCTATCTCACCAACGCCGGAAATAAAGGCAGCCTGGTGGTGCTCGATCTGAAGACGGGGGAAGCCCGGCAGGTGCTTGTCGGCGACCGCTCCACGTTCGCCGATCCCACCCAGCATCTGATGATCGGCAGCGAAATCGCGCTGCGGCCGGACGGTTCGGTCGTAGCCATCCACGCCGACGGCATCGCGCTTTCTCCGGATACACGCTGGCTCTATTACCGGCCGCTGACCGACCACAATTACTGGCGGGTGCCAACGTCGGCCTTGCGCGATGCCAAACTCTCCGTCGCGGACCTTGCGGGCAAGGTCGAATATCTCGGCAGTTCCGTGCTGAGCGGCGGCCTGATCATGGATGCCAGTGGCACGCTTTATGGCGGCGATCTCGAACACAGCACCGTAGTTGCATTCACCCTGATGCCGGACCACAGGCTGAGCTCAAAAGTCTTTGTCAGCGACCCCTCCGAACTTTCCTGGGCCGATGGCTTTGCGATCAGCGGCGGTTATCTCTACATCGCCGATTCGCATCTTTGGGAAGTCGCGTTCAAGAACAACCTGCCGCGCTCCGGCCCCTTTACGATCTTCAAGGTGAAGCTTCCCCGTTAGAGCTTGCAGGACAGGATGGGTTGATTGAGCGCTTGCGAAACCCATCACCTGCCGCGCGTATTATGACCCCGCTTTCCGATCTGAACGGCTTCGGCCTGCGCTTGCGAAGGCGAACCATGTCGATTGAGTGCACTGTCACCGTAGTTCCGTCACCTCAACTCAAACTGCTAAAGATATTTTTATTATCGCTAGCGGTGGTGACGGTGTACTTAAGATGGTCAACTCTCTGGAGGTTGTGCTCATAAACCGCAAGCGGATGAGCCGGGACGACGACACGGGCCATACGGCATGATGCCTTGCGAAGGCGAGCCGCGTCCATTGAGTGCACTGTCCCCGTAATTCCTGTCACCGCAATTACAAGACCACCGAGCAGACGAACCCGATAGTTAACGAGAACGGCAAGGGCGCCAAGGAAGCAAAAATGCGTAGTCTAACTCTGGCGATCCTGGCGATCGCAACGCTGTCGATGACCAAGTCGACGACGGCTGAAACGTATGCCCCGGAATATCGGTGCAACCTGAGGGCATCCGGACGCCCCGCACATTGCGCCGTCAATCCAAATTCCGCAGCCCGCTGGCGGTACTCTGACGGTGGAAGACACTATTTCGCTAACAGCAGTCTTCATTACAATCTCGGCCCCAATTGCGCATTTTACTCGATGTGGAGCTGGCCATTCACCTGCTGAAGCGCGGTTGAACGTAGCCCGTAGGATGGGTTGAGCACTTGCGAAACCCATCACCTGCCGTACGCGTTATGGTCGCTCGCCAAAATGCCCGACATGATCGGAGACATCGCCTGCCCAGTCCTCGGGATAGATTCCGAGTTTCACCATACGATGGAACGACGAATACGGCCAATCCCTGACCCGCGGCACGAGCCCGTGCTTGACCGGGTTGATATGGATGTAATCGATATGACGCGTGAAATCGTTCTCGTCGCGAATGGTATGCTCCCAATAGCGCCGCTGCCAGATACCGCGTTCGCCCTTGGCGGCGCGGCTGTCTGAAATCCTTTCGCCGGTTGCGAGGCGGCGCGAGAATGCCGATTTGATCAGCCGCCAGCGCATGGCAAAATCCGCGTCGGCCTCGGGGAGCGTCCAGACCGTGTGGAGATGATCGGGCAGTACAGCCACCGCATCGATCGCGAACGGATGATGCCGGCGGGTCTCGCGAAAGGCGATACGCAGTTCGTCAATATGTTGCGTCAGCAACCCCAGCCGGCGCTCCGCCAGATTGACGGTGAAGAAGAAGCTGCCCCCGGCAACGAAGTTGCGACGATAGCCGGTCATGCCAGCAGGCTCCAATGGCGATGCGATGACGCGATGGGTACAGCCCGTCCACCATGTGATGGGTTTCGCGAGAGCTCAACCCATCCTACAGGCTACTACAGGCTACGGATTGTCTCCGTAATTCGTACTTGAACGCGCCGGTGAGCTCAAGCACGAGATTGCGGGTAGTAGAGCACTTGCGAAACCCATCACCGCCGCACGTATATGGCTGCTCGCCGACATGATCGACGTGATGGGTTTTGCTGCGTTCTACCCATCCTTCAGACCGCGGTCGAACCAGGCAGTCGGCCGCGTCTACTTACCTTTCCAGTTGGGCGTGCGCTTGTTGAGGAAGGCGTCCATGCCCTCGCGGAAATCCTCGCTCATGTAGGCGCGCAGGATCAGATCCCGGCCCTCTTCGCGCGACAGCGTGCGGCGGATGCGAAGCACCGCCTCCTTGGCGGTCTCCATCGTGATCGGCGCGTGGCCAGCCACGAGTTTTGCGGTCTCGTCGGCGCGCCGCTGCAGCGTCTCGATGTCGGGCACCACCTCGTTGAGCAGACCGAGCGCCAGCGCCTCGGGCGCCTCGATCAGCCGGGCCGTGAAGATCAGGTCCTTGGTTCGCGCCGGCCCAACCAGCGCGACAACCCGGCTGATGTTGGACATCGACAGGCAGTTGCCGAGCGTGCGCGCGATCGGAAAGCCGATCCGGGTCGACGCGGTGCCGATCCGGATATCGCAACAGGCCGCAATCCCGGCCCCACCGCCGGTACAGGCGCCGGCGATGGCGGCAATGACGGGCACGCGGACCTTTTCCAATACGCCGAGCACGCGATCGATCCGCTCCTCATATGCGAGCGCATCGTCCGCGGTCTTGAAGGCGCGGAATTGCGAGATGTCGGTGCCGGAGGCGAACGCCTTGTCGCCCGTGCCGGTGATGATCATCGCCTTGATCGAGCGGTCGGCGTTGATGGCCTCGCAGATCGACGCCATCTGTTCGTACATCGCAAAGGTCAGCGCGTTGCGCGCCTGCGGACGGTTGAAGGTCAACCGCGCGATGCCGTCATCGACGGTATAGATCAGGTCTTCGTTTTTGACAGGGGCGTCCATTGCTGGTTCTCTTTCTGTTTTTCGTGTCATTGCCTGCGACAAACGCGAAGCGTTTGCGCAAGGGAGCGCAAGCGACGAAGCAATCCATCCATTCCGATGCAGCTTATGGATTGCTTCGCGGAGTTTATCATCGGGCGCGCATTCGCGCGACCCGGGCTCGCAATGACGGTACCCGCCTTCATCGCGCGACTTAAGCTGCCGCGGCCTTCAGGCCACGGCGGCTTTCGATTTCGGCATCGGCACCACGTCGCGGGCTTTGAGCACATCCATCGCCGCCAGCACGCCACCATTGCGGTGGGGCACCTTGGCGAGATCGAGGCCCATCTCGACGCCCGACAGCGTCCCCATCAGCATCAGGTCGTTGAAGTGTCCGATATGGCCGATCCGGAACGCCTTGCCCTTGATCTTTCCAAGGCCAGTCCCCAGCGACATGTCGAAGTTTTCCAAAACCACCTTGCGGAAGGCGTCGGCATCGTGTCCGTCCGGAACCATGACCGCGGTCAGCGCCGGCGAATAAGCGTGCGGGTCGAGGCAGACGAGTTCGAGGCCCCAGGCCTTGGCCGCGGCGCGGGTCGCAGCACCATGACGCTTGTGGCGCAGGAACACGTTGTCGAGCCCCTCCTCCTCCAGCATCGCGATGGCTTCCTTCAGCGCGAACAGCAGGTTTGTCGCCGGCGTATAGGGGAACGTGCCCTGCTTGTTGATCTCGATCATATCGTGCCAGTCCCAATAGGACCGCAGCGAGCTGTTCGCCTTCGAGGCCGCGAGCGCCTTTTCCGAGACCGCGTTGAAGCTGAGCCCCGGCGGCAGCATCATGCCCTTTTGCGATCCGGCGACCGAAATATCGATGCCCCAGGCGTCGTGTTCGTATTCGAGCGACGCCAGCCCGGAGATGGTATCGACCATCAACAGCGCCGGGTGATTGGTGCGATTGAGGGCTTTGCGCACTTCGAACGGATGGGTGACGCAACTGGTCGAGGTCTCGTTGTGCACCACCAGCACGGCCTTGATGGTGTGAGCCCGATCGGCGGCCAACCTGGCTTCGATCTGCTCGACGTCGGCGCCACGGCGCCAGTCGGTGGAGAGGAATTCGACGTTGAGCTTGAATTTGTCGGCGATACCGCGCCACAGCACCGCGAACTGGCCGGTCTCGGCCAATAGCACCGTGTCGCCGGGCGACAGCGTATTGACGATCGCGGCTTCCCAGGCGCCGGTGCCCGACGACGGATAGATGATAACCGGCTGTTTGGTCCGGAAAATGCGCTGGCAGCCCGCCAGCACGGCATAACCGAGTTCGGCGAATTCGGGGCCGCGATGATCCAGGGTCGGCATATCCATGGCCCGCAGCACCCGGTCGGGTACGTTGGTCGGTCCTGGAATCTGTAGAAAATGCCTTCCAGTGTGCAGGGTCATTAGGCGTCCTTCCGGGGGATTCTGTTTCGAAGGGGTCGAATATCACTATTTCGGGGGCTTGTCCCCCGCCCGGCGGATGCCGTCTATGCATAACGGAGCGAGCTTTGCCCCCGCTATGGATTTAGCGCTACGACGGCAGTCCTGACATTATCCCTAGGGATGATAGGCTTGAAGGCACCCCGAAACGGGGCGCCGCCGCGCGTCCCGCGGCCTGGGCCGCCCGATAGGTCCCCGTTATTGCGCTGGGACCGGACGTCCGGCCGAGGACCTGACCTCGCCCTCGTCGAACGGGATTTCCGGGTGCATCAGGAAGGCGCAGAAGCCGCCGAGCAGCAACAGGCCCATTGACATCAGGAACGGCAGGTACCAGTTGCCGGTGACGTCAATCACGTAGCCGGCCACCAGCGGCGACACGATCGCCGCGAAGGCCGAGCCGGTATTCATCAGGCCCGCCGCGGTGCCGGAATATTTCGGGGCAATGTCCATCGGCACCGACCAGATCGGGCCAATGATGAGCTCCGAGAAGAAAAATCCGCTCGACAGGCACAGCGCGACCAGCGTGATGTCGTGCGTGAACAGGATCGGGAACAGCGACAACAGGGCTCCGACAAAGCCGGCCACCACGACGCTGAGCCGTGCGAAGCGCACATTGCCGGTCTTCTTGAAAATGCGATCCGACAGGATTCCGCCGAGGCTGTCGCCGACCACGCCGGCAAAGAAAACCCCGGAGGCGAACAGCGCCGAATTCTTGATGTCCAGGCCGAAGTTGTTCTTGAAGAACAGCGGCAGCCAGTTCAGGTACAGCCACAGCGTCCAGCCGTAGCAGAAGTAGGTGAGCGTGACCGGCCACATCCGGCGGATCAGCGGCCCCCAGGGAACCTGAGGCCGCATATTGACGGGACGTGGCGGAAGCGAGGCTAGTTCTTCCGCGGTGATATCAGGATGGTCCTTGGGCTCGTTGCGGAAATACGCCATCCAGACCGCGCCCCACAGCAGGCTGACCAGTCCGAGCAAGATGAACGAACCGCGCCAGGTCAGCCACGCCATCAATACCGCGATCAAGGGCGGCGTGGCGGCATTGCCGAGCCGCGCGAAGGCGTGCGTGAGACCCTGGGCAAAGCCTCTTTTGTGGGAGGGCGTCCAGTACTGCATGGCGCGCGTGGCGGTCGGGAACGTCGCGCCTTCACCGAAGCCCAGCGCGACGCGGGCAATGAACAGCGTTACCAGACTGGTGACAAAGCCGGTCATGATGGTCGCCGCCGCCCAGATCAGGCCGCACCAGAACAAGGTTTTCCGCGGTCCGAAGCGGTCGCCGACCCAGCCACCGACCACCTGGAACAACAGATAAGGATAGGCGAAGGCCGAGAACACCAACCCGAGCTCGGTATTGCTGAGGTGAAGTTCCCTTTGAATCTCGCTGGCCGCCGTGCCGATGTTCACCCGGTCGACATAGGTGATGAAGTACATGATGCAGAGCATCGCCAGCACAACGTGGGTGGGCTTGAACCGAAGCCGCATCTTCTTCCTCCCGAACTCGCTTTGATGGCCAGTATGACGGCGCCGATCCGTCAGCACAAATCACGCCGATCGGCTGCGCCCAGCCCTACGTCTTGACGGCCTTCAGATGACCACCTTGAGATGTCCCGGCGCATTCGACTTCGTGGGCTCTTCCAGCGACTTCATCGCGGCATCGACGCCACCAGCCCGGTGCGGCACGCCGGCAGCCGCCAGACCCATCTCCACGCCCGACAGCGCGCCCATCAGGGTCAGTTCGTTGCACTCGCCGAGATGGCCGATACGAAACACCTTGCCCGCGACTTTGCTTAAGCCCGAACCGAGCGACATGTTGTAATTGTCCAGCACGGTCTTGCGGAACTTGTCGGCGTCATGCCCCGGCGGCATCAGCACGGCGGTCAGCACCGGCGAATATTCGGATGGTTCGAGACACAGCACTTCGAGGCCCCAATGCGTGACCGCGGCGCGGGTGGCGGCCGCAAGCCGCTTGTGACGGGCGAACACCTGATCCAACCCCTCCTCCAGCAACATCGCGATCGCTTCGCGCAGGCCGTAAAGCAAATTGGTGGCCGGCGTATAGGGAAAGAAGCCGTTGGCGTTGGGCTTGAGCATCTCTTCCCAATCCCAATAGGACCGCGGCATCTTGTTGGTCCTGGCGGCGGCGCGGGCTTTTTCAGAGATCGCGTTGAAGCCGAGCCCCGGCGGCAGCATGAATCCCTTCTGCGAACAGCTGACGGAGACGTCGACCTTCCACTCCTCGTGCCGGTAATCGACCGACCCCAGCGAGGAGATCGTATCCACCAATAGCAGCGCGGGATGGCCGACCTTGTCCATCGCGGCGCGGATGTCGCCGATCCGGCTGGTGCAGCCCGTGGAGGTCTCGTTGTGCACCACCATGACCGCCTTGATGGTATGCGCCGAATCCTGCGCCAGTTTAGCCTCGATCGCGGCTGGGTCGGCGGCATGGCGCCAATCGCCGGCGATGAAATCCACCTCGATGCCCCAGCGCGCCGCCATCTGCCGCCACAGCGTGGCGAAATGGCCGGTCTCGACCATCAGCACCTTGTCGCCCGGCGACAGCGTATTGACGATCGCCGCCTCCCAGGCGCCGGTACCCGAGGAGGGAAAAATGATGACGGGGCCTGATGTCTGGAAGATCTTCTGGCTGCCTTCCAGCACCGTCTTACCAAGTTCCGCGAATTCCGCGCTGCGATGGTCGATAACCGGCATGTCCATAGCGCGGAGCACGCGATCCGGCACTGGACTTGGGCCGGGAATTTGCAAAAAGTGGCGTCCCTGGTGCATCATGGATTTTTCCTCCGATCTGGCGTTCCACCATATTGCATTCGATTTACCCGTCGGCAACCAATAAATTGCCTACAATTTTTTGATCGACGGCCAGCCCGTCTCGACATATGTTCCGGCCATGAAACCGATGATCCCCAGTGATGCCACCTCAAAAGCGATCGGATCCGGGGCGGATTCCGTCCGGGAAGACCTGTCGCTGCACGACGAGACCCTGACGCGGCTGCGCGACTATATCGTTGAGGGCAACATTCCCGACGGCAGCCGGGTGCCCGAGCGCCAGCTCTGCGAGATGCTGAAGATCTCGCGTACACCGTTGCGTGAGGCCCTCAAGGTATTGGCGTCCGAAGGGCTGGTCGAATTGTTGCCGAACCGCGGCGCGCGGGTGCGGCAATTGAGCGAGCACGATCTCGGCGAACTGTTCGACGTCATGGGCGGGCTCGAGGGCCTCGCCGGACGGCTGGCCTGCGAGAACATCACCGACGCGGAAATCGCCGAGATCGAGCGGCTGCATTACGAAATGTACGGGTTCTACCTGCACCGCGACATGCACAACTATTTCCACGCCAACCAGATGATCCACCACAAGATCGTCGAAGCCTCGCGCAATGCGACGCTGACCAGCGCCTACGCGAACTTCGCCGGACGGATCAGGCGGGTGCGCTACTCCGCCAATTTTGCCCGCAAGCGCGAGCGCTGGGGTGAGGCAATGCGCGAACACGAGATGATCCTGGACGCGCTGCGCCGCCGCGCCGGCAGCGAGCTCAGCGACATCCTGTTCGCGCACCTGCGCAACAAGCGGACCGCCGCCGTCGAGCATCTCAAGGCTGGCGGCATCGCGGCTTCCGAGCCGGCCTGATATCCCGGACGGGAAATCCAGGCCGAAAAGCCCGGCATTGGAATTTTGCATTCAAATCAGAAACCAGAGTCCAACGAATTGCATTTATTACTCTGCCAGGCCATAGCGAGCGAACGAGCAAGCCATGCTTGCCGGTAATGGGGATGGAATGTCCAGCAAAGACTCATCGCCGCTTGAAAGCCGGCTGAAGCGCGAGATCACCGGCGACGTTTTGTTCGATCCGTTCAGCCGCGGCCGCTACGCCACCGATGCGTCGTTCTACCAGATCGTGCCGGCCGGCGTGGTGGTGCCGCGCAGCATCGACGAGGCGCTGCGGGCGCTGGCCATCGCCCGCGACGACGGACGGATCGTGACGCCGCGCGGCGGCGGCACCTCGCAATGCGGGCAGACCGTCAATGACGGCATCGTTATCGACTTTTCCAAGCATCTCAACCGCATCATCTCGCTCGACGTCGAAAACCGGACCTGCGTGGTCGAGCCGGGGATCGTGCTCGACGATCTCAACCGGCAACTGAAACGTCACGGCCTGTGGTTTCCGGTCGATGTCTCGACCGCCTCGCGCGCCACAATCGGCGGCATGGCCGGCAACAATTCCTGCGGCGGGCGCTCACTGCGCTACGGCACCATGCGCGACAACACGCTGTCGATGGACGCGGCACTGGCCGACGGCACCCTGTTGCATTTCGGCGAGACGCCGCGCGACCTGTCGCACCTCAATTCCAGCGATAGCGGGCTCGCGCTGTTTCGCGACATGCTGGCGCTCGGCGCGCGCGAGGCCGCCGAGATCGCCGACAAGTTTCCAAAGGTG